>Ga0208244_101088_pt1 | contig 17579 bp, 18 predicted proteins | sample SubbioCR12Aug_5A_FD_184828 | JGI IMG/M metagenome (GOLD analysis project Ga0208244, IMG submission 184828) | Serpentinite rock and fluid subsurface biosphere microbial communities from McLaughlin Reserve, California, USA - CR12Aug_5A (SPAdes) | ecosystem: Environmental > Terrestrial > Deep... | reverse complement strand
CTTGACGACAGGACACCGGATGAGGTTTACTGGACTATACTACCTCAGATGCAGGTAGCGGCATGAAACGGGGCAGCTTATCACTTAAAAACTGCTTTCAGTTGTCCAAACAAACCCGGCCACCTCTATATGAAGAAATCCGCGGCATGACAGTGCGAGATATCTTATATAACAATAAAGGGCATGTAACTATACCCGAACTCACACAATTTATCAGCAAATTACATGATAAGGGGATTCTTTTTACATCGCTGCATATGGACAATATTATCAAATTGGAATCCGGAGTTTTTGGGTTGATTGATGTATCCAATACTCATTTTTTTTACTTTCCGCTTGGCTTAAGAAACAGAGCGAGGAATTTGTGTAATTTGCTGTCCTATGCAAAAGATATTGATTTAATGCAGAGGGGTCTTAATACCAATATAGTTGATGAGTACTTAAAACACCTGTACAGGCCATCTAAAGTTAAAATCCGTTTTGCAGAATTGGTGAAAAAGAAATTAATGGCAAGACAATTACAGAAAAAAGGTTAAAGAAATATATGACAAACAGAAATGTCCGACTGTTAAGTGAATAAATTCAACTGGTTTTGGGAATCTAAGATTTCCTCTACCAGGGTTGTATCCGTAAGTAGCTGTAACAATGGAATTCTTTCGAAAACCGTTACGCTCAATATTTGTAGAATAGTGTAGAGACTTATCGGGATATTGAGCCGTTTTTTGAGTATGGCAACCAGGACGTATACCGAGATAGCGATCCAGATTTGAGTTTTGACAGCGTTCTGCGAAGTACCATAGAAATTCTTGATGCGCAGATTTTGCTTGATCCACTTGAAGAAAAGTTCTACCTGCCATCGGCAACGGTAAAGCTGTGCGATAGTGAGTGCTGGCAGAGCGAAATTGTTTGTCAGGAAAATCAAAGTTTTGTTGGTGTCGGCGTCGTAATACTTGATACGTATCAGTTTGTCTGGATAGTCTCTGAGTGAATAGAATCCCGTCAGCATAATTGTCTGATCGTACCGGAGACCCGTTGACCGGTCGATTTGATGAGAATAGATTCTTCGACACCTGAGATTGGATTTTGAGCGAGTCACGAAGAACCCTGCTGATAGAGAGATGGCGTTGAGTCTGGCGTAATCCAGATAACCGCGATCCATTACATAGAAGGCGCCCGGCTCTATTGGGAGAACATCGAGGATATTCACATCTTGCACGGTGCCATCTGAAATATAAATGAAAGTAGGAATATTTCCACGGAGGTCCAGAAGTGTATGCAGTTTGATTGCTGCTTTGGCCTGACGGAAGGTAGCCCATGGAAACATCGAGAGGCAGAGATCGATGGTGGTGGCATCCAGTGCATAAACAGTTTGCTCCAAATCGAAACCGAATGGCTCGTTGCTGTAAAGTTTTCGGGCTGTGATGATTAATGAATGGGCAAGGTCTGAATATATACGCCAAGCCCGCTGTTCGTTGGCATCTGCAAGATTTGACTTTGCTACGGTGCCGCGAATACCCATGTGATACAATTTCTGTTGTTGTGCACGGAGACAGGCTTCGATATCGCGGAGGCTCTCCCGATATGTCAGTTGAGCAAAGGCCATGCAGAGATATTGATCCAAGCATGTGAAGCTTCGGACATTGCGGTCTCCGTGATAGCGAGCGACGCAACGGCGAAATGTGTGCATTGGCATGAAGTCCAAGACTTGTGAAAATATTAGCTTTCCAGTGTACATGTGTCATCTCCTTCCGGGTGTCCCCGGAACGATGATGGACTGGCTGAGAATATTTCAAGTCGATAACAGGTGCTGATGTCATTTTTATGTTATGCTTTCAACATGTTATATGCTTTTACGTATAAAACTGTCGGACATTTCTGATATGACAAGATGATTCAAATCATGTTTTGTCCACTTCCACTTTCTTGCTTTTTCAATATGAAGAATTGCAATAAAAAATTTGGAGTCCTATTTTTTTCCTTTAAAAGAAATCCGGCAGATTAGAAAAGGAATTCAATAATAATTACTACCCTTACCTCCGTTTACTGTAGGTGCTTTACAGTATTTGACGTTGGCAAAATAGAATAGAGTATCAAGTCTATCTAAAAGTTATTCCTGCGAAAACCTCTTCCATCTCAGCAGAAACAGAGTATATTAACGGCTCAATCAGCCGCAGCACTTCTTGAACTTTATTCCGCTTCCGCAAGGGCAGGGGTCATTACGTCCTGTTTTGGGAGTTGCACGGATGACTGGTTTGGGTTGCTCCACTTCACCGTTCACCAGATACCATGTCCCGGCTTCTTTTTTAAACGTTGATGTTTCGTGGTGTTCTCTATTGATCCCCTTGTCAGTGTATGTTGCAACAAACTCTACCTTGCCTTCATTGTCTTCAGACCCGCCCCCGATTGTTTTAACTATCTCAAGCTTATGCCATTCAGAGCTTTCAGCCCACGCTCTGGTAGTCTTTTCATCAAAGTCTTTCCTGTGTTCAGGATGAAGAGACGAAAGCAGATATCTGATTTCCTTCATAGCGTAAGCGCTGTAACGGGAACGCATCAGTTCTTCTGCTGTAAGCGACAGCCTGTCACCTTTTATCAAAGGCAGACAGCATTCATTGTAGGCAACATTTGAACCGCAAGGGCAAGTATTCGTAGTCGTCTCCATAATAAAATATTCAGAATTATATCATAGATCAGAAGCAGAAATATTATATTGCAGGTTGTTTTTGTTGGACTAAGAATCGGTGTACACTTCTATTTTCCGATCCTGCAACTAATGATATATGGACAAAACTCTAAGGAACTATTTAAAGAATTGCTGGAAAGCGTTAAGCAAGGCGCTGCTATAATGAAAGGCAAAATGAAACCTTTGCGCAGTATTGAGTTTCCTAAATCCGAAGTTCAGAAGATACGGGAGCAGTATGGCCTTTCCCAGGATAAATTTGCCTCTCTTATGGGAATTAGCGTAGCCACTTTACGCAACTGGGAGCAGGGACGGCGGAAGCCTGAAGGAGCAGCGCGTGTTTTATTGAGGGTTGCTGCAGCACATCCTGAAGCTATACTGGATATTACCCGGCACCAGAAAATGAGAAAGCGGGCATAACAACAAGGGTTAGGCCTGCTTTGATTTTTATTTATCTTCATTGCATCGTGCCACTGATTCAATTCCTTACACGTTTCCCCTGATATGTTGTATCCTCTCAGCTGTTTATATGAAGCTGGCCCCGATACACTTTTAAAAGTATCACAAAAGCAGGTCAGGATTTTTATGGTTACAAGGATCCTTTTTGATGATTTTCATTTGGAACGCCTCATCTATTAAAAAGTAGCCACTGCGTTGAGTTGATGAAGAAATCTTGCCTTTGAAGCCGATACCCGAAAAGCAACAGTAGTAGGTTTTATGCGTGTCCGGAGAGAGGTCACTTGTGCGGTAATCTTCTGAGAAAACAAACGCTATTCTTCGTTCCAAAAAAACCATTTACTCATCTGCCTGGGACTAATTGACACTATCTGCCTGCCGCAAGGTCACCATAATATGTAAGCGGTCTGATGTCCGAACTAAACCGTAACCTCTATCCACTCAAAAGTTCCAATAGAATAAAATGACTGACCCTCCCAGATCCTTACAACAAAGTACCCCTTCAGTTATGAGTGCAAAATTCCTCCCCTTTGCAGTGGGAGGTTGGAGGGGTTTATGAAAATAATCATAACCTCAGAATCGATTTTTATGAAGCAATGCGTCGGTTCCATGATGAAGGTTTCGGGATACTGGGCGCGTTTGTTCTTGGTTTTGACCACGAAGACAGGTATGTATTCAACCAGACACTCGAGTTCATAATGAAAAGCCGCATGGATTGTGCTGAATAAAGGATTCTGACTCCTTATCCCGGGACCCGGTTATATGAACGCCTCTTAAGCGAAGGCAGGCTGTTCGAGTGTGACTGGTGGCTCCGTGGATATCCTCCTGATACACTCCATTTTTAAACCCGGAGGCATGACTGCCGACAAGCTTATTAACGTTTTCGCCCGCCTGAACAGACAAGCCTATTCATTCGGCGCTATGACAAAACGATTCTTTGCATGACCCCGTGGAAACGCACTTTTTTCGGTTGCCAGGTCTACGCCGGGATCAATCTTTCTATCCGCAAACGCTATTTGAAAGGTCTGAGGAATCCGCAACCATTTAAGGTTCTTCCAACAGTAAAGTTAATACTGTTTCGGCGACCTAATATCGCACTCTGTTATCCTCATGGGTGACCCATGATCATACCCCCGGGTAGTCCAGCTCCGGAACTGCTATAATGAGAGCAGCAAGACATTCGCATATGTTACTGTTTGCAGTGGAACCCTTATCCAGGAAGGACGTCCGATGAAAAAGGCAGTCTGGTGGTTCGTTGTTCTGGCGCTGATAGCCGCTCCGGCCGCGGCACAGATGAAAACTTCGCCGCTGTTCATCATCGAGCGTAGCAAGAACGCCAACGTCGTGTATTACGACGCTCAGATCACTGCTGACGGCGATCTGGATCCAAGGGAACCGGTGATCGCCTACTGGATAATGCTTGCAGAAGACGGTCGTCGGAAGAGACTCGGCTGGATCGAGAAGAGAAAAGCCTACGGTTTTACCGTCAAGCCAGGCGTGTCGACAAACAGTTACACAATGACCCTGGTAGCCGACCCCAAACATCAAATAACTGTGAGGCAGGAGAAGGACACCGTACGTGCAGAGGTGGAAATCAGCGGCCGGACTGCCGTCTTGGAGAAGATGTACATCCACGCATCCGAAGGGCTATTTGGGCCCACAGTCCTCTATATCGAGGTGTATGGCAAAGATCTGCAGACGGGAGAGATGCTCCGCGAAAAGTTGGTGCTAAAGTAGCCGCCCTTATACGGAAGCGAATGCTATAATCGTCAAAGACCATACGCCCGGTTATTTTGACGATTGATTTTTTCTTTACGAATGAAATGTTGTTCTCGCGGTATAGGAATCCCTACGGTATGAGTTGCAACACAGAATTTTATGAAATATAATTCTTTTCGAACTATGGTTATTAAAATAATCTCATTTATAGAAGCGGGCTCACCCGGCCCGCATATCTTCAGCAAGTTTCCGATGTTTTGAAGGAATGACTTTTGCAGATTTTTCATCAGGCAGGGCTCGTTTGGAGACAGAGACTCTCGTCTTAATCGTAACAACCTTCTTTTTACCCACTTTTAACCCTTTTCATACTAACATTGTATAAAATAACCTATTCAAGGGCAATCTTTCTTCATCCAATCACTGGACGTATTGGGTTGTGAGTTATTTTTGTAATCAACGACATTAAATGAAATTTTTTCGGGTCGTTTTGATAGTGTATTAAGTGTTCAGACAAAGCCATTTAAGGAATTTTTCAAAGGGCTTCTTGTCGCTGGCTTTAGCATATGCCTGGTGCGGGACGCCGCACTTTTGGGCCGGTTATTTTTTCTCGCCGTCATCCCGCCTGCGCTTCTTTTTGAAGGCGGAAATAATCAATATAACAGCGACGATGACGATAAGAAATTTACCGAACAAGGCTCCGAGGGAACCGATCGTTCTGAGACCGACCTGGGTTATGGTCTTGCCGAACAGCAGGACGAGAATAATGGCTCCGACCAGTAATGCGATTTTCTGATATTTATTCATGGAAATGCTGGTATCCTTCTGCTGAAAAGGGCTTCTCCTTTCCCTTAGCGTCAACGATAACTCGCTTTGATTTTAAGATATCTCCTATATAAATTGCCTTAACTTTTTTTGCAGCCGGTGCGCTGAACAGCAACTCATAGTCTTCGCCTCCGGATAATGCAAGATTTATGGGTGATAAACCCAGATGGATAGCAACTTCACGCAACCCGGCAGAAATCGGTACCTTTTCAAGATATATCTTCGCGCCGACACGGCTTTCATCGCAAAGACGCGATAAATCCAAAAGCAGGCCATCGCTGATGTCAATCATCGATGTCGCACTTTGCAAATGAACAACCGGGCTTCTTGCTTCAGGCAGAAGGTGCCTTCTCAACAACAGCCCCACTTTATTCCACGGCAGGTTCATCTTCATTTTCCGGAGACAGGCCGGCTCACCGCTATGTTTATCTTTGAGCCTCAAGGGCACAGGCCTTCCGAGTCTCTTTAAAAATTCGAGGCCGCAGGCAGAATCTCCGAGACTGCCGGTTACATATATCCTATCGCCGATACGGGCCCCTGACCTGAGGATGGATTTGCCGGCATATCCCATGACTGTTGCCGAGAGAGCTATGCTATTCTTCGAAGCCGATACATCCCCTCCCACCAGAGATAAACTGTAATAATCCATGGCATCTTTTATCCCGGAAAAGAACATATCAATGAAATTCATATCAGCATTTTTATCTACCGCCATACCGAGCAGCATAAAGGACGGCTTGCCCCCCATTGCGTATATGTCGCTGACGTTAACCGCCACCAATTTGCAACCAACCTGATAGGGGGTTACATAATCGAGGTCAAAGTGTATCCCTTCTATCATCATGTCGGTGGTTGCAAGAAGGGATTTGTCCGATGCTTTTATCACCGCAGCGTCATCGCCTATACCGGTGATAATGTTTTTAGCTCTTACGGGAAAAAATTTACGGATATGCTCCAGCAGTTTGAGTTCTCCTGCCGAGGAGAGTTTCATATCAGGCAAAACAACCCGGGGCTTGCCCCGGGTTGTTTAATTAATCTATTCATTTGCGGAAAGTACGGTTTTTGCAAAGAACCGTATTTTACGGAAATACACTATTTATTCTTAGCCTTCCTGCTTTTTGATGTGCGCTTGCGGGTAATCTTTTTTGCCTGAGAACGTTTCTTTGCGTTACTCCTCTTCAAGGCAACCTTGAGGACGTCGTCCATCGTCTCGGCAAAACTGAATTCCATATCCTTTTTTATGTATTTTGGAATGTCTTCAAGATCCTTTTTATTCCTTTTCGGGATTATAACCTTTTTGATCCCCATCCTTTTTGCAGCCAGTGTCTTCTCTTTAAGCCCTCCGATGGGCAGAACCCTGCCCCTCAGGGTAACCTCTCCTGTCATCGCAATATTCTTATTCACAGGATAACCTGTCAGCGCCGACGCTATGGCAGTAGCCATTGTAATGCCTGCTGACGGGCCGTCCTTTGGAATAGCGCCCGCGGGCACATGTATATGCATGTCTGTCTTCGAAAAAACATCGTCATTTATCCCCAACGCCTTTGCCCTTGACCTCACATAACTTAGAGCTGCCTGGGCCGACTCTTTCATTACGTCTCCAAGCTGTCCCGTAAGAGTCAGGCTGCCCTTTCCCTTCATGGTAGTGGCTTCTATGTAAATAATGTCACCGCCGGTCTCGGTCCATGCGAGGCCCGTTGAAACGCCCACCTCGTCCTTTTCGATCTCTTCTTCGGGCAGATATTTGGGCACACCAAGGTACCTGTGGATATTCTGAGCATTGATTACAAATGGTTTAACCTTGCCTTCCGCAATCTTTTTAGCCACCTTCCTGCAAAGATTTGCGATCTCCCTTTCAAGGTTCCTTACCCCCGCCTCCCTCGTATACTGGGAAATCAGCAGAAAAAGTCCGGCGTCAGTAATCTTTAATATCTTGCTGCTGATACCATGCTCTTCAAGTTGCTTTGGTATCAGGTAGTTCTTTGCAATGCCGGTCTTCTCTTCAGTGGTATATCCTGAAAGGTAAATTATTTCCATCCTGTCTCTCAGCGGGCTGGGGATTGTATCGACCATATTGCCGGTTGTTATAAACATGACATTGGAGAGGTCGAAAGGCACGGCGAGATAGTGGTCAGCGAATGAATTGTTCTGTTCGGGGTCGAGCACTTCAAGCAGAGCGGAGGAAGGATCTCCCCTGAAATCCATTCCTATCTTGTCGATTTCATCCAGCATAAAGAGAGGATTGTTGGTTCCCGCCGTCTTGATGCCCTGAATGATTCTGCCCGGCAGGGCGCCTACGTATGTACGCCGGTGACCCCTTATTTCAGCCTCGTCTCTCACGCCCCCGAGTGACATCCGGACGAATTCTCTTCCCAAAGCCCGCGCAATGGATTTCCCAAGAGATGTCTTTCCTACGCCTGGAGGGCCTATAAAGCTCAGAATCGGGCCCTTCATCTTCTCCTTTAACTTCCTGACACTGAGATATTCCAGTATGCGCTCCTTCACCTTTTCGAGATCATAATGATCATCGTTGAGCACTTTTTTTGCTGCTTTTATATCAAGACTGTCTTTGGTGGATTTTGCCCACGGCAGTTCAACCAGCCAGTCGAGATAAGTCCGGACCGTACCTGCCTCTGCACTGTCAGGATGCATCTTTTCGAGCCGTTTAAGCTGCTTTTCAGCCTCCTTCATGACTTTCTCAGGCATTTTTGCTTCTTCGATTTTTTTACGGAACTCTTTGATCTCTTCCGCCCTCTCGTCAATGTCACCCAGTTCCTTCTGTATCGCCTTGAGCTGCTCCCTGAGGAAGTATTCACGCTGCGTCTTGTCTATCTCGCCTCTTGCCTCTGACTGGATCTTCTGCTGGACAGTCAGCAACTCGATCTCCCGGGAGAGTATATCGTTAACCCGCTTCAGCCTTTGAACCGGGTTTGCTATCTCCAGGATTTCCTGGGACTGCTCGGTCTTGAGTCCGAGGTTCGAAGCAACAAGGTCTGCGAGCCTTCCCGGATCGTCAATATTTTCGACAACTCCCATGATATCAGGAAGGACCGACTTTCCGAGTGAAACAGCCTTTTCAAGCTGTCCCTTTACGTTTCTTATCTGCGCCTCGTCCTCGATAGTAAGCTTTTCCGCCTTCCTTTCCTCTATTATTCTTTCGATTGAGGCTGTAAAAAACGGCACGGTCTGCGGATAGTCAATCGCTTTTGCCTTGCCCAGCCCCTGAACAAGTATTTTTACCCTGCCGTCCGGAAGCTTCAGCATTCTCATGACAAGCGCGATCGTGCCTATTTTAAATAAATCCTCCGGGGTCGGATTCTCGATGTTCAAATCCTTCTGAGTCAGCAGAAGCACCAGCCTGTTTGATGCGAGTGAATGTTCAATCGCCTTTATAGACATCTCTCTCCCGACAAAAAGAGGGAGTATCATATAAGGGAACACAACTATGTCTCTTACAGGAAGCACCGGCAGCTTGTCAGGTATCTCAATCTCTTTATCTATCTTCTGCTCTGTCTCCAGCACATCTACCATTTTGTCTCCTCTATATTAGTTTTTTAAGCCTTTTACAACTTCAATAAGGTACTCTCTAAAATGCAATGAAATCAAAGGGTTCTTAAGAGCAAGATCAACTGTTGCTTTAAGGTATCCGAGTTTATCACCGGCATCGTATCTCTGTCCTGAAAAAACATATCCGTATATCTGTCTTTTCTTCAGGAGGCCGTAAAGTGCGTCAGTCAACTGTATCTCCCCGCCCTTGCCCGGACCAATGCCATCGAGTATATCAAATATATCGGGAGTCAGAATATACCTTCCGATTATTGCCATATCGGACGGGGCATTTGATTGTGAAGGTTTTTCAACAAGACTGTTGATTCTGTAAACATTATCCCTTTCCCTGATGCCTTCAATGATACCGTATTTGTTGACCTCGGGCAGGGGAACTTTCTGAAGGGCAAGTATTGGGGAATCATACTCCTTATACAAATTCATCATGCTCCTCAGAAGATTGCTGCCGGGCTCTATGATATCATCGCTCAACAGCACTGCAAACGGCTCATCTTTCACATAAGGTTTGGCACAATGGATGGCGTGACCAAGACCGAGAGCCGCCTTCTGCCGTATATAGGCGAAATTCAGATTGTTCAAACGGCTGATCTCATCGAGCTGTCTCTTTTTGCCTGCCTTCTTAAGGCTTTCCTCCAGCTCAAAGGCTGAGTCGAAATGATCTTCGATGGCGCGCTTATATTTTCCCGTTATTATAATGAATTCCTCAATTCCGCAGGAACGGGCTTCCTCAATGGCGTATTGAATCATCGGCTTGTCAACAATAGGCAGCATCTCCTTTGGAGACGCCTTTGTTGCCGGAAGAAACCTTGTCCCCAGTCCCCCGGCCGGCAATATGGCTTTTTTTATCAACTTTCCCACAATATCACCATAGTAATACCTTAATATTACATAATCATATTCTAATATTCAAGTTACGCACCGCCTGAATTTGATCTCTAAAAATAACGGAAACTGTTTAATGGTAAGGAACTTTGCATGATATGACTGTACCGGAACCGACGCTGCCGGCACATTTCATTAATTGTTTTTTACCCGGCATATTTGATAATATTTATAAAGAGGAGATTCTAAAAACCGGAGTAATCTTAATCCAAAGAAAACCCTGGATTTGGAATAAATCCTGGCGCGAGACGTGATTTCAAATATTAAGTCCATTTATGAAAGGGGGTGAGAGAATGAAGATAGTGACTCTCACACTAAGTCTTTTGGTTGCCATAGCATTTGTCGGAAGCGCGATGGCGGTTTTGCCGGGCAAAACGGTAGAATACGATGGCGGCGGCGCCGGCAAGGTTATATTTAACGGCGACACCCATGGAGCTGCTCAGGGCATGAAATGCAACGACTGCCATCCGAAACCTTTTGCCATGAAAAAAGGTGCTTTCAGCATGTCCAAGGAAGACCATGCAAAGGCCGAATTCTGCGGAATATGTCATGACGGCACCAAGGCTTTTTCACAGTCAACAGAAGCAGACTGCGGAAAGTGTCATATGAGGGCAGAAGCTGCGCCTGAACCGGCAGCTCCTGCTGTACCGGCTGCTGAAGAAGAGAAAGAGAAAGAATAACAGGAACAAGAAAAGGGAAGTACAGTAATACTGTACTTCCCTTTTATGTTGCACAATTTATTTCAGACCCTGGTCAACCAGGATTCGTATTTCCTGTTCCTTCCCTTGACGCTTTCAAAGAATATTGACTGAAGCTTTTTGGTTATCCTGCCCGGTCTTCCCTTGCCAATAGTTCTGCCATCGGCCTCTCTGATCGGGGTAACCTCTGCCGCTGTACCTGTAAAGAATGCCTCGTCAGATATATAAAGCTCGTCTCTTGTAAACCTTTCTTCCGCAACTCTTATCTTCTCGTTATGCGCAATAGTCATAATGCTGTTTCTTGTTATGCCCTCGAGAATAGATGTCAGAGGAGTGGTTTTCAATAGCCCGTCTCTAACAATAAAAACGTTTTCCCCGCTTCCCTCTGATACATATCCCTCGGTATCGAGCAGGAGGGCTTCGTCATATCCGCAGGAGATGGCCTCCCTCTTTGCGAGCTGGGAATTCACATAATAACCGCATACCTTTCCTCTCGTCATATTCGAGTTGACATGGTTTCTGATGAATGACGACGTCTTTATCCGTATGCCTTCTTTGAGCCCTTTATCTCCGAGATAGGCCCCCCACGACCATGCAGCGACAGACACGCTAACCGGATTCCCTTTCGGATAGAGGCCCATGGCACCATACCCTATATAAACAAGAGGTCTGATGTAGCACTCCTTTATCCTGTTCACTTTCACAGTCCTGATAATCGCATCCTTGATATCTCTTTTCGAATAGGGTATCTCCATCATGAAGATATGTGCCGAGTTGAAGAGTCGGTCGATGTGTTCGTCAAGCCTGAATATCGCAGGCCCTTTAGGCGTTTCATAGCACCTTATACCCTCGAAGACCCCCAGTCCGTAATGCAGGGTATGTGTAAGGACATGCACATTGGCATCGTCCCAATCAATAAATTTGCCGTCCATCCATATCTTTTTTGTCTTGGGTATCATAGGCTTTTATTTATAGCAAATATACTGAGCAATGTCAATCACATCCTGTCCGGAGCAGTAACACCAAGTATCTCAAGACCATCGCATAGCACAATCCTGATAGCCTCACACAGCGCGAGTCTCGCCATGCTCAGCCCTGCATCTTCGCTCAGGACCTTGCATTTATTGTAATAGGGATGAAACAAGCCTGCGAGTTCCTGCAAATAGAAAGTTATCCTGTGGGGCTCGTGGGCATTCGCAGCACCTTCAAATACAACCGGATACATCAGGAGCTTCTTGATAAGCCTGAGTTCGTCGGGGTGTGAAAGTACCGCGAGGCCGGCATCATAAAAAGCATCAGGGGGAATGGCTTTTTCGACAGCGTTGGCAAAGATGCTGTTTATGCGGGCATTCGCATACTGTACGTAAAAGACCGGGTTTTCGGAAGATTGTGCCTTTGCCGTTTCGAGATCGAAATCCAGATGGCTGTCCGGCCTGCGCGTAAGAAAGATGAATTTAGTCGTATCCGCGCCAACCTCTTCAACAACCTCCCTCAAGGTTACAAACTCACCCGCGCGTTTTGACATCTGCACCGGCCTGCCTCCCCTCATGAGATTAACCATCTGCACAAGCAAAACTTTCAACTTCTCTTTCGGGTAGCCGAGCGCCTCAATTACCGAATGCATCCTTGGTATATAGCCATGATGGTCGGCGCCCCATATATCGATCATTTCATCATATTTTTTCTCTATCTTCTTTCTGTGATATGCAATGTCCGAGGTAAAATAGGTATATTCCCCGTCATTCTTGATGATAACCCTGTCCTTGTCATCTCCGAAATCTGTTGCCTTAAACCATGTGGCTCCGTCCTTTTCATATATGAAACCTCTTCTCCTGAGATCTTCGATAGCCTTTTCCACATCTCCGTCCCTGAACAGCTCCCTTTCGCTCTGCCATGCGTCGAAGGAGATGCCGAAATCATCAAGTTCGCTGCGTATGCCGGACAGAACATTCCTGTAGGAGTATTCAATGAAAATATCCGATACCTCACTGAAGTTGGTCTGCATGTATTTCCGGCCGAATTTTTGGATCATTTCTTGCGCAATATCCCCGACGTATCCTCCCTTGTATCCTTCCTCAGGGAAAGGGTAATCTGCCCCGAGCAACTCCTGATATCTGGCAAAAACAGAGAGGCCAAGGAGTTTTACCTGTTTTCCGGCGTCATTTATATAATACTCACGATCGACCTGGTAGCCCGCCGCCCGAAGGAGATTTGAAAGGGCCTCTCCCAGAGCGCCGCCCCTGCCATGGCCAAGATGCAGCGGGCCGGTCGGATTCGCACTTATAAACTCGATCTGGATTTTTTTACCCTTCCCAATATCTTCCCTCAGAAAGAATTTTTTATTTCTTAGCAACTCCGCAAGCTGTGAGTACAAATATTCCTTCGTGAATTTAAAATTCAGAAAGCCCGGTCCGGCTATATCTATTTTTTCGAACACAGTTTTGTCGGTAATGGAAAGAATGATCTCATCGGCAATCTTCCTCGGAGGCTTTTTCATTATTTTAGACAGGGACATTGCGACCGGCGTAGCCAGGTCACCCATGGATTCGCCGGGTGGAACTTCAACGTCAATAACAGGCATCGTCTCAACGCCGATAGACTTCAGCGCTGCTTCTATGGTTTTTACAAGATATTTTTTCAACAGACAGCTATTCTACAAAACACTGGGGGTCTTCGGCAAGGAAATCATTCTCCCCGTGTGCCCTGGAAAAAGCATATGCTATCGCCCTGCAGCCTCTGCATTCGGACCATCTGCTGCAATCGCCGCATTTTCCGCGGTAACTCTTTCTGTCTCTCAGAGATAACAGAACTCCTGACGTAGCCCAGACCTCCCTGAAAGAATCCCGCCTGATATTGCCCAATGGAAGATAAAGCCTCCTGCAGGGAAGAAGTGTTCCATCGGGAAGGATGGTAAGACCTGAGATACCGGCTGCGCAGCCTCCTATGGCAGTGTCGCCAGAGTCAAAGTTATTATGCCGGGATGTGAATACAGAGGCAACGGGATCGCCGGTAACAATTTTCAAGCCTCTGCATTCCGTGGCGAATATTTTCTCGTAGAGTTGCCTGACAGTTCCTGCATCAAGCATCTCCCCGAGCATGCCTTTCCCTCTTCCTGAAGGCACAAGCCGTGAAAAGCCGACCCTCTGGACTCCCAGCATGGAAGCAAGGCTGATTATATCCATAAAAAAATCTGCATTCCGCTTAGAGAGGGTAGCGTTGAGAGTTACCTGCATTCCCGCGTCAAGGAGATACCTGATCCCTCTTAATGAAGCATCGAAACTGCCCTGTCCCCTTATGTCATCATGAACATCAGCAGGTCCTTCAATGCTAACCTGAACCCCATTCACTCCCAGATTGAAAAGTCCCTCAGCCTTTTTTCTGTCGATCAGGATTCCGTTGGTCAGTAGATACGTTTCGAACCCATGGCTGATAATGAAACTCAGAATGTCAAAAAGATCACTGCGCAAAAAAGGCTCGCCTCCGGTAACATTAAAGCTCGTCGAATAATCTATCCGATAGGTCTTTTTCCATATATCTACGGTTTCGGATATTTCCTCTATCGCATCTTCTATCTCCCCGAAGGACATCTCATCAGGCCGCCTGCCCGTCTGGTAGCAATGACTGCATCTGAGATTGCATCTCTCGGTGAGATGCAACTGGATGAAAAAATCGAAGGCGTTCTTTATCGGCATATACTGATTATTTCAGTGTCTGTTGCTGTAAACCCTTATATTTTGATACCCGTAATCCAGGAAAGCAGCATGCTGACGATGCTGACAATAACAGCCCCCTTGAATGCCGGCCAGAAACCTGATATCTCAAGGCCGAGACTGAGAGGCCCGGAGAGCCCCTCTGTAATGAGCAGCATCAGTGTATTCACCACAAGCGTGAAGAGACCCAGTGTGAGTATGATCAGCGGCAAAGTGAACAATGAAACCAGAGGTTTGATAAATGAATTCACAACCCCGAAAACCGCTCCGATGATAATCATCTTCCACCATTCACCAGTGAAGATTATACCATTTACCACCTTGACGGCTGCTGCAATCGAAAGCGCGTTTATCATGATTCTGAGGATCAGATATGTCATTTTATGTTCCTGCATCCTCCTTCTTTCCGGACGTATGATTCCGTATTTTATGTTTGATTGTCTTTAGAAGACTCCTTGCCCAGACATATTCCGTAGCAAGGATTCCAAGGCCGACGGGAATAACTATGAACGCAGGGCCCGGCAATACTATCATCGCAAGCCCGGCAGTCAGAATGGTAAAACCTGCCAGAATAATAATTATCCTCTTCACCTGTTTAAGAGTCCTGAAAAACATCTCTGTCATGAACTTATTTTATACGATGCGGTTACGTATATCAAAAATCTTCTGCTATGAAGGGTTGTTTCACATGCCTGACAACGTTTCAGCGCAACAGATTAATCAGGAACAGTTTAGTGAATGTTGTGATTTCCTGAATCCTCACCATACATGTGCCAAATGAGGGATACTCGTTCTGTCAACCAGGCCGATGGCATCATGCTTGCAGACCGCTCTGCATATGCCGCATCCGTAGCATTTTTCGGCCTTCACAGAACACTTTTTATTCTGCCGGTCGTAGGTGATTGCACCGAAATAGCACCGACCCATGCACTCCCTGCACCCATCGCATGCTGAAGGGTCAACAGATGCAATATATTCGCCTCTCCACATAAGCTTTCCGAGCTGCATTTTTACCTGGAACCTGTATGCCATGCAATCCTTGTCGCAGTTGCAGAGTGCCGCAATAAAAGGTGTATTAAATGTCCATACACTGTGAGTCTGGCCTTCGGCATCAAGCTGCCGGATAAAAGCCCTGGCCTCTTCTGCAGTTATACGGTCAAAATCGCTGAAGTCAGGGATGTCCCGGAATATTGGCGAGAGGTCCATGCCGATACCGAAGCAGTATCTCTTATTCTGACCTGTTGTGGCCTTCCGGCAAATGCATGGCAGCCTAACCAGGGTGGAAAAATTATTCAGCAGAAGCTCAACGTCCTCAAGCGGAACAATCTGCCCAAAATGGGTCTTCTTCATGCGTCTCGTAACAAGAGGATAGACAAAAAAACTGTATATATGCGGCAGGCGTTTTCTCCATGTATCGGCACGCCGGACATCAACGGTCAGGGAATGGTAGAAATGGGAAAGATATTTCCTGAGGCTGTCTTCAGAGTTAACCTCGTGGAAGACCTCCCTGGAATAGTTCTTCATATTCTCATACCACTTCTTCCCTTCGCCGTGTCTCACGCAAAATTCACACATAATTTTATTGTATATGGAATAATCCTAAAGAGCGAGGAATTTGACATGGGCATGAATATTTTGTACATACTACATACATAAAAACTCAGGGTCCGGCCACTTTTGGGACTTGAGATTCTGAAGAACTTTAAATACAAGGGTACTAATGAATGGACCGGGGGAAGAATCTACGACCCGAAAAACGGCAAGACCTATTCCTGCAACATGAGGCTTGAAGGAGATACTTTGAAGGTCCGCGGATACATAGGAATTTCAGTATTGGGCAGGACGACCGTCTGGACAAGGAAAATTTAAAAGCATTAATAGTTCGGTCTGCTTTGTCTATGAAATAAACAGAAGACTGTTTTTTCCTGGAGACAGGGATACAGGAATCGGGCTTCATTTTGCAGTGTACCCGTCATCTTCATCCTCATCCACATATTCTCTCCTCTTCTTCATCAGCCGGATGAAGCCATAAACAGTAATCGCTGCTGCGAAGACAAACAGTATTGTATAGATGTTGCTGCTCAGATAATAGAACCATGTGTATTTTCTTTTGAGGTGGGCATACCATCTATCTTCAAGTTCATAAATACTCATCGATATGCTGCGCCGTATCGCTCCATCGAGTGATTCCCCTCCCCTCAATCCTTCGAGTATCTGCAGCAGACTGTCCTCGCCATACTCCCGCACAATATATTCCACAATGCTCCTGCTCTGTTCATAGGCCAATGCAAGTGATTTTTCTTCATCGGGAAACCTGCCTATTTCACCCAGACTGAAAAGTTCTCCGGAAACAACAGCCCCTGCAAGGTAGCCTCCCGCGCCTTCTGCTTCGAGTTCTCCGATTCCACCGCTTGCCCACTGGCATACCCCCTCATCAAGCCATCTTGGAAGTCTTTCGCCATCAATATAACGATGAAGAATCAGATGACATACTTCATGCTTGAGGGTAGATTTAAGAGTAAAAGGTCTTGTATATACCCTTGACATGTCGAGGACGATCAAATTTCTGTGCGGAACCGCGAATGCGATAATGCTGTCAACACCCACCATCCTTCTGAAGGCATCTTTGTCTCTGGCAAGGACTATATCGGGTCTGAAATCAATCTCCCACCCAAACGTTTTTTCGAGATCATGTTTAACGGAAGAGTAGAACTTTGCTACATCTTCGGGTACGTTACCGAGACCTTTCTCGTAAAATACAACGGAATCATCTGACTGCATGGATACATTTTCAGCATGCAAAATATTGCTGCAAAGAAGTATCAGAAACAATAAAAGATACACACGGTTATGTTTTTTTAACATCGCACCTGCCCTATTGTTGCCTGTAATGGTTATTGAAGGCAAGAGTAAGCCGGGGTAGCGTAAAATCTTCTGTGTAAAAATATTGAACTAAAAATAATAAAGGGTGTATTCTCCATTGTTTTGTTCCGACCAAGAAACAATAAAGGAGGACACACCCATGTCAGTAAAGGACCTGACTAA
>Ga0208244_101087_pt1 | contig 17609 bp, 15 predicted proteins | sample SubbioCR12Aug_5A_FD_184828 | JGI IMG/M metagenome (GOLD analysis project Ga0208244, IMG submission 184828) | Serpentinite rock and fluid subsurface biosphere microbial communities from McLaughlin Reserve, California, USA - CR12Aug_5A (SPAdes) | ecosystem: Environmental > Terrestrial > Deep... | reverse complement strand
CGTCACAATGTCTGCATTCCAGGCACCGCGCGGCATGCGCGACATCCTCCCGGGTGAGGTGGAGCGCTGGCAGGCGCTGGAGGCGGAGATCCACGATCTGGCCGCCCGCTACGGGTTCCGCGAAATCCGCACGCCGGTAGTCGAGCACACGGACGTGTTTCAGCGCACGGTGGGCGAGACCACCGATCTCGTCGAGAAGGAGATGTACACCTTCTCGGACCGCGGGGGCCGCTCGCTGAGCCTGCGTCCTGAGGGCACCGCGGCCGTGATGCGCGCCTTCCTGGAGCACGGGCTCGCGCGGCGGCCGCAGCCGGTGAAGCTCTACTACATCGCGCCGATGTTTCGCTACGACCGGCCCCAGCGCGGCCGCTACCGGCAGCACACGCAGTTCGGGGCTGAGATCATAGGCAGCCCTGATCCGTCGGCCGATGCCGAAGTGCTGGCGCTGCCGGTGCGCCTGCTACAGCAGGTGGGCCTGACAGAGGTGGAGGTCCGCCTCAACAGCGTGGGCGACACGGCCTGCCGCCCACTGTATCTGGCCGCGCTGCGCGACTACTTCAGGCCTCACGTCTCCGACCTGTGTGAGGACTGCCGGCGCCGGTACGAGGAGCACCCGCTGCGGATTCTGGACTGCAAGCGTGAGGGCTGTCATCGAGTCGCGCGCGGCGCTCCGCCGATCTTCGGATACCTTTGCGATGCGTGCGCGGCTCACTTCGAGGGGGTTCGGGCACAGTTCGACATGCTGGGCATTCGGTACTCGCTCGATCCGTTCATCGTGCGGGGACTGGACTACTACACGCGCACGGCGGTGGAGGTATACTCCGGCCGCCTGGGTGCTCAGAACGCCATGTTCGGGGGCGGACGCTACGACGGGCTGGCCGAGCAACTGGGAGGGCCTCCCACCCCAGGCGTGGGTTTCGGTTTCGGCCTCGACCGTCTGCTGCTGGTGGGCGAGCAGGAAGGGCTGGCCAGGCCCCTGGACCGTGGGATCGAGGTAATGGTCGTGACGATCGGCTTGGCCGCCCGGTCCGAGGGCTTCCGCCTGGCGGATGAGTTGCGTCAGGCCGGGATCCGAACCGAGGGCGATCTGCTGGCCCGCCCGGTGGCCGCTCAGATGAAGCACGCGGACCGCCTGGGTGCGCGGATCGCTGTCGTGCTGGGCGACGACGAGCTGGCCGCCGGCACGGTAACGCTGCGCGAGATGGCCACCGGGGAGCAGAACACGATCCCGCGCGCAGGCATCGCGCCCGTGCTTCGAGATCGGCTGCGGAAGCAGGTACCAGCCAACGAAGGGCAGGGACGGTGAAGGCTATGAAGGGGATGCGCACGCACTCCTGCGGTGAGCTGCGCGGCGCCCACGCGGGCCAGGAAGTCCGTCTCGCGGGATGGGTGCATCGCCGGCGGGATCTGGGCGGGGTCGTCTTTCTAGACCTGCGCGACCGCGAAGGGCTGACGCAGGTGGTCGTCAACCCCGGCGATGTGGACCCTGCCAGTGCAGAGTCCGCGGGCGAAGTGAGGGCGGAGTTCGTGGTAGAAGCGAGCGGCCGGGTGGCGCGGCGTCCGGAAGGAACGGTGAACCCGCGACTGGCCACCGGAGAGATCGAGGTCCGGGCTGGGACGCTGAGGATTTTGTCTTCCTCGGCCACGCCGCCGTTTGCGCCGGGCGATGAGGCTGCCGTGGATGAGGCCCTGCGGCTGCGCTACCGTTATCTCGACCTGCGCCGCCCCCGCATGTACCGTAACCTCCTGCTGCGGCATCGGAGCGCGATGGCGATCCGTGAGTCGCTCGACCGCCAGGGGTTCCTGGAGGTCGAGACGCCGATGCTGATCCGCAGCACGCCGGAAGGTGCCAGGGACTTCCTCGTGCCGAGCCGGGTTCAGCCGGGGAAGTTCTACGCGCTCCCGCAGTCCCCTCAACTGTTCAAGCAGTTGCTCATGGTGGGCGGTGTAGACCGGTACTTCCAGATCACGAGGTGTTTTCGCGACGAGGACCTGCGCGCCGACCGCCAGCCGGAGTTCACGCAGATAGACATCGAGATGAGCTTCGTGGATCAGGATGAGATCCTGGCGATAACCGAGGAGATGCTCCACCACGTCTGGGCCAGGGTGCTGGGCGCCGATATCCAGCGTCCGTTCCCCAGGCTGTCGTATGCCGATGCCATGCTGCGCTTCGGATCCGACAAGCCCGATCTGCGGGTGTTGTTGGAGATCGTGGACTTGACCGACCTGGCAGGCGAGTGCGGGGTGGTCAGGTTCCAGGAGGCGGCGGGTTCCGGAGGAGTGCTGCGGGCTCTGCGGGTCCCTGGGCAGGCCGGGGCCGGCCGCCGTGACCTGGACGACCTGACCGCCGTGGCCCGATCTGCCGGAGCCGAAGGCCTGGCCTCAGTGGCGCTGACCTCCTCGGGTCCCAAGGGGCCGCTGGCCAAGCACCTGCCCAGGGGCGTGCTCGATGTCATCAGCGGCCGCACAGGGGCCCGGGAAGGGGACCTCATCTTGTTTGTCGCCGGGCCCGCGGCCGCATCCGCGGTTGCGTTGGGGCGGCTTCGGCTTGAGGTGGCCGATCGGTGGGGACTGCGCGAGAACGGGGCCGCCTTGAGGTTCGTCTGGGTGACGGAGTTTCCCCTGGTGGAGTTTGATCCTTCCCAGGGACGGTACGCCGCGGTCCACCATCCCTTCACCGCGCCGATGGAAGAGGATCAAGCCCTGTTGGAAGCGTCGCCCGACCGGGTGCGCGCGAGAGCTCACGATCTCGTGCTGAACGGGGTGGAGTTGGGTGGAGGGAGCATCCGGATCCATGAGCACCAGGTGCAGGAACAGGTGTTCCGGCTGCTTGGGATCTCCCTTGAGCAGGCGCAGGAGCGGTTTGGATTCCTGTTGGACGCCCTTCGCTTCGGCGCGCCGCCCCACGGCGGGATAGCGCTGGGTCTCGACCGGCTCGTGATGCTTCTTGCCGGGGAGGCGACGATCCGCGAGGTGATCGCCTTCCCCAAGACGGCGAGCGCGACAGACCTGATGATCGGGGCGCCGTCGCCCGTGGATCCCGATTTGCTGCGCGAGGTTCACATCGCGGTTGCCGAGGTTGCCGAGGACTAGTTGCGGGCGGCGGTGCAGGTTGCTAGGATTAGAGGTGCTCGGAAGGTCCCTGCCGTGTACGAGGCGGGCCAGTAGTTCCGATCCAACACATTGGCCCGGGGAGCCCGGCTCCGGACGCCGAGGCAGACCCGCCGCAACTCTGCGGGAAGCCGGAGCGGCCGGGAGGGCACCCACCTGCGAGAGCAGGTTCGGGAACTCCGTCCCGCACGGCACGGCGGGGGCCTGCTAGTAGATGAACTCCTCGATGTCGTAGCGCGCCACGCGAGCCCCAGGGCCGACTGAGGCCTTGGATCCTGCGACCAGTTCATTCACCTGGTCCCATACCTCGTCCTCGGTGAGTGGTATCACTCCGGCCGCCATGGCCCTTTCGGCGTAGGGGCCGGTCTGCGGCGCGGCAAACGCGGAAACATACAGCAGGTCCCCGGCTCCCAACTCCATGGCTCGGATTGCCGCCAGCGTGGCCTCCACGTGCTTCGGCCGGAACAGATCCCCGCCGATGCCGGCCATGACGATGATCCCCACGGCCACGCCGGCGTCCCTGGCCGCGTGCGCAAGCCTGATTGCCTTCGCGGCCGACTGGGGTTTGTTGAGGAACTCCAGTAGTTCGTCGTTGCCGCTCTCCAGCCCCAGGTAGATCCGCCGCAGCCCTCGCGCACGAAGGGCTGCCAGATCACGGTGATCGCGGCGGTATCCGGTGAACACGTCTATGAACGCCGCCAGGTCGCCGGCGTGATCGGGCAGCGCGCGCGCCAGCAGGTCCAGGCGTGGCATCAGTTCGCCGGACGGCAGCAGCAGGGCATTTGCATCCCCCAGAAAAGCGCCCCGCCGCAGGGTCAGGCCCGGACCGAAGAACGCCCGGATCGCGTCCAGGTGAGATGCGAACTCGCCGAGCGGTTTGATCCGGAACGGACGCGTCCGGTAGAACGAGCAGAAGGTGCAGCGGTTCCAGTGGCAGCCCTCGGTCACCTGGACGACGAGAGAGCGGTACCGATCGGGCGGAAGAATCGGCACCGGGGTATAGACCGAAGCGTACCGCAGGGCATCCGCGTCGGCGGTTGCGGCATCGAACAGGGCGGCGGCCTCCAGGAACCCCGCGGCCCTGTCCACATCAGGGTCTCCGGGCAGAGACCAGAGGATCTCGACGGTGCCGTCGCGCAGGGCATCGAGGGCCGCGGACGCGGCCCCGGCGGCCGCATTTGTGATTGCCGCGCGCGCCTCATCTTCCAGGAAGCTCCGGTGCCGGTGGGGATGCCGTCCTGAGCGATCGGTGTGCTTCCGCATCACTCGGCCGTCCAGCGCGCGCCGATAGAGGCGGTATCCGGCCCACGCGGAGCAGAACCGTCCGGCGTGATCAAAGGTGTAGATGGCATCTTCGCCGTCAAACACGGTGATCACAAGCGAATCCCGCTTGCAGGCGATGCGCGGTGGACGCGTGGCGCGCATACGGGGTTGTTCGCACTCAGGCGCGCGGGTCCCTCCGGCGGCCCGGTCCGTGGTACGATAGAAGATAGGCCATGGCGCTGTTCGAGGATGCTTCAGCAGAGTCTGGTGCAGTTCCGCTTGCCGCGCGCCTGCGACCGCGGACCCTGGACGAGTTCGTGGGGCAGGAGCACCTCATCGGGCCGGGCCGCACCCTGCGGACGGCAATCGAGCAGGACCGGGTTCGCAGCCTGATCCTTTGGGGACCGCCCGGGTCCGGCAAGACCTCGCTTGCGCTGTTGATCGCGGCCAGGACGCGCGCCCACGTGGAGCAGGTCAACGCGGTCACCGCCGGGGTCGCCGATCTACGGAGGATCATTGCCGCCGCCAGGGACCGCCTGCGGTTCCACCAGCAGCGGACGCTGCTGATCATTGACGAGATCCACCGCTTCAACAAGGCCCAGCAGGACGTGCTGCTGCCGCACGTGGAGAACGGCACGATCATCCTGATCGGCGCCACCACCCAGAACCCTTTCCACGACGTCAATCCCACCCTGATCTCACGATCCACCGTCGCCCAACTCCAGCCGTTGGACGATACGTCCGTGCGGGCCATAGTCGAGAGGGCTCTCACGCATCCGGACGGCTTTGCCGCGCTCAGGTTCGAGGTGGATCCCGAGGCGATGGAGTTCCTGGTGAGCGCAAGCAACGGCGACGCCCGCGTGGCCCTCAACACGCTGGAATCCGCTGCCGCCGCCGCGGAGAGCGAGGGCAGTCGCCGGATCACCCTCGCGCTGATCACCGACGCCGGCCAGCGCCGGATCCTTCCCTACGATCGGGAGGGCGACGCTCACTATGATGCGATATCGGCATTCATCAAGAGCCTGCGCGGTTCCGACCCTGACGCCGCGGTCTACTGGCTGGCGCGGATGCTGGCGAGCGGGGAAGACCCCAGGTTCATCGCGCGGCGGATGGTGATACACGCAGCGGAAGACGTCGGCCTGGCCGATCCCATGGCCCTGGTGATCGCCACGGCGGCCGCGCAGGCCGTCGAGTTCGTGGGGCTTCCAGAGGCGCGCATACCGATGGCGCAGGCCGCGATCTACATCGCCACGGCGCCCAAGAGCAACGCGGTGGTGGTCGCAATCGGAGAGGCGATGCGCGACGTCGAGGCGGAGCGCGCCGACCCGGTGCCGGTTCACCTGCGTGACACCAGCCACCCCGGGGTCGTTGAACGCCTTGGTTACGGCAAGGAGTACCGGTATCCGCACGACTTTCCGGCGGGGTTCGTACGCCAACAGTACATGCCGGTGGGACTCGAAGGCCGGCGGTACTACCGGCCCACGGACCACGGCGCGGAAGCCGCCGTGCGCAGGCGGCTGGAGGAGTGGTGGGGGCGGCGGGTCTCGCCGGTCAAGGAACCGCCCGGCGAGGGAGCGAAGGAAGGGCAGGAAGAGTGAGGCGGCAGTTTATCTAAACCAAGGAGGTGGCGTAATGCGGGCAACGACGTTGGTGGCCGTAGTCCTCGCAGCGATCCTGTTGGTGACCGTTCCGGCTGCGCAGACCGGCCCGGCCGTGGAGATCACCTTTACCTCGACGCAGTTCTCACCGGTGCACGAGACCGAGTGGGCGCGCGACACGCTCTTTCGCGCTTTTGAGACGGAAACCGGCATACGTGTTCGGTTCATCTCGGAGCTGGCCGGCCCGTACATGGACAGACTCCAGGCCGAAGCCCGCGCAGGGAGAGGGTCCATTGACTTGACCGGAACGCTGCACGGGGACTTCCCAATCCTGGTGCCGGCCGGGGTGGCCCGCGACATGGCGCCGGTCCAGGCCGACCTGGCCCGTCGCGGCGATCGCACCTTCTTCCCGGATCTGGTGCGGATCAGCCAGATCGGCGGCACCCAGGCGTACGTGCCCTGGATGCAGGCAACGTACCTGATCGTCGCGCACAAACGGGCGATGGCCTACTTCCCCCGCGGCTCCAATCCCATGGCCATGACCTACGACGACCTGCTGGAGTGGGGGGACGCTATCAAGGCCGCCACCGGCACCCGCCGGATTGGATTCCCGGCAGGCCCGGGAGGGCTGTTCGGGCGCTTCCTCCACGGGTACATCTACCCCTCGTTCACCGGTTCTCAGGTGAAGCGGTTCAAGTCTCCTGAGGCCGTGGAGATGTGGAGGTACCTCCGGAGGCTGGGCGGCGTGCTCCATCCGTCGTCGTTCCTCTACAGCTTCATGCACGAGCCGCTGCTGCTGGGTGAGGTGTGGGTCGCGTGGGACCACACCGCCAGGTTGCTGCCTGCGCTGCGCGATCGGCCCGATGACTTCGTCGTCCTGCCATCGCCGGCAGGACCGCGCGGCCGGTCGTTCCTGTCGGTCATCGTTGGGCTGACCATCCCCAAGACAGCCCCCAACGCCGATGCCGCGGCCCGGCTGATCGAGTTCCTCACGCGCCCCCGCACCCAGGTCCTCACCGTGCAGGGCGTCGCCTTCTTCCCGACCGTTCGCGAGGCCGCCGGGGCGGTGCCCACCGGCGGGATGAAGCTCCTGGCCGAAGGGGTTACTGCGCAGCAGGGCGCGCGGGACGCGCGGGTCGCCTTGCTCCCGGTTGGGCTGGGGGTGCGGACCGGCGAGTTTGTGCCGCTGTACGTGGACACCTTCAGGGAGATCTCGGTGCTGGGTAAACCCATAGAGGAAGTCCTGGCCGCGCAGGCCCGGAAGCTGGAGGAGCTGTATCGCGCGATGAACGCAATGTGCCCGCCTCCGGACCCGGCCATCACGCCCTGCAAGCCTGACTAGGGACGACGGCGCAGGGCCTGGTGGCAGCCGCAGAGGAGGTACCCGACCTGGCGCGCGCGGGACGATCGCGCACCGAGTGGCTTCCCTACATGCTGCTGGCGCCGTCGCTGGTCTTCCTGGGCGTTTTCTTCGTTTACCCGCTGGTGCAGGCCTTCGGGCTGAGCTTCCTGCGACCGGAGGGCGGCCTGACGGCCGAGCACTTCCAGCGGATGCTGGGTGACACGTATTTCCGGGGGGCGATCACCAACAGCCTGCTCCTCACCGCGATCGTCGTGCCGATCCAGGTGGCGATCGGGCTGGTGATCGCCTTGCTGGTAAACAGCCGGTTTCGCGGGCATCTCTGGTTCCTCTACATCTGCGCGATCCCGCTTGCGATCTCCGACCTGGCCGCGGGGTTGATCTGGTTGTCGGTTTTCACCGAGCGCGGCTACCTCAACACGCTCCTGCACATGGTAGGCGCCGTGCGGGAGCCCCTGACTTACCTCTCGGCTGAGCAGCCGGTCTGGCTCTATGGCGCCATCATCGCCGCCGAGGTGTGGCGGGCCACGGCCATCGTGATGATCATCCTGTTGGCGGGCCTGCAGCTCATCCCGCGGGACTACTTCGAAACGGCCGATGTATTCGGCGCCGGCGGCTGGCGGAAGTTGTGGCACGTCACGCTGCCGCTGTTGCGCCCCAGCCTGCAGACGGCGCTCATCATTCGCACCATCCTGGCGTTCCAGCTCTTTGCGACCGTGATCACCCTCTCAGGCCGCCAGGTGCCGGTGCTGGCCGGCGAGGCCTACTTCTGGTACGGCCTGTACCGAAACCCGCACGTCGCGAGCGCCTACGCCGTGTTGATCATGGGCGTCTCGGTGGTCATAACGTGGGTGTACCTGCGGGTCCTGCGCCTGCGGGAAGAGGAGGTGGCGGGCGGGTGATGGCACGCGCGGCGCGCACCGCCATCCTCGCGACGATCGGGACGCTGATTGCGGCCTGGGTGCTGTTTCCCATCCTGCTGATCTCGCTGGCCGCGTTCAGCTCGCGGGCCCAGCTCTACTCCTGGCCGCGGGCGATTGTCCCCACACCACCCACCCTGGACACGATCCTCTTCTTCCTCAGGGCGCAGGGTGTCTGGCAGTCCACCCTCAATAGCCTGATCGTGGCGCTGTTCACCATTGTGCTCGCGGTGGCTATCGGCGCGCCGGCCGGCTATGCCCTCTCACGCTTCCGGTTTCCGGGCCGCGAGGGGTTCAGGCTTGGAATCCTCGCGACGAAGATGTTCCCGGCGACGGTCCTGGCGATACCGCTCGCCGTTGCCTACATCCGCTGGGGGCTGTATGACAACCTGCTGGGGGTAGCCATCGTCCACACGGCCCTCGCCCTGCCGTTTGCCATCGTCATCACGACAAGCGTCTTCGTCGGGGTCCCAATGGAACTGGAGGAGGCCGCCATGACGCTGGGCTGCACCCGCCTGCAGGCCTTCTTGAGGGTAGCCCTGCCGATCGCGCTCCCCGGCCTGGCCGCGGCGGCGATCTTCACCTTCGTGCTTTCGTGGAACGAGGTCTTCGCGGCCGCGATCCTCACGCTCCACAACCGAACCCTGCCCGCGCTGCTCATCAATGCGGTAGCCTTCGCGGGCGCGCCGCTCGATTACCGCTTCGCCGGCGGTTTCTTCATGATCGTGCCGGCGCTGATTATCATCTTCATAATCCGCCGGTACCTGATGACCCTGTGGGGAGTCACCATCCGGTAGTGGAGGGAGAATGGCAACCGTACACCTCGATCGGGTGACCAAGCGGTTCGGCCGGGTCACAGCCGTGGACGGCGTCACGCTGGAGGTCCGGGACGGCGAGTTCATGGTTCTGCTGGGTCCTTCGGGCTGCGGCAAGACGACGGCCCTCCGCTGCATCGCCGGCCTGGAGCGCATGGACGGCGGTCGAATCGTGATCGGGGGGGAGGACGTCACCGACCGGCCGCCGGGACGACGCGGGATCGCCATGGTCTTCCAGTCTTACGCGGTGTTCCCGCACATGACCGTTCGGGACAACATCACCTTCGGGCTGCGAATCCGCAAGACCCCGGCGTCCGAGACGCAGCGGCGTACGCAGCAGGCGGCCGAACTCCTCCAGATCGGCGAGTTGCTGGATCGCTACCCGGCGCAGCTCTCGGGTGGCCAGCGTCAGCGGGTTGCCGTGGCCCGGGCGATCGTCATGCAGCCCCAGGTCCTGCTGATGGACGAGCCGCTCTCAAACCTGGACGCCCTGCTGCGCCTGCAGATGCGCGCCGAGCTCAAGCGGCTGCACCGCGAAACCGGGGCGACCACAGTGTACGTGACCCACGATCAGGTCGAGGCCCTGAGCCTGGGGGACCGGATTGCGGTCATGCGCAACGGCGTGATCGTCCAGCGTGACACTCCGTCGGTGATCTACAACCGGCCGGCCAGTACTTTTGTAGGGGGGTTCATCGGCAGCCCGCCCATGAACTTCTTGAGGGGGACCGTGGAGGAAGGCGGACGGTCGGTCCGGGTAGCCGGGGCGGCGCTGGGGCTGGAGGAGCGTTGGGCCGGGGCCGAGGGTATTACGGCAGGCGGCGAAGTGGTAGTGGGCGTGCGGCCCGAGGCATTCGAGGTAATGGCCGAGCCTTGTCCCGGCGCCCTTCCCGCCGTGGTCGTGGTGGTTGAACCGCTGGGCGGAACCACGCTGCTTACAGTGAATGTGGGCGGCGAGACCGCGAAGGTATCGGTGGCTCCGGACACCGACCACGACTCGGGGCAGCGCGTGTGGCTCAGGCCGCTGCCCGATCGGATGCGCCTGATGGAACCGGTATCGGGGCGGGCTGTGATCCCCACCGAGGAAGGAGCAAGCCGATGAGGAAGATCTGCGATCCTCTCCCAGACGACGCGCCGGCGCTGGTCGAGGACGCTGCCGCGGTCCTGCGCGCCAACGACCGCGGCGAGTTCACCAAGCCGAGCGCCCGGCTGTATCCCCACCAGTGGAACTGGGACAGCGCGTTTGTTGCGATGGGATGGGCGCACCTGGACTGGGAGCGCGCCGTTCGCGAGGTGGCGAGCCTGTTGCGAGGACAGTGGACGGACGGAATGCTCCCGCACATCCGCTACGACAGGGCCGCGTTGGGCTGGTACGCCCCAGGGCCAGAGCTGTGGCCGGGAGGACACGCGCGCGACGCCGGCGAGCTGACCAGCGGCATCTCACAGCCGCCGGTGCTGCCGAGCGCGGTCTACCGGGTGGGAATGGCGCAACCTGACCGCGACCGTCGCCATGCCTGGTGGGCCCAGATCTTCGACGGGCTGCTGGCGTATCTACAGTACTTCCTAGACCACCGCACGGTTGAAGGTTGCCCGCTGATTGTGGTCGTCCACCCCTGGGAGAGCGGTCACGACAACAGCCCGCGCTGGGACTTCGCGGTCGAAGCAGGAGTGCGGCCGCAACAGTCCTACCGGAGAATAGACAACACCGTCATCGCCGCGGCCGAGCGCCCTACCGATCGGGACTACGACCTGTACATCTTCCTGGCAGAGCTGATCTCCTCAGCGGACTACGCGCTGCCACGCTACCTTTCTAGGACTCCGTTTGCGGTCTACGACGCCCAGTTCAACGCAATCTGGTACCGATCGGCCCTGGACCTGAACAGCATCGCCGTGGCCTTGGGGCGGCCGGCACCCTACTCCGCGGAGGTATTGGCTGCCTTCGCACACGCCTTTCGCGAGCGCCACTGGGACGCGGAGCGCCGGGCATTCCTAGACTACGATCTGGTCGGGCGACGCTCGATCCCGGTGGAAACCTGCGCCTCGCTGATGCCGATCTATGCCGGGCTGGTTCAGACAGACGAGGCCCTTGACCTGCTCGCCCGCTACCGCGCCCGCAGCGCCGGCTGTCGGATGCTGCCGGTTGTCCTACCCGACCAACCAGGGTTCGAGGCCGGGCGCTACAGCCGTGGGCCGGTTTGGATCCACACGAACTGGATGGTGATCCAGGGACTGGCCGCCCTCGGGTGCGACGCGGAGGCGGCCCGGATTGCCGGCGAGACGCTCGACCTGGTCAGGCAGGCCGGTTTCGTGGAGTGCTACCACGCGGCCTCCGGCACGGCCAGCGGGCCGCGCGAGTTCTCCTGGTCGGCCGCGCTGACCATTGACTTGCTGCGAGGCGAGGCTCCCTGATACCATCAAGGCGTGGAGCGTAGACGCGCGGTGGAGCCATGAACAGGGTAGCCGTCGCCATGAGCGGCGGGGTGGACAGCGCTGTGGCAGCGGCCCTGCTCGTCGAGCAGGGGCACGACGTCATCGGGCTCACGATGAACCTGTGGCCGGCATGGCTGAGCGAACCCGAGGGGAACGCGCGGGCCTGCTGCGGGTTGAGCGCGATCGAGGACGCGCGCGCAGCGGCCCGCCGACTGGGCATCCGCCACCATGTCCTCAACCTCCGCGAGGAGTTCGAGCGAGAGGTGATTGACCAGTTCTGCGACGAGTACGCTCGGGGGCGCACGCCGAACCCTTGCATCACGTGTAACCAGGCGGTGAAGTTTCGCATCCTCCTGGGGAGGGCAGAGGCGTTGGGCTGGGACGTGCTCGCCACCGGGCACTATGCCCGGATCGCTACCGATGACGCCGGCGGCAGGCGGCTGCTTCTGCGTGCCGCGGACCGGAGGAAGGACCAGTCGTACCTGCTCTATGCGCTGACGCAGGAGCAACTCGCGCGGCTGCGCTTCCCGGTAGGGACTCTCCTCAAGGGGGAGGTCCGTTCACTCGCCCGGCGCTGGGACCTGCCGGTCGCCGACAAGCCGGACAGCCAGGAGATCTGTTTCGTTCCCAGCGGGCGCTACGGCGACTTGGTGGCTGCCAGGTGTCCCGAAGCGGCCAGCCCCGGCCCGATCCGGGATCGCGCCGGAGGGGTGGTGGGTACTCACACAGGGATCGCCCGGTACACGGTCGGGCAGCGCCGTGGACTGGGGCTGTCGGTCGGCGCCCCGCAGTATGTGCTCGAGGTTGATGCGCGGCGCAACACGCTGGTGGTCGGCGGACAGGAGGATCTGCTACGCCGGCGCCTCCATCTGGACAACGTGAACTGGATCGTGCCGACGCCGCTACCGGCCGGGGCGACGGTCCGCGTGCGGCATGCGGCGCCGGACGTCCCGGCGGTACTGCATGCCGACGGGCCTGATCGCGTACGTGTGGAGTTCCGCGAGCCCCAGCGCGCAGCCGCACCTGGGCAGGCCGTCGCGTTCTACGACGGGGACCTAGTGCTGGGTGGAGGAATCATCGAGGAAGCATGCTGGTCTGGAGAGGAGATGAACGGGAATGGGAAACCGCAATGACTTCGTGGCAGGCTTTGTCATCGGAGGGCTGCTCGGTACGGCCGTAGCCCTGCTCCTTGCTCCACGCTCAGGGGAGGAGACGCGCACCCGCCTGGCCGAATCCGCTGATGACCTGGGCGACCTGGCGCGTGACCGCGCAGAAGAGGTCATCAAGAAGCTCCGCGTGACCGCCGAGGACATATCAGCGCGCGGACGGGTGAAGCTGGACGAAGGCGCTGCTCGGCTGCGCGAGGCGGTGGAGCGGCGCCGTGAGCACGAGCACACCGAGGAGCAGCCGAAAGAGTAGTCCGCTGAACCTTGCCATCCCTGAGCGCCTCCGGCCGGGCATCGAGATCGTCCGGCGGCTGCGCGAGGCAGGGTGGGAGACCTACCTGGTCGGGGGGGTCGTCCGTGACCTGCTGCTTGGGCGGCCACCCGTGGATCTGGACATTGCCACGGCCGCGCCTGCGGACCGCGTTGCGGCGTTGTTCGACAGGACGGTGCCGGTAGGAGTTCAGTTCGGCGTCGTTGCCGTCGTCCTCGATGGGCACCCCTACCAGGTGGCCACATTCCGGCGCGAAGGCCCCTACCTGAACGGACGGCGTCCGTCGTACGTTGAGAACGGCAGCGCGCGCGACGACGTTTGCCGGCGCGACTTCACCGTCAACGCGCTGCTGTACGATCCGTTCACAGGCGAGATCATTGACCATGTCGGCGGCCGGGCCGACCTGGCCGACCGGTGCATCCGCACCGTTGGGCCTCCTGCCGAGCGGTTCGCCGAGGACCGGTTGCGGCTGCTGCGCGCAGTGAGGCTGGCCGCGGAGTTGCAGTTCACAATCGAGCCCGGCACGCGCGCGGCTCTATCGGATCTTGCGCCCACCATCACCGGCGTAAGCGCCGAGCGGATCCGCGACGAGCTGGTCCGGCTGTTGGTCGCACCGGACGGCGCCGACGGCGTCCTGCTCATGGCCGCTACCGGTCTTCTGGGAGCTTTTCTGCACGAGGTGGCGGCCCTCGCGTCCCAGCCGCCACCCCACGCGGACGGTCCGGCTCTTGATGCGCTCGATCACGCCTGCCGGGTGCTGAGATGCCTAAGGCCCCGTCGCCCGGAACTGGCTGTCGCCGCGCTCCTCTGCGGCCTTCCTGACGCCGCGGCTGCGGGCGAGGTCTGCCGCCGACTGCGCTTCCCTACGGTGGAGCGCCGTGAAGTAACCAACCTCGTTCGCGAGTTCCAGCGGCTGTCCGGAGGTGACCACCTGTCCGCGGCGGACGCCCGTCGCGTGCAGCACCAGGGGATTGCCGAGGGCCTGCTTGGGCTGCTCCGCGCGCACCTCGAAGCTGCGGGAGGTGATTCCGCCGCCTACCTTCGCGCTGCAGGGGTGCTGGCCGCTCACGCCGGGAGTGCCGCGGAACCGGACCGCCTGATCACCGGCGACGACCTGATCGCCATCGGCTACGTTCCCGGTCCGGCGTTCAGCGTGATCCTGTGCGCGGTCGAGGAGGCGCGGGCACGTGGCGAGGTTGCAACCGCCGAGTCGGCGCGCGCGTGGATTCGCCGCCACTTTCCGGCAGGAACAGCGCGGCCGCCCGTGGAACCCGCATGAGCGAGCGGATTGATTCGACTGAACGGAGGCCTGCATGACCGAACGTGCTGCGTTGACCTTTGTGCTTTGGGCTTTGGGTATCATGATCGTTATCGGCGCGCTGCTCCCCCTGGTTTGGCCGGGGCTGATCCGGTTCGTCAATCGAACCGTGCTCAAGGGGAACGACGCCGGGAACCACTGACGCCGCAGTGGCGTTTGGCGTGCGGCCGGATGGGTGGAGGAGGCTGGTGGGTAACAGGGCACTGATCGTTGGGCTTGTCAATCAGAAGGGCGGGTGCGGCAAGACCACAACGGCCGTCAACCTCAGTGCATCCCTGGCAGCCGCCGGGCATCGGTGTCTCTTGATAGACCTGGATCCGCAGGCCAACGCGACTGTAAGTCTCGGGATCGATCCGGCCACGCTGCGGCAGACGATCTACCATGTGCTGCTGGATCCCGACCACGGCGAGGGGCTGCCGTTGGAGGCCGTTGTTCGGCCTTCTCCGGTTAAGGGCCTCGAGGTTGCTCCCTCTTCGATTGATCTCGCCGCAGCCGAGCTGGAGCTGGCGGCCCGCATCGGACGGGAGCACGCGCTGCGCCGCCGTCTGGCGCCGGTCCGGAGTCGCTATTCGTTTATCCTGATCGACACCCCGCCGTCTCTGGGACTGCTCACCCTAAACGCGCTGGTGGCCTGCGACGGGATCATCATACCCATCCAGACCCACTACTACGCGCTTCTGGGGATGCGACAGCTCATCCGGACCCTGAAGATGGTGGGCGACGAGGTAGGCCACCAGGTTGAGATCCTGGGCGTGCTTCCAACGATGTACGACCGCCGTACCACGATCAGCAAAGAGATCCTTGGAGGCATCCACGACTTCTTTCCTAACAAGGTGTTCGAGACAACGATTCACTTCAACATCAAGCTCGTCGAGTCGTCCATGTCAGGCGTGCCGCTGTTCATGAGCAACCCCACGTCGCGCGGCGCTAAGGAGTATTCCAGCCTGGCCAGAGAGGTGATCGCACATGCCCAGCGGCCGCGAGGAGCTGAGGCGGGGCGTTAGGAACGTCATCGAGGCGGCCTCGCGCGAGATGGGTGCGCTGACCGACCCGCAACGCCCGGAGGCCAGCCCGGTGGAGAGGCCGCTCCTGCGACTGGTCCGCGAGACTCGGGCGCAACCTGCTCCTCCTGCACTCAGGCCCGTTACAACTCCGGAGGCGGCCGCGGTACACCCCACCAGGGGCGTCTGTGCCGCCTACCAGATCAACCAGGCCTGCTGGGAGGTGCCGGACGCATACTGCAACCTGGCGCTGCATGTCTGCATTCTGCGCGAGTGCCCGGTCTTCGATCTGAACCGGAGCGCGCTCGAGCGGCGGTTCGCGGCGAAGTACGCGCACCTTTGGTGAGGGCGCCGGTCAGGTATTCCAGTCGAGGTCGAGCAGCTCGCGCAGGTCCGTGACCCAGGTCCAAGGCGTGACGCCGCGCGCCTCGACCTCTGCCTGTCGAGGGCCGAACCCCACAAACCGGATGCCGGCCCGGGACGCCGCTTGACCATCAACCCAGGAGTCCCCCACCAGATAGGCCGTTCGGTGAGGCCCTGCGCGTTCCATTACGAGCCGGATGCCGGCCGGATCGGGCTTGAGGGCAGGCACCTCGTCACGCGTAACCGTTACCGAGAAGAGCGCCGAGAGCCCGAACTCGGCCAGCACGCGCTCGGTGGCGGTTCGGGCGTTGTTCGTCAAGAGCGCCAATTGGAACCCTCGCTCGGTCAGGCCTGCGAGGGCGGCGTGCACGTAGGGCACCGGCACCGCGTCCGCCAGGCCCGCGGCCTCATAGGCCTCGATGACCTCCCATGCCCGAGCCGTCAGATGGGAGGCGGAGTTGCCGATCCGAGTGACGAGATCCGCGATTGGGACGCGCATCAGCGCCTCGCGCGGCTCCGGCAGCGGGCATGAGGATTCCAGCAGGGCAATCAGGGCGCCGCGCATCGCGGCGAAGTCTATGCGCGAATCAACAAGGGTGTTGTCGAAGTCGAAGATGACAAGGGGCGGATGGGCGTCCATGCTTGGCGGCCTGCTTGAGGATTCTTCATCCCAGGCTCCGTCCCTTCACGATGAGAGGGGACCATTATGAGCGATCGACCGGCGTATCGAACCATAGCCGCCCTCCCAGGCCATGTGAGTGAGGAGGTGGAACTCCGAGGATGGCTGCAGCACCGGCGCAGCAGCGGCAAGATACTCTTCCTCCTGGTGCGCGACGGCACGGGCGCGGTGCAGGCAGTCATGAGCCGGAAGGATGTGCCCGAGGAGGTGTTCGCCTCCGCGGACCGGCTTCCGCAGGAGAGCAGCGTGATCGTCACAGGCGTCGTGCGGGCGGATCCCCGGGCGCCCGGAGGCGTGGAGCTTGCCGCGAGCTCGCTGCTGGTCGTGCACGAGGCCGAGCCCTACCCGATCACGTCCAAGCCGCACGGGATCGAGTTCCTGATGGATCACCGCCACCTATGGCTGCGCAGCAGCCGCCAGCAGGCCGTCCTGCGAGTGCGGGCCGAGGTGATCCGGGCGATGACCGAGTACCTGGATGGACACGGGTTCCTGCGCGTGGACGCGCCGATCCTCACGCCCGCCGCGGCCGAGGGAACGACAACGCTGTTCGACACGCAGTACTTCGATCTGGGATCGGCCTACCTCACCCAGTCAGGCCAGCTCTACAATGAGGCCGCTGCCATGGCGTTCGGGCGCGTCTACTGCTTCGGCCCTACGTTCCGTGCGGAGAAGAGCAAGACGCGGCGGCACCTGATCGAGTTCTGGATGCTCGAACCCGAGGTCGCCTACCTCGATCTGGATGGATACATGGCGCTGGCTGAGGATTTCGTGAGCAGCGTCGTTGCGCAAGTCCTGGAACGCTGCCGGGAGCCGCTGGCCACGCTTGAACGCGACCCGGCCCTGCTCGAGCGCGTCCGCCCGCCCTTTCCGCGGATCTCCTACGATGAGGCGCTGCGACTTCTGTCCGCGGCCGGGAAGCCCGTGGCCTGGGGCGAGGACCTGGGGGGCGATGAGGAGACCGCTGTCAGCCAGCAGTTTGACAGGCCGGTGTTCATCCACCGGTACCCCACCCGCTGCAAGGCCTTCTACATGCAGCCGGACCCCGACCGTCCGGACGTCGTGCTGGGTGCGGACCTGATTGCTCCGGAGGGATACGGGGAGATCATCGGCGGCGGGGAGCGCATCCACGATCTGGACCTGCTGCGGGCGCGCCTGGCGGAACACGGCCTGCCCGAGTCCACCTATCAGTGGTACCTGGACCTGCGCCGCTACGGGTCGGTGCCCCACTCGGGCTTCGGAATCGGCATCGAGCGCACCGTTGCATGGCTGTGCGGCATAGAGCACGTGCGTGGGGCCATTCCGTTCCCGCGGCTGATC
>Ga0208244_101086_pt1 | contig 17622 bp, 15 predicted proteins | sample SubbioCR12Aug_5A_FD_184828 | JGI IMG/M metagenome (GOLD analysis project Ga0208244, IMG submission 184828) | Serpentinite rock and fluid subsurface biosphere microbial communities from McLaughlin Reserve, California, USA - CR12Aug_5A (SPAdes) | ecosystem: Environmental > Terrestrial > Deep... | reverse complement strand
GTTCAACACAATCGGAATTGGACCCCAATGCGTCGTTCATCTACTACAGGGTTCAGGAGGCATTGCAACTTGCCTGCGCCTTTGTTGTCGCCCTGGATTTATGGAAATCAGCATAGGTAAACTCGTTTTATCCTTTTCTTGCCATCGGCAATGTTTTTCCGTAATTTTAACAGCATTGATGAAGAAGAATCTCAAAGGGTTGTCGAATAAAGAGTTACAGCAATTCGTGGAGTTGATAGGGGAGAAAGAATATCGTGCCACCCAACTCTTTTTCTGGATATACGGTCGTGCCGCCAGATCATTTGATGAGATGACAGATGTCTCGAAGGATCTTCGTGAGATCTTGAAAGGAATTGCGGAAATCAATCTTATAAATTTGGTGGATACAAGGACTTCACAAAAGGATGGAACAAAAAAATTCCTTTTCGCACTCAATGATAGACTGAATATTGAAAGTGTCCTCATTCCTTCTTTTGATGAATCTGGAGAGTTAGATAAGCGACTAACTCTTTGCGTGTCGACACAGGTAGGATGTCCACTAGACTGCAAATTCTGCGCAACGGGCCGAATGGGTTTCAAACGTAATTTGTCTGCCGGGGAAATTGTTGATCAGGCAATTCAAGTCCAGAAGTTAAGTGAGCAGAGGATCTCAAATATAGTTTATATGGGCATGGGAGAACCAATGCTGAATTATGAGAACGTTATGAAATCTATAGAACTTCTCACGGCAGAAAACTCCCTCGCGATCGGAGTTCGTCACATTACAGTTTCAACAGCCGGTTATCCGGATAAGATTCGACAAATGGCTGATGAAAAGCGAAAAGCAAGACTGGCGCTCTCGTTACATTCGCTTGATCAGGAAAAACGTGAGAAACTAATGCCGATCACGAAGAAATTCGGAGTGAAGGAACTGCTCGAGTCGCTGGAATATTACTATGCGAAGACGAAACGCCGCCCAACCTTTGAGTACATTCTTTTCAAAGACTTTAACGATTCGAGCGAGGACGTTCGAAAGCTTGCTGCTGCGGCGCGTCGGATACCGTGCAAGGTGAATCTGATCCCGTTTCATTCGATTGACTTCGCCGGCCCGGAAGGAATTGGGAAGACGCTCAGATCCGCATCCCCCGATGACATTAACGCGTTCGCGGAGAAGTTAAGGCAACAGCATGTCACGGTCATGGTTCGCGGAAGCATGGGAAAGGATATCGAGGCGGCGTGCGGACAGTTGGCCGTAGCTGAGAAATAGTTGAGTGCCAGGACGTTTTACCGCAGTGTTCGCGGAGAATACGCGGAGGACGCAGAGAAAAATGTCTCTGGAACAGTACGTCAAGCAAATAATCCTCGGCGATCTCTGCGTATTCTCCGCGAACACTGCGGTATTGCTTTTTTGAATTGCGTCGAACGAGAAGGCGGGCTGGGTTGTGGAGAGGGAATACTTACATCGAGGCAGTTGGCATCTTGATCCAGCGGCCTTATCTAATTACGAGAACAGTCGATGCGCATTGTAATTTTTGGTCCCCCCGGGGTCGGCAAAGGCACACAGGCAAAATTGCTTGTCGATAAGTACAACGTCGATCACATTTCAACGGGTGACCTTCTCCGGAATGCCGTCGCGCAGAAGACTCCGCTCGGACTCAAGGCAAAGACATTCATGGATGCCGGGAATCTCGTCCCGGACGATGTCATGATCGATCTGATTGGGGATTATCTCCGGACAAATTCCAGCAAGAGCGGTTTTATCTTCGATGGATTTCCGCGAACTATTGCGCAAGCACACGCACTGGACGAACTCTTCGCCTCGTTCGGCATTTCGCTGGACGCAGTGATCAGTCTGGAGATTGAACATGAATCGGTTGTTCGGCGTCTCTCCGAGAGGCGTGTCTGCAAATCGTGTGGACACATCTCGAACCTTTCCGTACTTGAACCGGGAAAGGAATCGGTCTGTCCGGATTGCGGCGGTGAGCTTTATCAGCGGGATGATGACAAACCGGAGACCATCCGCCGAAGACTTGACGTCTATGTGGAACAAACCAGACCGGTGAAGGAATTCTATGAGAGAAGTAATCGATTAACTCAAGTCGACGGGATGAGAGGAATAGAAGAGATTCACCGTGATATTGTCGGTATCCTGGAAGCGCTCAAGAGCAGGAAACTGGTTCCATGAGTCTTTTAGACCGGATTGCGCCGGGGTCCGATTCCCCGATCATTGTAGCTCATCGCGGCGTTTCGGCGAAAGCGCCTGAGAACACAATGGCGGCTTTCAGGCTCGCCCTTGAAACGCCCGGCATTCATATGGTTGAACTCGACGTGCGACTTTCCAAGGATGAAGAGGTGATCGTATTCCATGATCGCACGTTGCAGAGAACCACAACCGGCAATGGTCCGGCGCGGAAGTATTCGGTCGGGGAACTCCGTGGCTTCGATGCGGGTTCATGGTTTGATCCGAGGTTCTCTGATGAACGAATCCCGACCCTGAGTGACGTGCTTGCCCTGGTTGCAGATCGTCTTGCGGTCAACATTGAGTTGAAGTCCGATCCGTTTTATCGTGAGCCGGAAGGGTTGTTGGAACGGAGGGTGTTGGAAGTTGTTCGTCGCGGCGGATATCAGGAGCGCGTCGTCTATTCCTCATTCCGGCATCGCATCGTGGCAAATATCAAACACATGGAACCCCGTGCAGTGACCGGCGTGATCTACAGTCTGATGAACAATTTTGCATCTGCACCGTCGAGATTAGCAAGGAACGCCGGCGCGTCGTTCTTTGTGTGTGCAAAACATGAACTGCGCCGGGCGATGATTCGTGACGCCCATCAACATGATATTGCGGTCTTTGTCTATACCTTGAACTCTGTCAACGGACTCAAGCGATTTCTTGATCTGGGGGCTGATGGCATTATGTCCGACGCGGCTGATGATGTTGTGGCCGCCCTCGGGAAGGTATAGCGGACGTACTATTGACGATTGGAGGATTAGATTCTTGAAACGCGTGTTGATTATTTTACTGGGATGGATCACGATGATCCAGGTCTTGCAGGGGCAGGATCTTGGCGACTATCTCCGCCAATTGAATCGAACAAACGCCGAGGGTTACGTTACCCCCTTGATTGATGTGTGGGGAGCGGGATTCAATTCCGGATTCGTGCACTCAGCCGAGCTCCATGATATCCTCGGGTTGGACATCCAATTGAAACTTTCACTTGCCTCTGTGCGTGATGATCAGCGCACATACCGATTTCGCCCCCCTGACGTGATCAACGTTCAGGGAAGGCTCTACACCATCGGTTCAGACTATCCCTATGATGTGGAAGCCAACACCGCGCTGGGAAACAAGAACCCGACGATTGTCAGATCCACGACAGGTGTTGAGCTCATGATCATCCCGGGGGGATTCGATCTCGACGTCGCGCCCCTCATTGTCCCGCAAGTATCGCTGGGACTCCCGTTCGGCCTGGAGGTCACGGGGCGGTTTATCCCGACAACTCGCATTGTCGACCTTGGAAAGATGAATCTTCTCGGATTTGGAATTCGCCACGACCTTGATCAGTATGTCTCTTTCCTTCCGATCGACGTTGCTGTTCATTTTGTCACTCAGAAGCTCAATATTCTCAATGGGAGTAATGCCACGCTCCTGTCGGTGCGGGCAACGGCGTATGGAATCGAAGCGAGCAAGAATATTCTCTTCTTCACCATCTACGGGGGATTTCAGCTCGAGTCGTCGAGCTGGACGATTGGCTCGTATGATGCAAGTGTTCGAGTCGGCTCAGATCTGCAGCGAATCCCCATAGGAAGATTCTCGTTGGAATCCCGAACAACATCCCGGTCTCTGATCGGCTTGCGCACGGAGCTTCTCATTCTGACCCTCCATGCAGACTACAGCTTTGCTGATACCAATGTTCTTACCATAGGTGCCGGAATATCATTCCGATAGCTGAGATCATCAGGCCGTACAAAACAAATCCCGACCCTCACCTGCTGAGAGTCGGGATCTTTATTTTCTGGGCTTATCGGGCGGCTATGACTCTCTGAATCCGACTCGTTCAAACGGATTGACGACGCCGGATGCGATATTGATCAGGTGCGCGGCGATGCGTTTAAGATGACGCGCATAGAGCGCAATGGCCACGGTATCGCTTGTGCTGAGCGATGGATCCTGTTCTTTGATCATCGCCGTGACAATTTCATCGCATTTCTTGGTAATCCACGAATTTTCTTTCATCAATTTCAGTCCGGCAGTCTCGTCGGACGTCTTCAGACAGGGAACGATCTTCCCAAATATATCTCTTACGGCCGCCTCAATACGGACAATGTCCTCTTCGAAGATCCCACACCGGAGCCGCTTAGGATGGGCAATGGCGAGGTCGGTGATGTTCTTCGTATAATCACCGATCCGTTCAACGTCGATGACGATGCTCGTGAGCACCAAACTGGGAACGATATTGGCTCCCCCGGTCAGCGCAATGTGTTTGAAGACTTTCTGGCGAACGTCCTGCAGGTATGAGTTCACCACCTTGTCCATCTCGTACACATCCATCGAGATTTCCCCGGCGTCGTTGTAACGCAGGGAATGGACCGACTTGTCGAACATGATCCGGGTGCTCTCCAGCATCGCGTACGATTCGAGCAATGCCTGAGTGAGCGAATTGTCCCGCCTCCAGATTTCAATCAACTCCTTGAGCTTAAGCATGGCATATTACTCCATTCCATTAGATAGATCAAAACGAGCGGTATCAGGAAGAACACTACTCCAATATAGAGAAACGGAATTATCTTCGACCGCAATGACAAACGAGCCAGTGTCTCGGCGAGGTAAATTGGAATTCGCTTGAGCGGCCAGATTATCACGATCCCCGAGATATTGAACAGGAGATGAGCGAACGCAACGGTGACCGCGGCGACCTGACCGGTGACGAGAGCCGCAAGCATTGCGGTAATCGTTGTGCCAATATTTGCGCCGAGAGTGAAGGGAAAGATCTGGTTGAGTGTGAGAATTCCGGCTCCCGCAAGGGGAACAACAAGCGACGTTGTGATCGAACTGCTTTGCACCAAGACGGTGAGGATGATTCCCACAACAAACGCACGTAACCCGGTCTTGAACAGCGTCTTGTCAAAAAAGGCCTCGATCTTTCCCACAACCAATGCTTTCAGATTCACGACGATGTACCGAAGACTCACAAACAACAGGAGGAGGGACAAGAGGAGGAGAATGACACCCGATTCTCCCACCACAGAAACTGTCGCCGAGACTGCCGGTTTTACAATGTGTTGTAGCGGATTGGCCAGCTCGAGCCCTCCAATCCCCTTGAACTCTGCGGCAATGTAGGAAGAAGCCTTCCCAAGGAAGTCCGTGGATAATTGCAGCGGAAACAGGATGATCACCGCCAGGACGTTGAAGAAATCGTGAACAGTCGAAGTCGCGAACGCGCGGCGAAATTCCTCCTTGTTGTAGATATGTCCTGATGCAACAAGAGTATTGGTGATGCTGGTTCCGATATTTGCCCCCATGACAATGGAAATGGCACCGTCGATCGTGAGTCCGCCCGCGGCGACAAGACCTACGGTTATCGACGTCACGGTAGAAGAGCTTTGGACCAGGCTCGTGGCGAGAATGCCGACGAATAGACTCAGGAACGGACTGGATGTCGTTTGAAGCAGAGTCTCTGCGAACCCGCGCCCAAAAAACTTGAATGCGGTCCCCATCATCGTGATACTCACGAAGAAGAGGTAGAGGAGCAGAAGAAATGCAAGAAACCGAATCGGGGGATGAAAACGTATGTCAGATTTTCTGATGCTGTCCTCCGTGAAAAACGTTGAGCATCCGGATCGGACTGATCCTCTCCACATCATCCCTTTGGGATAATCTTCCGCCATCGAGACCAATCATGCGGTGAAGTGACAGAGATCACCAGATTAATCCCGACAAAGGTAAGGACATTATCCAAAGAATGCCAATTCCGGATCAGCAGGTACCTCGAGCCGGTCATATGCCGCACTGGTACGCTTTCCGAAGCGATCATGGTTGCACACGCTTCCGTAGTTTCATATATTGAACCGGTGTGATGAATTCGGGAACAGAGTGCGCATCTCCAGTCAATAAAGAGAAAGCTCTATGAACAGACTACTCGTATGTCTCTCTGCATTTTTTCTTCTGATGAGCTCGTGTCAGCGATCCGAGCTTACGCTCGAAGATGCAGTCGATCTCCTTGCAAGTGCGAAAGAACACATTGAAGAGCAGGCATTCGAAAAGGCGGAAGCAGAACTTGTCCGGGCGTTCCCGATATTTGAGGCCGAGGCAGAAGAGACCAAACTCGCCGACGCTGTTGCCCAAATGGGCCGGATTCGGTTGGCGTACGGTCAATTTTCCGCCGCGATGGAGAACATAGAACGGGCGATCACCCACAGCCGGAACGCATCTGATTTTCGGGGCGAAGCCCGTTTCCTCATGTTGCTCGGTGATGCCTATCGCGAAATGGGCTATTTCGGAACAGCCGTAGAGCAGTACCGTTCCTCGCTTTCGTTCAGCAACGCGTTTCGTGATTACGAATCCGTTGCGACACTGCAACTCCGGCTGGGAGAATCGTTGTTCCAGCTGGACCAGCTTACGGAATCGTCGGAGAATTTCGAATCAGCGCTCAGTTTCTATCGGCAAGCCGGAAATCGTCAGGGCATGGTGGCCGGAATCATCGGCCTCGGCCAGATCTACCGAGTGCAGGAACGGTACGATGAAGCTCTAAACACTCTCACGCAGGCCCAATCGCTGTCCGATGCGTCTGAAAATCCACGGCTCGAGGGAAAACTTCGCCTGAATTTGGGTTTGATCTATCGGGCACAGGGAGACTGGAACAATGCGCTCCGTCATTTGAGAGATGGGACCAACCGGCTCAGGGCGAAGCGAGTTGGAAAGGATCTGGAATCGCTCTTGTTGTTCTATCTGGCTCGCATTTACCAGGAAAGTGGCAGGTTTGACGAAGCGACCAAATTTTACGTTGATGCTGCCGTCGTTGCCCGAAGAGCAAATGACCGGATTGCCGAGACATATATCCTCCTCTCTCTGGAATACGTCAATGAACAGCTTGCTCTCAGAGGCGACCGCGTGCCGGATTTCGAGAAACTCTCGGCGTCGTACGAGAATCTTGGCAGACGCTTTGCCGCTCTTGGTCACAGGAGTGGAGAAGCTGTGTGTCTCAGCGCGGTGGGACAAACCCTTCGCCGTATGGGACGCACGAACGAAGCGTTGGAGTACTTTTCCAGGGCGATGGAGGCCATGGAGTCGAGCGTAGCCGACTACATTGACCCCGAGCTCCATCCACACTATTTGCGCGAACTTGCGATCAGTTCAAAAATAGATGACGCCTATTATTTCGCGGCGAAGACTGCACTCGAACTCAACAAAATCGAATTCGCGTTTTCGTCAATGGAGCGCCTGAGGTCCCGTTGGGCATTCCGCCTGTTCCAGTCAGCGGATTTGGATCCCCGTCATCTTCCCGTGCGCAAGGAGGTTGTCGAAGGAAACCGGATGCTCAAACAGCTTCAGACAATCCAGCTCGAATGGTCAAGCGTCCTTTCTAATCTGTACGGCGTTGTCCGACAGCCGGTGATCGATTCACTGGCGGACATTGAGGAGACGTACCGTCGTGACTTGAAAGAGAGAGCGCGCCGCATTACAGGGGCCTATCCGAACTACTTCAGTCTTTTACTCCCCGGATCGCTCCAACTTGCCGAAATTCAATCCCTTATTCCACGCGGAACGGTTGTCCTGCAATTTCTTACTACGCCCGACGATCTCACGCTCTTCGCTCTCACGAGAGAGACATACGCAATTCGAACGATCACAGTGTCGCGTGATCGACTCCACGGCCTTGTGCGAGAATATGTGTCGCTGCTGCAGGACCCGAACGTGTTTGCGGGAGCGGCCGGGGAAGCAAGTCTCCGACCTATGACCCGCTTTGCCCAGTTATCGGGACAGCTCTATGATACGTTCATCCGGCCGATTGATGTGTTGTTTGATCGGAATCTCATAATCGTCCCGGTGCCGGGGTTCGAAAATTTTCCGTTCCACGCGCTGGAAAAACAAGAACCGAACGGCATCATCCGGTACTTGATCGAAATGACGAGTGTCGATTATCTTCCATCTTTTGCCTCGCTGAAGTACCGGACCGCATCCTCGGCCAAAATACGGAATGTCATCGGGTTGGGGAATCCCAGCGGAAAAAACTGGTCGATCGACTACGAATTGAGAGATATCAGGAGCTTTATCAAAGAGGCGCGGATTCTGATCTCGATGGAGGCCACGTGGAACAATCTCAAGGCGGCCAAAGGGGATCTCCTCCAACTCTCCACCGATTTCAAAGGAATGCATTCCGCCTCGCCATTCGGCGTGGTGATGTTTTCCGATCCCAACAATATCGAGGAATCGATCGACGTTCCCTTCCGTGAGGTTGCCATGCTATCTTCCTACCCGGTTGTCGTGATGTCCAATCACTATGGGACCGGGAGAGGTCTGAATCCGGCACACGCCTTGCTCCTTCGCGTCAGCGGAACCTCAGATGTGTTCTACAATGCCTGGTATTCGGATCGGAAGTCGGCAAAATTCTTCAGCGAGTATTTTTATACTCACATCTCCAATGGCCTTGCACCGGGGGACGCATACCGACAGGCGCTTCTAAACCTCATCCGCACGCGGGACGTCAACCATCCCTATCAGTGGGGACAATTCTTCCACTTTGGTGTTGGCTGAGTGATCACAACGACATCGGGAAGGTGCAGTTGAGGTGTTTGTGGCGGATTGAGCAGATTTTGCCGCGAGATCAAAATCTCGACCGCAGGCCGGTTCGAATTGTGGTGAGGCACGGGTTGCGATCTGCAAAGCCTGTTCTGCACGGTTGTCCCATAGCTCAACATCAACGAGCGCCCGAAAAGAGAATCTATTTCGCTCGCACCTTCACGCTTCCCAGGCCGGATTCAATTCTGATGGTCAGCCTTTCCGAGGCATTGTTGAAGGACGATGTTTCATAACGGTCCTTGCGGCTCTTACGGAAAAGGTCATCGATATCGATACTTGAGAACCAGCTTCCACCGTGCCTGATCTGTGCAGGTGTCTGCTCCGGGATCATCACGGTAATCGCGCCAAGCCCAACCTCGATATCAACTTCGCCGCTTCGTCGCAGTGAGCCTCCGAAATCAAGTTTGTATGAACCGACTCCCCCCTCGAACTTCAATGTCCGGAAATTGGTGTTTGAGAGATCGGTAGCCGTGAACGAACCGACTCCCGATTCAAAGGACATCAGTTCTGCCGTTACCCGATTGGGCTCATCACAGAAGAGTCGGATCGCACTCGCACCCGAAGAAATCTTGAGTTCTGTGATCTGCAGACCGGTAAGGTTGAGCTCCCCTTCTCCGGCTCCCAGCTCAATATTCATCGAAATCGGAACCGCGTCGGTAAATTCCAGGGACCAATGACGGGTCGACTTCACCTTCTCTCCCGAAGACGCCGACCACCACTTTGACTTGTCAACCGACCGGATGACGAGGTCTCCCGTCCCCCTCGACACATCGTAGGAGATTTTCAGATCTTCCCGGTCTCCTTCTCGCTGGGGGTAGTCTGAAATGAGGATTTTGTCGCTTGCTCCGCGCCCGATGTAGAGGGAACCGTATGAGAGCTCGACGGATACCGTGAGCTCTTTTTCAGTGGTGCGGGGGATATCTCGCCTGATCCGCTCCTGCGCGGAGGAGGCCTGCGTTGCCAATCCGCATGCCAGCAGGAGAATCAGATATTTTTTGATATGGGTCATCGATATATCAGGAACAACGACACTCTGTTCTACGATCCCCCATTCAAAGAGTTGCATCGCGAACCCGGCTCAGTAGTGCCGGAGGCGATCCTTGAGATACTTGTACAGGAGCTCACGAGCCCGAAAAATATGGGCTTTGACGGTTCCCAGAGGGAGGCTCAGTAGTTCTGCGATTTCCTGGTACTCTTTTTCTTCGGTGTGACGAAGTCTGATCACCGTACGGTATTTCGGGGGCAACGATTCAATCGCCTCCTCAATCAGCGTACGGCGCTGACGGTCGATAACATCTCGGTCCGGCTCGTAGGTAGAATCGGGCACCTCGAATGAAATCTCGTCGTCCTTGGTCCGGATTGGCCGATCGATGGAAAAGGAGGGAAGTTTCTTCTTCCGGATGTGGTCAATGCAGTTGTTGGTCGCAATCTTGTAGAGCCAGGTGGAAAACGCATATTCCTCGTTGAAGCTTCGCAGAGAAGAAAAAGCCTTAATAAAGGCCTCCTGCGTCAGGTCTTCAACTTCTTCCTTGTCCCGGATCATCCGGTAGACGAGATTGAAAATCGCATCGTGATATTTGTGCTTCAGCTTGTCGAACGCCTTCTGATCTCCCTTGATCGCGAGGCGGATGAGCTCGTGGTCTTCGACCCTGGAGTCGTGCGATCGTTTTTCTTCCTGCTCTTTTGGAGCGGGAGACATCGCGCGAGGAGCGGGTCTATGTGCTGGTTTTCGACGAGCCATCCTGAAAATAGGTCGAGGAGCAATTCATGTGTGTGGAGGATGTCACGGAAGGTGAGTTATGCGTTCGCATGAGTCAGTCATACGCGGCAACCTCAAAGTAAACAAAAAAAGAGTGATCCGCAAACGACACAAACGAAAGCGAAACTCGTTTCGGGAATCCATGGGAGAAGCGGCGGGAACTTCGGTTTGCAAAACATTGCTTTATTCTCTACTTTGAATTGACGCCACTTCAGAACAAAACGGCATCCTCTATGCTCATCACATTTGAAGGTCTGGACCTCTCCGGAAAATCCACGCAGGCGAAATTGCTGCTCGACCGACTCTCCTCAAGCGGATTTCAAGTCGTCTTCATCCGGGAACCGGGCGGGACGGAAATCGGAGAAAAGATCCGGACGATCCTCCTCGACAAGCAAAACAGCGGCATGACCGACGAGACTGAGCTCTTCCTCTTTTCGGCAAGCAGAGCGCAGCTTGTTCGCGAAACAATCAAGCCTGCACTGGAATCCGGAAAAATGGTGATCTGTGATCGCTTCTACGATTCATCGACCGCCTATCAAGGGTGGGGAAGAGGCGTATCGGTCAAGGCGATCGAGACGATTAATTGGTGTGCATCGGCCGGCCTTGAGCCGGACATCACGTTCTTCCTTGATCTTCCTGTCGAGGAAGTCGAGAAGCGGATAACGCGGGCACTCAAAGAAAAAGATCGCATGGAATCGAATGGACATCATTTCTACGAAGAGGTGCGGAAGGGGTATCTGGAGATCGCGCGGGAACACCCCCGGTTCACCATCCTCAATGCTGCAAAGCCGGTTGACGAGCTTCACAAGGAAATATGGAGAGATGTCGTGAAAACGGGAACGCGTCTAGGCAAGAAATTTGAGAAGGGATCGGCGTGATGGAAGGGAAGGAGATGGTTCGGAAAGGGAAGACGATGAAATACGGGAACCCGGGGCGATGGAGGATTGTGGCTGCAGCCATGGTCGCTCTGTTCCTCGTTTCTACGGCATTTGTTGCCGTTGGGGATAACGATCTTCTCCTGAAGATCTACAGAGGAATCGACACCTTCGGAAAAATCTATCGCGAAATTGCTCTCAACTATGTTGATGAAATCGATCCTGACCGATTTGTCCGCTCCGGTATCGACGGAATGCTGAAATCACTCGATCCTTATACCGTCTACATCGGAGAGAAGGAGAGCGATGAAATTGACCTCGTCACCACCGGGAAGTATGGAGGCATCGGCATCACGATTGGCATCCGGGACGGCATGGTGATTGTGGTCAATCTTCTCGAGGGATTTTCGGCGGCGAAACAGGGGATTCAGGTTGGCGATCGGATTCTGGAAATCGAGGGAACGCCGGTCTCGGGGGGCAACTATGAACAGATCCGGCTTCTCGTCCGGGGCGCCCCGGGGACTGAAATGCGGATGAAGATCGAACGTGAGAATGTCATGGATCCGATTGAATTCGTGCTCTTCCGCGAAGAGATTCCCGTCACCAATGTGACGTACGTTGGCACTGTCGCACCAGGTATCGGCTATATCAAGCTTGAACGCTTCTCGAAAACTTCGGGAGAGGATGTCAGGAGCGGAATCCGACAGCTCATGAGCGAGGGAAAACTCCAGGGGCTCATCCTCGACCTTCGGGACAATCCCGGAGGCTTGCTCGATATGGCCGTGGACGTGGCTTCGAAATTCGTACCGGAAAGCAGCCTCGTGGTTTCGACACGCGGCCGGAAGGGTTCGCGTGAACTGAAATACTTCTCCTATGAAAAACCGATCGCGGGTGAAATTCCCCTCGCGCTGCTCGTCAACGGCGCCAGTGCCAGCGCAAGTGAAATCGTCGCCGGAGCCGTGCAGGACCTTGACCGTGGAATTGTGGTTGGGACAAGGACGTTCGGAAAAGGACTTGTGCAGACCGTGACCCGAATTTCTGATCAGGGTTCGCTGAAGATCACTACCGCCCGGTACTATACACCCAGTGGACGCAGTCTTCAGGAAGTCGACTACAACGAGGCTCCCGAACTCTCCGCCTCGCGCGATTCTGTTTCAGGCAAAGTGTTCCGAACCGCACACAATCGCCAGGTGTATGGTAAGTCCGGGATCTGGCCTGATTCGACCGTCGAAGAACAGTCCTCCGGTGGCCTCTATCGTGAGCTTCAACGGAAGGCGATGTTCTTCAAGTTCGCGAATCGTTTCAAATCGAATCGGAAAACCGTTCCGGATGATTTCACGGCCACCGATGCCATCCTGATAGAATTCATTTCTTTTCTGAAGGAAAAGGAATTCGTCTATGACGCGGAACTGAATTCCCGAATTCTGGCCTTAAAAGATGAGGCCATCAAAGAGGGATTTGGATCACGGCTGGTTGAACGTCTGGAAGATGCGGCACGTCTGGCGCGCATTGAACGCGACAGTGTATTGATTCATCATCGAGAGGAGCTGAAGCGGGCATTGACGGTTGAAATCTTGGGGATAATGAAAGGGGGGAAGGCCCGAATTGCCGCCACATTTCCTGACGATCCACAGCTGCAAAAAGCGATCAGTCTCTTGAGGAATCCATCACGCTACGCGCAGATTCTCAAGGAAAAGACGCGGCCGTAATCACAAACAAAGAGTCCATTCTGAAGCAAAAAGCTCTTCCCCCGGGGATCACTACGTCTTTGCAGACGCGAACTTCGCCTCAATCATTCCGGAAACCAAATCGAGGTCGCTCGGATTGACAACGAAGTCGAGCTCATCGTTGTTGATGATGAGCACCGACCCCAGAGCGTAGTGATCAATCCAATCGTCATACAGCGCGTTGAGCGATTCCAGATAACTCCGCTCGATTCCCTTCTCAAACGACCTCCCACGCCGCGAAATCTGATCCACCAGTGTGTCCACCGAAGTCTTCAGATAGATGAGGAGATCCGGCGGCTTCAAGTACTCCATCATGACATGAAAGAGGGAGACGTAGTTCTCGTAGTCGCGCTGGCTCATGTTTCCCATCTCATAAAGATTCCGCGCGAAGATCTGAGCATCTTCATAGATCGATCGATCCTGGATAACCGCTTCACCTGATTCGACGATTTCTTTGTGATTCTTGAACCTGTTCGCCAGAAAATAGATCTGCAGATGAAATGACCACCGTTTCATGTCGGCATAGAAATCCGGCAGGTAGGGATTGTCATCGACCGATTCGTAATATGGCCTCCAGTTGAACCGCTCGCCCAGAAGTCGTGTTAGAGAGGATTTTCCTGCGCCGATATTTCCGGCGACAGCGACAAAAAGGGAGTTCGAAATTAGCATATGTCTGGGTTGAACTCAGAGTTCTGGTGACGGAGAAAAGAATTTATTGGGAGGAATATATCGGGAACCTGTCTGAGATGCAAACGGTATTTCAAACAGAAGAGCGGTCTTCAGATCAGGGAGGTGGCTACGGACGATGCTCGGTTGTTTCGTGAATGGCGCGGATCAAGGCCGCCAGCCCGTCGACAATCCGAGGACCGGGGCGGCTCACAAGATCAGCGTCGATAATTCTGATTCTGTGATCCGCGATCGCCGGGATTGTCGAGAAGTTTCCCCAGGCGCGAGCAATCTCTGCCGGAGCGATGGCAACATCAGAGGAGACAACAATGACTTGCGGTCGCTTCTTGAGGATTTCCTCTTTGCTCAGCAGGGGATAACCGATCGATGAACCCTCGGCCACATTGATTCCGCCGGCCAGCACGATAAGCTCATGAAGATATGTTCCGTACCCGACCGAGATAATCGGCTGCACCGAAAGAAGGAATAGTGTTGGGATCTTCGCTTTTGATTCCACAGAGGCGATCAGTGAATCGGCTCGTTGTCGCAGAGCCGTCGCGAGGGAATCCCCCTGCTTTGCTCGACCCGTCAATAGACCGATTCTGCGGATAGATTCGAAGACATCCTTGAATCCCCGGGGATTGGTCACGAAGACCCTGAAGTTGAGCCGTTCAAGTGACTCAAAGTCCTGCCGGGAATTTCCAGAGACGGTCATGATGATGACGTCGGGATGCAGTTCCACCAATCGCTCAAAATTCGGGCTCGTGAGACCTCCGACCCGTGGAACGCTGAGAGCCGCGGGTGGATAGTCGCAGTAGTCAGTGACACCGACGATGGCAGAATCGAGTCCGAGCGCAAAGAGAATCTCAGTGACGTGCGGCGAAAGCGAAACGATGCGGCTGGGGACGTGAGGGAGAGAGACAACTCGACCGAGATCGTCTTGCGCTGAGAATCCATGTCGGGGTTCGGGGGTGCGCTCGCTGGTGCAGGCATAGAACAGAAGAGAGAGCAACAGAGATATCAAAAGTCGCATGCGAATATGCTTGTGTGAACAGGATGGACGCTGATGCCGCGCGCCACATTGTCTCAACGAGGAGGAGAAGAGAGGGCGGGAAACTCGGTAACCCGGGGCCGAATCACTTCTTGAACGCGCCGACGGCTTCGTCTACGGACTCATAATGATCAAACACCGTGATGAGCTTTGTCACCATCAGGAGACTCTCGATCTTTTCCGATGCGCGGGCGAGCTTGAGATCTCCGCCTGCATTGCGCAGCGTCGTGAGCGACCGGATGAGCATCCCGAGTCCGGAGCTATTCATGAATTTCACATTTCCCAGATCGACGACCACCTTGACTTTTGATTCCTTGACGAGTTTGTGGAGTTCGTCGTTGAGTGATGTGGCGTCCGGACCCCCCATGATGTTTCCGTCAAGTGCAATGACGGTGACACCGTGCTTTTCCTCGGATTTGAATTTCATGTGTAATCCCCTCCGATGATGGATCAGTCCATGAACAATAACGGGAAGCGGCTTATTTGGAGCCAGCTTCCACGGTCTTCTTTTTTCGCAGATTCCAATCGAGTACGACGGCACTGGCAATATAGATCGATGAGTACGTTCCAGTGATAAGTCCGACGGTCAGCGTGAAGGCGAATGCCCGTGTCACCTCGCCGCCGATGAACATCAATGCCAGCAGCGTGATGAGCAGCGTGCCCGAGGTAATGATGGTTCGACTCAGTGTGTCGTTCAAACTCTTGTTGATCACTTCCTTCATCGACATGCTTCGATAGATCTTGAGATTCTCCCGAATACGATCGAACACAACCACGGTATCGTTCACGGATACGCCGATGAGTGTGAGAAACGCGGCGATGACCTCCTGCGTGATTTCCAGCGTCAGGGTCGGAATCAATCCATCCAACAACGACAGAATTCCGATGGTGATCAGCACGTCGTGGAACAGAGCGAGCACCGCACCAACACCGTAAATGAACTTGAAGCGAATCGCGATATACCCAAGAATCGCGATGAGGGCGACCACGATGGCATAGGTAGCATCGCGCCTCAACTCCTTCCCGATTTTGGGACCGATCTTGTCTTCTTTCAGAACTTCAAACTGCCGTTCGGGAAATGAGTCGTGCATCGCCTGCTTGATATTGTCGCCGACGGTCGTTCCGGTCTCCTGTTGCGACGTTCGGATGAGGATATCGCCCCCGGTTCCGAAGTACTTGATTTCGCTCCTCGATAGGCCGATGGGATCAAGCGCGGTGCGGACTTGTCCGATCGTCGGGGCATTATCGAACCCAAGAACGATTTCTGTTCCGCCTTCGAAGTCGATGCCGAAATGAATGCCTCGCACGGCGAGCGATCCAAGCCCCAGGAGAATCACCATGAAAGAGACAGAATACGTGATCCGGCGGATTGAGAGAAAATTGATGTTCGTTTTCTTGAAAAGTTGCATTGAGGTCGAAACTCCTGTTATGTCAATCGTTGCGCGAACTCGTTACCATGCGGCTAGAGGTCTGGCCGAAAACCTCAAGTGAGCTGCTGTCTCAGACAATCTTTATGCGAGCCTTCCATGTCCACACTACAGTCATTGCGGGCAAGTCCGGAATGACATTGGGTTACTGGGGTGGGTTTTCGGCCGCATCTCTAGACGAATTTCGGCGTCATTCCTTTGTCGTACATGAAGTTGAAAATTACGCGTGTGATGATGATCGCACTGAACAAGCTGGCAAGAATACCGATCATCAGCGTGAGCGCAAATCCCTGCACGGGTCCCGTCCCGAACTGGAACAGAATCAACCCGGTGAGGAACGTCGTAATGTTTGAATCGATGATAGCGCTGAAGGCCTTGGAGTATCCGTTGTCAATCGCCGCCTTGAGTGTCTTGCCTCCGTCCAATTCTTCCCGGACGCGTTCAAAGATCAGTACGTTCGCGTCGACGGCCATACCAATCGTGAGGATGATCCCCGCGATACCCGGTAGGGTGAGCGTAGCCTGGAATCCGGACAGAACGCCGAGGATGAAGAGAATGTTGAAGAAGAGCGCCGTATCGGCTACCATTCCGGCGGTTCGGTAATATACAACCATGAAAAGAACGGTGAGAATAAAGGCAAATGCCGTCGCCGTGAGTCCTGATCGGATCGAATCCTCACCCAACGATGGTCCAACCGTTCGCTGTTCCATGATTTCGACGGGCGCAGGTAACGCTCCTGCCTTGAGGACGATTTCAAGGAGGCGTGCCTCGTTTGGTGAATCCATTCCGGTGATCCGGGATTTTCCTCCGACGATCTTTGTCTGAATGACCGGTGCGGAAAAAATGCCGTTGTCGAGAGCAATCGCAACGCGCTTGTTGACGTTGGCTCCGGTGATCCGGGCCCATTCCCGCGCGCCCTCGCTGTTCATCTCCATGTTCACGATCGGCCTGTTGTCTTCCGGATCGACACTTGCCCGGGCGTCAACGATGACCCCGCCGGTCAGTTCCGGATTCTTCTTCACACCGTAAAGTGTATAATATTTCTTGCCGTCCTGAGCCTGGAACGTTTTTGCGGACCAGAGAAGTTCGAAATCACTTGGAAGCAATCGTTGGACGCCGGGCTGGGCAAGCAATGTTCGAGCCCATTCGCGGTCTTTTTCCTCGACATACCCTTCTCCGGAACCGCGCTGATCGGGTCTGACATACGAGAAAAAAGGATGTTCCCGCGTAAATTTGGCCTCTTCCGTCGTGTCGGTGGGCGATGCAGCGCCTTCTCCGAGCAGTTGTCGAAGCGCCTCCTGCCCCTGCTTATCTGAGCTCTCCTTCGGGCGAGTCGATTTG
>Ga0208244_101085_pt1 | contig 17672 bp, 17 predicted proteins | sample SubbioCR12Aug_5A_FD_184828 | JGI IMG/M metagenome (GOLD analysis project Ga0208244, IMG submission 184828) | Serpentinite rock and fluid subsurface biosphere microbial communities from McLaughlin Reserve, California, USA - CR12Aug_5A (SPAdes) | ecosystem: Environmental > Terrestrial > Deep... | reverse complement strand
ATCTGGCTGTCAACGGAATCGCCTGCCCTGGTGATACACGCGCTGGCAATCGACCCGCGCTTGCAGGGACGAGGCTACGGGTCTGCCCTGTTGCGGGCCTGTGAGCAATTGGCAATCGAAAACGGCTATGGAATCTTTCGCCTGGATGTATTCGAAGGCAACCCGGCGGCTCGCGGGCTGTATGAACGGCATGGATACCGGTATCGCGGCCAGATTCAGTACCGATCGAAACCAGACGGTCATCAAACCTATGCCTGCTACGAGAAAACCCTGACTTGTTAATATGGAAAGGTCGCAGATGAACAATTCTTTTATGTACGCTGTAACGCCTTATGTTGCCGAAATTTATGACCAGAGTGAAACATACACTGACGATGTTCAACTCATCCAAAACCTACTCCAAGGCTCAGGCCGTTTGCGCATTTTTGAACCCTTTTGTGGAACCGGAAGAATCCTGATACCGCTTGCGCTGGCCGGACACACGGTTGTTGGGCTGGATAAAGCGGCAGGAATGCTCTTGCGCGCCAGGGAAAAAATCGAGAAGTTGGATAAAAACATTCAACGCAATATTTCGCTTGTTGAAGTCGATGTCGTGGAAGGAAATTGGCCGACAAATTTTGACCTGGTTATTCTCGGCGGCAACTGTTTTTATGAGTTAGCCACCCCGGAGGAGCAGGAAAAATGTATTATGGCCGCTTCGTCTGTGCTAAAGCCCGGCGGTTATATCTATGTGGATAACAATCACATGGAAGGCGGGCTTGACCCATCCTGGCAAGGATCAGGCATGCGTCCTGGATTCCCGACCGGGATGTGCAGCGATGGCACGTCCGTTGAATCATGGACGGAAACAGTCTGGTTTGATGTCCCGAATCGCTTGGTGAAATTTCGACGCATCACAAAAGTAACCTTGCCGGACGGTAACACCGTTGAGCATGAGTATTTCCAGCAAAAACACCCGGTAAGCACCGAAGAAGTTCGGTTATGGCTGGAAAAGCACGGTTTTGTGATTGAGCATTTATACGGAGACAGAAAAGGCAATCCTTATTCAAGCGAGTCGAGCCGGGCAATTTTTTGGGCGAAAAAACGATAGACCAGACCAGGGGCTATTGCTCCGTGAAATTGGCTGACCTGCCGGGTACCAATCTACATCGACATGATTCGCCTAGATTGTGATGGGCACATTCGCCTTTGTTCTGACAGTTTCGTTCTTCCATAATCTTTCTAAATTCTCACCAGGAGCATGGCCATGAAGAAAATAAACGAAGAATTTCTCAACCGCGAATTGCAAACCATCATCCAGAAAAAGAACGTGTACAGTACCGTTTTGCGTGTCGAGAGCGGCGACGGCAGTTTCTCGTGGACTGGCGCCGCAGGCGATATGCAGGCGGGCAGTCCCTATTTCATCGCCAGTGTTACCAAACTATATGTTACTGCGGTGGTCATGCAGCTCATTGACGAGCAAAAATTGAGTCTGGATGACGGCATTGCCAGATACCTGAGTGAAGACGAGATGCGCGGGCTGCATGTTCTCAAAGGAGTTGAATATTCGCATCAAATCACCATCCGGCATCTTATCTCCAACACGTCAGGCTTGCCCGACTATTTCTTCCATAAACAGCCCGATGGAAAAACAGCCGCTTCAAGACTTTTGGAAGGCGTCGACCAATCCTGGCCTGTAGAGCAAACAATCAACACGGTCAAGAAACTCAAGCCCAACTTCGAGCCGGGCAAAAAAGGAAAAGCAGCATACTCCGACACTAACTACCAGTTACTTGGCAAAATTATCGAAACAGTGACCGGAAAAACGATGGGCGAAGTCTTCAAAACGTATATTTTCGACGTGCTTGATTTACGCAATACCTATGCCTATCAGGATGTCAACGATACTTCGCCGGTTCCTTTTTACTATCAAGCAAAAAGACTCTGGCTTCCAGAATATATGGCATCCATCTCAGTTGAAGGCGGAATTGTTTCTACTGCCGAAGAAGTAATGATTTTCCTGAAAGCATTTTTCCAGGGACGCTTTTTCCCGCCAGAAAGCATAGAGCCAATGAAAAAGTGGAATGTTATCCTGCCGCCGCCGGGATTGTTTTTGTTCGGGGTGGGGCTGGAGAAAATTTGGACTCCGTGGTTTATTTCCCCTTTCAAGCCGATTCAGGAAATCCTGGGGTTCTGGGGGCAGACAGGCTCTTTTGCCTGGTACAACCCCGATACAGATTTGTACTTTTGTGGCACGACCAACCAAATCGACGGTTCAGGTCATGCCGCTGCTGCCAATAGCATCATCAAAATCATCAAGGCGGAAAAGTAGATTTTCCATGAAAACTCAAACCTGGCAAACTGTCGGAAAAATCATCCTTTTTGGTCTGGGATTCCTGGCCCTGACCCGCCTGGTAAGCGAAATTGCCTGGCTATTTGCACGCCCCGTTTATCAATCCCTGCTTTCGTTCGACCCGGATGGCAGTTTCCTGCCCATTTCACTCCACCACATCTGGCAGGGATTGTTTGCCTTCCTCGTTATTCTGCTCCTGGGCCGGATATTCCGCTTTTCGTTGACAGAGTTCGGCTTCAACCTGAACGAGTGGCGTTATTCAGTTCGGCTGATGTTGCACTTCAGCCTGTTCTGGTTCTTCGTCCAAGGGATTATGGGATATATGATGGTATCCTCCGGCGGCCAGTCAGCGTTCCTGGCGTTCTTCAACTTCCCGCTGACGACCTGGAATTTGGGCGGATTCTTTGTCTTCCAAATTCTGCTCTCCGGCACGAGTGAAGAAATCCTGTTCCGCGCCCTGGTGATGACGCCGCTGATTGTCTACGGCAAACGCGCTGGGCTGGCCGACAAACCGACCGCGCTCCTGGCTGCCGGTATCGCCACCCTGATTTTCATGCTCGCGCACATCAATATCGCCTTCGACCCGCTGCGGATAACGAACTTCAACCTGCTCCAGCAATTGGCCAGCCTTGGCTTCGGCATTTTCTATGCCTTCTTGTTCCTGCGTACCCGCAGTATTCTTGGCCCAATCCTGGCACACAACCTGCTGAATACGATTATCGGTGGTATTGGCTTGCTACTTTTTATTATTTTCGGCTAATGTTCACAATGCAAAAAAGGACAAACATGAATATCCTCGACTCTCAACCCGAAATGCACTCCGCCTTTTTGGGCGGGTTTGCCGGACAACTGGTTTCTGGCATAATCTGGCTGGTGGCTGCCGGGCATGGGCATTTTCCCGCTCACCCAATTGAAGGTCGGCCCCGAAAACGGCCGAGTCAATGATGGACAACAAAGTGATAGGTTATCTGTCCAGTGAGCAGGATGCCAACCTGGAGACCAGCATGGCTGGCGGCCTTGTCGCTGGGCGCGATATTACCGCTGCCGATTCTTTATGCAACATTGCAGTTGCCGGGCGCGACCTGAATCTCAAAGATGGACATGCATGCGTCATCACGATTGGTAATCAGGCCCATATCGAAAACAGTGTAATTGGAATTATGCTGGCAAAATCGGAGGCAACGCTTAAAAACAGCAAGGTTTTTGTCACCGGCCCGCAAGTTGTTGGATTTGGCGTTATCGCAGGAGCGGTTTTTGCCTTTTTGAATATACTGCACAGATATTTGAGAAAATAGCCAGGATAGAATCAAGATGGGTCAAAATGGGGATAGAGAAACCCGGGTTTTAGCCTAATGGATGGTCAAGAAAATTTGAGTTTCAATTCTGGCTCATCTCCGTAATACTCACCTGTACGCTCAAAGCCAAGTCTTTTGTAGAATTCCTCCGGGCTTTGCTCACCCAGGTGAACACTGGTATACAGTTCGGTCACACCCTGGGCGCGCAGATGATCGAGCAGACGCTCGATGGCCTGGCGTCCATAACCTTCACCTTGAAAGGGGGCGGCTATCATCAAGCGCCACAGGAAAGCGCCGGGGCAGTCAATGCCGTCATCATAATCGGAGCCAATATGCAACATGATAAAGCCAACTGGTGTTTCGTCGGCATAGATGGCGCGCATCCAGGCGTTTTCAGAAAAGTGCGCCTGGGCAATCGAGATGGCATTATCGGTGACCATCAGCTGTTGCTGCGGGGACAGGGTTTCGCTCAATTTACAAATCTCGACCACCGTCTGAGCATTGATGCGTTTGAAATGAACGTCGGGAAGTGGGTTTTCGTTGTCCATGATGGTATCTCCTGATAGAGAATAGCATATCGAATACCACAATCGTAGTGTCAAATATCATTGGGCGGTCAATGAATATCACTCATCAAGAATAAAGACCTGATCCTCAGGTTACTCTTTCTTTGTCAAATTTTCTCCCGGCAAACAGTTAGTTGTTATTCTGGTCACTCGACCGGGATGACAAGAAATAGTACTTTTTGATGACTGGACTTAGCAAGTTATCACCATCTGCTATATGACAAATATCACTTCTCTTCGGAATAAATCCATGTAAAATATTGCTTGTCAGTGGCTGACCTGCCCCCCTCAGGCCGGCCACTGACATTTTTATTTGTTAATTGCTCCCGCGTTCTTTGTGTGCATAGGTTCAGGACGAAATCGGCGATGGCGCAAATCCTCCGTCATACTATTTCTGTCAACTCGGTCAGCGACTGGAATGGTGTAGCGGGTTGTGCCAACTTGCCGCCGCCTGTAGAGCCGATGTTTGGCTTCACATTAATTTAAGCCTAATTATTGCGAACATTTTCTCAACCTGTTACGTATAATAAATATGTTGCGTATCGTATACTCTTGGAGAAAAAATGCCAGAGACAAGCCCGTTGATTGAAACTGTTGACCTCGTCAAAAAGTATGGCGATAAACTTGCCGTGGACAATGTCAGTATTGAAGTCTATGGCGGTGAAATCTTTGGTTTTCTAGGCCCAAACGGGGCAGGGAAAACCACGACCATCAAAATGATCGTCGGCTTGTTACAGCCCAGTTCAGGGATGGTTAAGGTCGCCGGGTATGATGTGCAGGCCCAGCCTCTGCTGGCCAAAGCCTCCAGCGGGTATGTCCCTGATACCCCAAATTTGTACGCCAAACTGACCGGGCGCGAGTTGCTGGGTTTTGTTGCCGACCTGTATGACCTGGATCGTAAACAGGTGGTTCGACGTATTGACGAGTTGCTGCGTATGTTCGACCTGACCGAAGCCGACGACGACACCATCGATTCGTACAGCCACGGAATGCAGCAAAAAGCATCCCTTGCAGCCGCCCTGATGCACGACCCCAAGGTTCTAGTGCTTGACGAACCAACCGTTGGGCTGGACCCCAAGTCGGCGCGCCTGATCAAGGATATCCTGCGACAGATCGCCGACCGGGGCGCAGCGATCATGTTATCGACCCACATCCTCGAAATTGCTGAGCGCATGTGCGATCGGATTGGCATTATCAACAAAGGCCAGTTGGTCGCAGTCGGCACGATGGAAGAATTGCGCAAGCTTGATCAGACCAGCGAAGCCAGCCTGGAAGACATCTTCCTTGGGCTCACCGGGGGCGCCGAAATGGCGGAGATTGCTGAGATTCTGAAATGAACGCGCCATCACAAGCATCAACGCAAATGTTTTCAGCCGTTTGGAAGCTGTTACGTCTGCGCTGGCAAATCAACCTCAACAGCTTCAAGCATGCAAAAAAAAGCCGGAAATTCTGGACAATCCTAGGGTTGGTCGGGTTACTGGTTTTTGTCGGCTTTATCTTCTGGCTCAGTTTCTGGCTGCTAGGCTTTTTGCGCTCCCCAGAACTAACAAAATATGTGGGGCTGGATATATTGCCCTTCTTGCAGGCAATCCCTACCCTTATTTTTACCCTCATGTTTTTTGGAGTTTTTCTAACCAGTTTTGGCGTTTTGTTACAGGCGCTTTACCTCTCTAACGATATGGACTTTTTGTTAGCCGCGCCAGTGCCAATCCGCGCAGTGTTTATCAGCAAGCTACTCCAGGCAGTCTTGCCCAGCTTTGGCATCGCAGCCATCTTTGCGTTGCCTATCTTGTTTGGCCTGGGAGTTTCCGGCGGCTATAGCCTGCTTTATTACCCTCTTGTCATCTTAATGATGGTTACCCTGACGCTCGCCTCTGCCGGCCTTTCTGCGCTGCTGGTAATGACGGTTGTGCGGATTTTCCCTGCCCGACGTGTGGCTGAAGTGTTGGGCTTTGTGGGTGCGATAACATCGATGATTTGCTCCCAATCCGGCAACCTGAGCCGCTCCTGGAGTGACTCAGGTGAGCCTTCTTCTGCACAGCTAAACGGACTGACCAACCTTGTAACACAACTGAATGTTCCCTGGATGCCGCTTAATTGGGCTGGCCGCGGCCTGCTTGAGCTGGGTGAAGGTCGCTGGCTGTCAGGGTTCCTGCTGTTGTCGCTTACGTTTGGGCTGGCAGTGGCAGCATTCTGGTTTGCTTTGGTCACCGCTGAACGTTGGTATTACAGTGGTTGGGCCGGAATTCAGGTTGTCACCAATAAGAAAAAAACTAGCCCATTACCTTCAAGCGTCACAAACAAGGTTTCGCTGATAGCCACAGTGAGCGAACGGTTTCTTCCGGCCCCGGTGCGCGGGCTTGTCAAGCGCGATTTCCTGATCCTTACCCGCGACTTGCGCCAGGCTTCGCAGCTGGTCACCCCGCTCATTTTTGGTTTGCTTTATAGCTTTATTTTTTTACGTAACGGCAGCGAACCCCCTGCAGGGCGTGGCGAAGCTCCTGATTGGTTCATGGAATCCTTCCGCGCGTTGCTGGTCTATGGCAATGTTGGTATGTCGCTTTTCGTTGGCTGGATGTTGCTTGGACATCTCTCGGGAACAGGTATCACACGTGAAGGCAAAAACTACTGGCTGCTGAAAGCTTCGCCCTTGCGCCCCGCTCACCTGCTCGCCGCTAAATTTCTTGTCGCCTACATCCCGGCGCTGGCCCTGGGCTGGTTCTTTTTAGTTGGGATTTCCATCATGCAAGGCATTTCGTTGATCAGTTTTTTCTATGGGTTGCTGATGGTTGCTATGTGCCTGGCAGGTATGAACGGGATCCTGCTTGGCTTGGGCTCGGCTGGTGCCAATTTCGCGTGGGAAGACTCGCGCAAAATGAACTCCGGGAAGATGGGGTGTCTTGGCTCGATCCTGGCTGTTTTATTCCTGCCATTGTCCTTTGGGTTATTTGTTGGGCCCCTTTGGATTGTCTCGGTTTTTCAATTGCCCATAATTTACGGATATCTGGCAGGGCTGATTTTGGGCATCAGCATCAGTATCATATGTGCCTGGTTGCCGTTGAAAATGGTCGAGGGTCGGATTGCAAAACTGGGCGAGGCATAAGACCCCTGAATAAATTGAGCGCAGGCTTGTTTCTTAGCCCACGTCGAGAAAGTGAAATTAACGTTAGGCCACTACATCCTTTTGGAGATCCTGCATTTGAACTGAATCAAAATCCCCGCTGGTTTCAGCACACTCTTGTGAGCGGGTTGACCAAGCGGGGATTTTGATTCCTATCTTTTCTTCCTCCTTTCCGTCTTCTCTCGAACCACCTCGCCAAACATGGACATCTGCGCCAGGGGCTGGGGGACGCTTGCCACTGCCTGCATGAAATCCAACTGGGCCTGATTGCGAGCAATCTCCTGGCGGGCCTGCGCAATGCTTTCCGGCGTAACGGGGATTGTGGCTTCAGTCAGTTCCACTGCGATCGGCTGCTGGTGCATCTCGTCGATGCGGGCCAGGGCGGACTCGAAGACTTCAAGCCAACCATCGTCGTTGTCTACAATGGACAGGTCGATATCCTGGTCTTCGCCGTCCTTCTTTTCAGCCTGCTGACGCGACCAGCGGTCGAGTTCGGCGTTGATGGCGGCCAGTTCAGCGGACGCCTTTTCGTAGGCCTCGTCATGCTCCCAGGCTTTCCCAATTTCGCCTTCCAGCGAGAGCAGGTCCGCCTGCAAGCGGACGAGAAGCCCGCGCGCCTGCTCCAGCTTCTTGTCGAGCGAGCGCAGGGCGGCGTCCAGGCTGGAAAACAGGCCCTTGTCGGTGACTTCGCTGTTGGCTTCCAGGATGTCGCCGTTGGACAGGGCCAGGCCGATAATCTGTTGCGGCTCGAAGCCGAGCTGGCCCATCGTGTGGCGGGTCAGACCGACCAGGCTCAAGCCGCGATATGCGCCGATGACGGTGGCCTCGCGGTGGACTTGGGCGGCCTGGCGCAGAGCCTTGCCCGCCGCTTCACGTTCTGTGTAGGTCACAGCGTCAATCGTTGCCGAGAACTCCTTGCCGGTCGCTTCGCGTTGGGCGATGTCCGCTTCCAGAAATTGGATCGACTCTTCGGTTTCGGGGATGCGCCTTTCGGTGTAGGCTTTTTCATGGCCCATGCCGGTGCGGGCGCGCAGCCATTCACGGCGCAAGGCTTCGAGGCGGTGCATCTTCGAGTCCAGCTCGACCTTCTTCAACATCAGCGGATTACCCGAGGACATGGCCTTGATGGTTGCATAAGAGACCACATCGTCGCCGATGTCATCGGCCTCGCGCTGGACAAGCCCGCGTTCGAGGTCCTTGATGAAACCCAGCTTGGCTTCAAGATTTTGCCACATGAACCCATCGAATGAACCGGGTATGACGTAGACAAACTCGAAGACCTCGCCGTAGCGGTTGCCGGGACGTTCCATGCGACCGGTGCGCTGGCGCAGTCCATCCGGCCTCCAGGTGGGGGTCAGGTGGTGGACGGCCAGCAGGCGTTCCTGGACGTTGACGCCCACGCCCATCTTTTCGGTCGAGGCAATCACGACCCGCTTACGGCCCTGGTTGATGGCCTTGTAGAGGGCGGTTTTCTGCTCGCTCGATTTGGCATCGTGGGCGAAGGCAATCTCGGCCTCCGGAATGCCGCGCCGCGCCAGGCGGCGTTTGATTTGGGCGTAGATGTCGGTCGTCAGGGAGGCTTCATCGCCGGTCAGGATGTCGTCATCTTCGGCAACTTCGGCCTCCCTGGCTTTGCGGGCCTTCGGGGTAGCCAGGTCGCAGAAGACCAGCTGCGCGCCGCGCATGGGTGTACTCATGCGGTGGATGGTGGCAACAATCTCAACCAGCCTGTCCACTTTCGGCATTGGCCCGTTCGGGTCGCCGGGCAGCACCAGGCTGATATCCAGGGCGGCCTTGCGTCCGTCCGATGAGATTTTGAGCATGTTGTCCTGTTCCGGCTTGACCGCCCCGGTCTTGATGCGCTCGCTGCGTTCGCCCAACTCGAGGGTGTACTCGCGCAGACGCGGGTCGCGCTGGCACTTGACCTTGATCAGCCCGCCCGCGTATAACTCCGGCATGCCGGGGATGTCATCCTTCTGGATGGCATACGGGTCGGTGACCTGCAGGAAAACTGCATACAGGTCGGCCAGGTTCTTGAAGCGCCGGAAGCGGGTGTTCATGCGAAAGCCGGAACCGTCGGGGGTCATCTCGATGCCCGGCTCGGCCTGCGCGTACTGGTAGGCCCAGGCGTCGAAGTGGGACAGGCCCATCTCGCCGAGCGTGTGTTCCTGCAGGTAGCGCTGCATGGTGAAGGCTTCGGCCAGGCTGTTCGAGACCGGCGTACCGGTCAGGGCGACCACCTTGCCGCCGCGCTGGATGGACCAGCGGGTCTTCATGTACATGTCGAAGGCGCGCTGGGATTCCGAGTTGGGCAGACCGGCGATGCGGTTGATGCGGGATTTGAAGAACAGATTTTTGTAAGCGTGGAATTCATCTACAACCAGCATGTCCACGCCGAGCATCTCGTAGGTGATGGTGTCGGGAGAATCCCTGGCCATGCGCTTCTTCTCGAACAAACGCGCCTCGAAGGCGCGCTTGGAACGTTCGATGCTCTTGATAGCCGCCGCCACTGACTCCTTTTTCTCCGACTGGGCCTTGAGTTCCCAGAGATATTTCTCCAGTTCGGCGACCTGGCCTTCGATGAACTCGATTTCAGCCTCTGCGCTCATCGGAAGCAGCTTGAAGACCGAGTACGGGACGAGGATCAAGTCCCAGTCGCCGGTGGCGATGCGCGACAGGAAGGTGCCGCGTTTGGACTTCGAGAAGTCGCCTGAAGAGACGGTCAGGATGCGGGCTGAGGGGTAGGCGCGCAGGGTTTCGGCCTCCCATTGCCCGGCGACCTGGTTGGGGACAACTGCCATGACCTTGCGAGCCAGGCCGAGCCGCCGAGACTCCATCGCCGCGACAATCGCGGTCAGGGTCTTGCCGGAGCCAACCTGGTGGAACATGAGCGCGGCCTGGTGTTGCAGGATGCGCCATGCGCCGTTGCGCTGGCTCTTGCGCAGGCTGATGTCGGTGTTCAGGCCGGGGAAGGTCAGGTGGGCGCCGTCGAAGCGCGGGGTGCGCCAGATGTTGTAGCGTTTGTTGTAGCGCGCGACCAAGCGCTCGGTGCGTTCGACGTCCATCCAAATCCAGTTGTCGAAGGCGGCCTTGAGTTCGGCCTGGCGGGCCTGGGCAGCGAGGGTGGCGTCGTGGTTGACGACGCGCTTGTCCTTGCCGTCCGGGGTTTCGACCAGGTCGTAAACCACCGTCTGGCGCGCGTTGAGCGTGTCGTGGACGATGACTTCCAGGTCGACCCGGGCGGTGCTCCAGCGCGAGCGTACCCCGCTGGGAACGCCGTAGCCAATCTCGACAATCCACTCCGCGGTGCCGGGGATGTAGGTGGCCGAGACGCGCTGGCTTTCGAGCAGTTGGCGGAAGAAGGCTTCGATGTCGCTTTCGGGGATCCAGCCTGCGCCCAGGGGGGCGTAGATTTCGTCCGCCTTGAGCGCTTCGGGCTGGGCCAGGCGCAGGGCCTCGACGTTGATTTGGTACTGCTCATCGAACATCGCGGCGGCTTCGGCGGCCTCCAGTTTGGCGGCCACGTTGCCGGACAGATAACGGTCGTCCGTCAGCCATTGCTTCGTCTCCGGGTCGCGGAAGATGCGTCCCCCGGCCAGGTGGCGGATGACGTCTTCCTGTGAACTGCCGGTGATTTCGGCGATGGTCGCGATATCCACGCGGCCCAGTTTGTCCAGGCAGAGCAGCAGGGCGTCGTTGGGGTCGTCGGTTTGCTCGAGCGGGTTGGCCTGGCGCACGGTGGTCTTCGAGAACATATCGGCCTTGAGCCAGGTTCCCAGGCCCTCGACTTCGAGGGCTTTCAGGAACAAGAGTTCCGGCTCGCCTTTGAGCGGGCGGGTGTTGGCCGGGTCGTTCAGGAAGCCGTAGCGGGCGACAAAGTCATCGTAGCGCTGGTTGAGTTGCTGGCGCAGCCCGGCCACCGGTTGGTGGTTGACTTCGGCTTGCAGCAGTTCGCGCGCCGTTGCGTAGATTTCGCGCATGGCCGTGACCCGCGCCGTTTCGGGGACGGGGGCGGGTTCTGCGTGCTCGACCTGAATCTCCAGCACAGTTGCCTGTTCTGCTTTCGGGGCTTCGATCGTGAGCAGGTCTTCCGGCAGGAAGGCTTCCAGCCGGGCGCTGATGGCTTCGCCCAGGTCGCGCTCACGCTCGTCGGGCAGAACGGTGTAGTCGTAGTTGCGGTACATCGTGCCAGCCGCGGCAGGTTTGCCCAGAACACACTCCGGGTGGTTCAGGTAGTGCTGATTGACCCAGAACTTCTCGGCGGCCCAGTCGCGCTCGTGGTGCTGGAGCGTCTGCTGGCGCACGTTGGCCCAGGCGGGCAGTTCCTTGTTGGGCGCGAAACGCTTGCGCAGGAAGAGCAGGTCGGTGACGACCTCCGTGCCCGCGTTGGATGTGAAGGCGTTGTTGGGCAGGCGCACGGCGGCCAGCAGGTCGCAGTGTTCGGCCAGGTGCTTGCGCGCCAGGTCGTCCTTCTTGTCGAGGGTATATCTCGAAGTGATGAAGGCCATCACGCCGCCCGGACGAAGCAGCTCGAGGCTGCGGGCGAAGAAGAAGTCGTGGATGCTGGTTCGCAGGTGGCGAGGCAGGCCGTCGAAGGCGACCGGGTAGTTCCCAAAAGGAACGTTGCTGGTGATGATGTCGAAGTGGCCTTTGGGCAGGTTGACCTCCTCGTAGCCCGCGCCGAAGACCTTGCTTTCGGGGTGCAGGGCAGCGAGTATCGAAGCGGTGACCCGGTCGAGTTCGACCTCGACCCAGTTGGCCCTATCGCGCAAGGCTTCCGGCATCATGCTCTTGAAGTGCCCAACACCAGCCGATGGGTCAAGGACGTTCAGGCTGTCCAGCTTCCCGGCGCCGAGCCGTTCGAATCCGCGCCAGATGGCGGCGATGACCGGCAGGGCGGTGTAGTGGGCATTCAGGGTGCTGGCCTTGACCGCTTCCCACTCATCCTCGGAGAGCAGGTCCAGCAGGTCGAGTTTGTCCAGGGCGTAGTTCAGGACATCGGTGTGTCCCCATCCGACATAGCGGGACAGGCTGGTGAGTTCTTCCGGGGTGGCCGCGCGTCCATCGGCGACGAGTTGGCGCGTCAGTTGGATGGCGGCTAGGTTGCCTTTGGCTTTCTCGGCGGGGCCGCTCCAGGTCAGGGGCTGGTTGTTGGGAAAGTGGAAATCCATGTTTTTCACCTCCTGGTGGAATCAAAAGAGCGGCTTTTGGGAAAGCCGCTCCTTGTGGGGTTGCTGGTGATGGGTTTTAGGACAGGTTTTGCAGGGTTGTAGTGGAACAGGTAAATGTCGTGACTCGGCCTCCTTGTCAGGTTATGGGGAATGTGAATCTTGCGGGGGTGCTGCTTTCAAACGTAGGTTTTCGCGGTTCGGCCATCAAAGAGCAGAACAGCAAACCCTCACCGCCTTGTGAATGGGCAGCATGGGTTTGCTGTTCTGGTGGTTTACTGATATTTTCCGAGACTGAAATGCTCGGCTATAATCCTGCTTGGAGGACCCTGACCATGAAAACTCTCCCCGTTCTTTTCCTGCTCGTTTTATTGACAGCGTGCGCCCCGGCTGTGACCGAACCCCCCGCGCCAACCGAAACGCCTGTCCCAAGCAATACCCCCGCGCCAACCGCCACAATCATCCCATCCCCAACGCCAACCGCCACCCCGGTTGCGATTGATGGAGTCGCGGATGTGAATAGTGTGCGTTATATTTTCGACGATAAAGAACAGAAATGGGTGGCGCTGCCCGCATTGCCGGAAGGAGCGGGAGAACTCATGGTGAGGGTGGATGAAAATGGAGTGGTGGTGGCGGTCAATGAAAAAGGCAAAGTAGCGTATGAGTATGTTTTTTCGATTCGGGAATGGGAGAAGATGGTGTCAGAAGTGATTGTGGTAGGGTTTGACGCAAAAGTCAATCAAGCAATGAGAGAGTTGTACGAGAGAAATAAAGATATTGAGCTGATACCGTTGTATACGGATACAGGCGAAGTATTGAAGCAGGGAATACTATTTGAATCGGGGGACAATGAGACTGTATATTTGTCTGGAAAGTTTTTGGGATTGGTAGATCTGGAGAAGCTGTTGCCTGAGGATTATGTGCAAGTTCAGCTGGCGGTATTGGAGATAACGCAAGAGGATGGCTCGACGGTATTGTTGGGAGTGCAGTTTTGGCGGGGTTCTGAGAAAAGTAATGCGCGAATCCCGATTGTCTTTTTGGAGGGGCCGGTGGCAAGTAGTGGTTTGGGTGATACGCCTCGTGAGATCCAGCGACGTACTTTTCGGCAGATCTATGATTATCTGATGGCTGAGTTGCCGAAAATGGTGGGACAACAGATTATCTTGAGCTTGCCTCGACCACTAAAGCCAGACGATGATAAGTACCAAACTGTGGAGTTGGTGGTGGCGGCGCTGGAGGGGTCGACTGAGGAGAGTGTGGACTGGTCTCCAACCGGTCGAGTGTTGGATGCGGGGGCGTTTATATTGCCTGAGCATGCTCGAAGACCGTAGGGTGGGTGTGATAGACTGATGAGGTGAGAAGATCGTATATCATAGCAGGGGTCGTGGTGGCGATAGCGGGAGCTTTTTTGGTAGGGGTAATGTGGATGGGGAATATTTCTTGGCTGGGAGGCGGAGGGCAATGGGGGAATCGGTGGGGAGTGGGTGCGTGCTGTAGGGACTAAAAATCCGGGTTGTACTCTAGGGCTTCATCCTCCTGGTAACGGGCCAATTCAGCGACGGTCAGGCCGGGACGGGCTCGTTGGTTTTACGCGCAAAGAACTCTTGATAGCCGATGAATATGAACCGGATATCCAAATAAGCCACGAGAAGATTATGATAATTCACTCGTGGCTTATTTTTATGGAGGATGCGCTCATGTTTATCGACCGTCAGCAAGAACTCGCTTTTTTGAACACCCTGACATGATGGTTGGCCTGGGCCTGTTGGGGCAGCCTGACCATTGCCGGACTGCTGCTGATGCCTCCCACGCGCCATAATCTCATTCACCTGAATTCTGGACTAGTCGGCAGTCCTGTCAATGTATGGATGGATTTCAGTTTTGAGGTAAAAAACAAAGTTCTTAGGTAGTTTAATCCCCAGTTGATTCTCGGCCAAGGCCTGAGGGTCGCCGGTGGCGACGAACTGTTGGATTTGTTCTTCAGTGTAGAGGTCTTGCCATAATGGCGACCAAAAATCCAGGAATATCTTCATGTAATTATATGCAGCATTGCCGCTAGTTGGTAGATTATCAGGAATGGTGTTTAAGTAGAGGCCGAAACTATATGCTTTGTCAGATGGATACATGACTTCATCTTCTGAAAATCCGCTGACCAGCATCTGTTTAGTAAATTCGATATCTAGCTTACCAAGACCATGGGGATCGACATATTGCTTGGTGTTACGGTTTTCTACCAGTAGAGGTATAGCGTAGTGCACATATTCTCCACTGGGTAGCTGTCCCCAGGTATCTGCCCAAGCCTTGATGACGTAGCCATTACCCAGGTCAATGGTCTCAATGTGCATGTCTTCCTTTCGAAATCTCACGTCTGGAACATAAAAAGTGGTGAAAGGCCCCCACTCAACAGTTGGCAGGGGCGATTTGATCTGTTGCAAATCAATAAATGTGCCCAAATCACTGGGAGGCAAGAAATAACCGGCTTCCTGTAAGGCCTGTTCAAACGCCGCTCTCTGCTCTGGGGTGAGATTGGAAAGATCGATAGTTTCTCCTGCCAAGTACTTGGAAACAAGCAAGTCAATGGTGTCAGCATGAAATGCATCTATTTCTGCCTGGCTGGTTTGCAGAATTTCGGTGGGGGATGGCAAGCTGGTCGGAGTTTCTGTGGGGGATGGCGTGCTGGTGGCTGGGGTTTCCTGCACTGGCGTCGAAACGCCGTCTGAAGCGGGTTGGCAGGCAGCCAGCAGCAGGGCGAAAACAAAAATAAGCAGGGCAGGTTTCATTGGAGTTTCCTTCTATGTCCGGGTTGACGGGAAAATGTTGTTTTTATTGTACGATAGTTGAAGTCCGGTTCGGAGCAAAATGGCTGGTTGAAGTGGGGAAGGAATTGCTGTATAATTGCATTATCAGGATATTGCAATTCAGGAGAAACCCTTATGAACACACAAGTGAGTATAGGACAGGTCAAACGCGATATTTCCGAACTGGTCAACCGCGTTAGCTATGCCAGAGAACGTATTATTCTCACCTCCCGCGGCAAGCCCAAAGCCGTGCTGGTCAGCATGGCCGATTACGAACAACTGTTACGCAGCGAAAACCGTGCGACCGACATTCAGGGTTGGCTGGCGCAGGCGCGCGCACTTGCCAGCCAGATTGAATCCCGGCGCGGCCAGCCTGTGGACGTGGACGCCATCCTTTCCGCAGACCGTAAAGATTTGGAAAATCGTTGATGGAAAACGTCGTCATCCTGGATGCCAGCGTGGCGCTCAAAGCCATTCTGCCCAACCCCCTCCTGCCGCATTGCCAGGCGCTCACGCAGACCTTCGCCAGCGTCCAGCCGGTTGCCCCGGCCTTGTGGGGATATGAAACCACCTCCGCGATTGCGAAAGCCGTCCACTTTGGGCAGCTGACCGCCGATGAAGGCCGGCAGGCTCTCGAGACGTTGGCCCTGCTCGATGTGCGCCTGCTGGTCCCTGACGTCGGGCAAAACCAGTCCGCCTTCGAGTGGACACTGCGCCTAAAACGCGCCGCCGCCTATGACAGTTTCTACCTCGCCCTGGCTGAAACCCTGAACTGCGAATTCTGGACAGCCGACAGCCGCCTGTTCAATGCATTGAAACAGGAAAACTTGCCCTGGCTGCGCTGGATTGAGGATATGCCGCCCATCGGTGAGTAGTGTCAACGACAGTGGATTAGCGTGACAAAAATTCTGAAAGAGTGCGGGATTTCGCCCGCACTCTTTTTGATTCACAGTACCGGAGCAAAATCCGGGTTGTACTCCAATGCTTCATCCTCCTGGTAACGAGCCAGTTCATCAGCGGGGATGGTCAGCACGACCCATAGCGCCTGCCAGTAGAAATCCTGGTCTTCTGCGGCCAGGGTCTCCAGTTCGGCGGCGGTCAGGCCGGGCGGCAGGGGTGGGTAGGCGTTCTCCTCACGGAATTTCAGGTAATGGGCCGCGCCTTCGGACATCGGGCCGCGGCAGCATTTGTAGCGTCCGTCCGTGCTGGCGCGGGTGGGCTTTGCCCTGGAGCGGAAAACTTCAAGGCGGCCGGTGGGGGTGGTTCCGAGATAGTACGCCATCTCGCCCCCTATGGCCGGTAGTCCCAGAGCGGGACTTCGAGCGTGTATTCCACGCCATTCCCGGCGCGCTGGAACCCGTTCTTGAAACGCCAGAAGCGCAGGCTCACGGTTTCATCCGTCGGGAGCAGTTTGCCCACCGGGATTTTCCAGGCCGGGCCGCCGGAAGCCGAGACGTATTCGGGCTTGTCGTCCGGGTCGCGGTAGGCGGAAAAGCGGAAGCAAATCATCTGCAGGTCATCCGGCTTCAGGTCGCGGACGATGCCCTCCAGGACGGCGATGTCACCGGCGCGGACTTCGACTTTGTCCACCAGGATGCGGACGGCGTCACCGGGACGCGGAAGGCGCTGTGCTTTTTTCGGGGTCATGTCAGCCCTCCACTGTTTCACATGAAGGCATGGCGACCCCGGCTTTTTCAAACAGCCAGGCAATTTTGTCAACCAGCCATTCGATGTCAGCCTTGCGGTTTTCGATGGTCTGGCGGCTGTACTCGCCCGGATTCTGGTCGGCCAGGGCATAAGCTGTCGTGCTGATTTCCAGCGCGACAACCTGCTCGCCTTCCCATTTCCAGTGGACGCTGCCAACGTACTCGCAGGGCTTGGAGAACGCACCGGCATTCATCTGGATACCGCCCCAGCCTTGGGGGTGGTCATCCGGGGTGCACCAGACCTGGAAGCCGGCATTGCCGGCCTCGAAGAGGGCGGTCGGGTCGGGATTGGTGGCGATGTCGAGTTTGCGCGCCAGGTCAAGAACAGGCTGCATGCGTTTGTGTTGGGTAAAGTAACTCATCGGGGTTCCTCCTTGTGAATTAGTTTTGGGTGCGGGCGTAGGTGGCCCGGATGGACACACCGCCATGCTCGCAGCGGACCACAGTGGCAACCAGCAGGCTGTCGCCCATGCCGGGGCCGGTGATGGTCAGGCTTTCAGCGCCGCCGACAAGGATGTAATCATGGGCGAAGTGCAGGGCGTCTTCCAGGAACTCCTTGTGGTGGTCTGTTGGCGCGCCAGGCGCGTCAGCGGTGGGGTGGGTCTTGCGGACTGTGTATGGCATATCGTTCACCTCCTTCTTGGATTCGATGTTCTGTGGTTTGCTTATGAAAAGCCCAGGCCGCG
>Ga0208244_101084_pt1 | contig 17676 bp, 10 predicted proteins | sample SubbioCR12Aug_5A_FD_184828 | JGI IMG/M metagenome (GOLD analysis project Ga0208244, IMG submission 184828) | Serpentinite rock and fluid subsurface biosphere microbial communities from McLaughlin Reserve, California, USA - CR12Aug_5A (SPAdes) | ecosystem: Environmental > Terrestrial > Deep... | reverse complement strand
GGGTCGGGGATGCCGACGCGGGCGAGCCAGTCGAGGGCGGTCTCGCGGGCGGCGGCGGGGGGGACGTCGCGGTGGAGGCGGATGACCTCTTCGAGCTGGCGTCCGATGCGGTGGAGCGGCGAGAGGGAGGTCATGGGATCTTGGAAGACGACGCCGACCTTCGCGCCGCGGACGGCTCGGAGTTCAGGGAGGGGAAGGGTGAGGAGGTCGCGTCCGTCGAGAAGGATGCGTCCGCGGGTGATGCGGGCGGGCGGCATGGGCAGGAGGCGGGGGATGCTCATGGCGGTGGCGGACTTGCCGCAGCCGGATTCGCCGACGAGGCCGAGCACTTGTCCACGGTCGAGGGAGAGGGAGACGCCTTCGACGGCGCGGACGGTGCGGTCGTCGGCGTCGAACTGGATGTGCAGGTCTGTGATGTCGAGAAGCATGGTGGTCGGGGCTATTCCATTTTGGTTTGCTGGCGGGGGTCGAAGGCGTCGCGGAGGCCCTCGCCGATGAGGACGGTCAGGAGCATGACGGAGAAGAGGGCGACGGAGGGGAAGAGGATGAGCCACCATGCCCAGCGGAACATGCGGGCCTGCTGGAGAAGCTCGCCCCAGCTTGGGGAGAGCGGCGGCAGGCCGAAGCCGAGGAAGTCGAGCGCGGCGAGCGAGCCGATCGCGCCGATGAGGCTGAAGGGGAAGAGCGTGATGAGGGGCGTCAGGGCGTTGGGGAGGATGTGGCTGAAGATGATGCGCGGGGCGGAGAGGCCTTGGCAGCGGGCGGCCTCGACGAAGGTGCGCGAGCGGAGGCGGAGGAATTCGGCGCGCATGTAGTAGGAGATGCCGATCCAGTTGAAGAGGCTGTAGCAGACGAGGAGCAGGAGGAAGCTGCGGCCCAGCGCGGAGCCGATGAAGATCATGACGTAGAGGAAGGGGAGTGCGCTCCAGATCTCGGTGACGCGCTGGCCGGCGATGTCCGTCCAGCCGCCGAAGTAGCCTTGGACGGCGCCGATGAGAACGCCGAAGAACATGGCCCAGACGGCGAGGAGCATGCCGAAAAGCATGGCGGTGCGCATGCCGTAGAGGACGCGGGCGAGCACGTCGCGCCCGGCGGAGTCGATGCCCATCCAATGGTTTCTGACGGGCGGGTAGGGCCACGCGATCTCGGTGAGGGCGCAGGCGACGGCGGCGCGTCCGCCGTCGGCCCACGCGATGGTCTCGGAGGGGGCGGTGCCCTTGAAGCCTTCGGCGGCGAGGCGGAGGAGGTCGGGCTGCTGGGCGGCGGGGACTTTTTTCCAGGCTCGGCGGGAGACGGGGAAGACGGTGCCGTCGGCGGTGCGGCGGAAACGGAGCTGGAAGGGGAGGACGGGCGGCGCGGTCTGGCGGAGCGTGACGCGCACGGAGGCGGGCGGCGCGGCGCGGGTGAAGGCGGCAGGGCACGAGGAGACGATCGTGAGGCTCAAACCCGGCGAGCGCTGGACGTTCGAGCCCTGAGCCTGCGCGGCGCGGGTCACCGGATCGAGATCATCGTGCCGGAGGGATAGCTGAAGTAGATGGTCTTGAGGTCGGCGCTGTAGACGAGGCGGGCGCTCTCGATGCCGTCCACCGTCCAGCCCGTGAGTTCCGCCGGGCCGTCGATGACCTGCGCGGAGGTGAAGAGCGGCGCTTTGGCGGGCGGGCGGAGGCCGGGGGTGAAGGGCTGGGCGTAGAGCACGCCTGCCGCTGGGAAGGTGAGCCGGCCGCCGACGGTGAAGGCGTCGCGCGCGGCGGCGGCGAAACGCCAGAGGGGCTTCGCGCCGGGGACGAGGGCGAGGTCGCCGCCGACGTGCAGGACGCCGCACGCGGCAGGCGTGCCCGCGGCGAGCCAGGCGTTGCTGGCGACGGCGACCGTGCCGCCGACGCGGCCGTCGCCGAAGAGGGTGGCGCCTGCCGCCACGCTGACGGGGCCGAGGGTGGCGGTGCCGCCCGCGCCGACGCCGAAGGCCCCGGACTGCACGGCGAGCGGGCCGGTGGCGGTGCTTTCGCCCGTGAGGGTGAGCGTGCCCGCGCCGGTCTTGGCCCACGCGCCGGAGCCGATGACAGGGCCCTCGAACACGTCGTTGCCGCCGACGGCGAGGGTGACGGGGTTGGTCTGGGCGTCGAAGGTCTCTTCGTTGCTGAGTCCGTAGAGGTGGTAGGTGTCGGCGGTGTGGGACTGGATGGTGACGGCGAGGTAGTTGGTGCCCGCGATGTAGCGGTAGCCGAGGTAGTTGTCGTTGGGCTTGACGAGCGCGCTGTCGGGGTTGAAGGTGACGCTGTCGCTGAGAGGGCCGTTGCCGTCGGGGTCGAAGATGAAGGTCTGCGTGCGGTTCTTCTCGTTGGTCTCCCAGCGGCGGTTGTAGATGCGGACCTCGTAGGCCTTGCCGATGGTGAGGCCTGTGAGCTGGACGGTGGTGGTCAGCGCGTTGTAGTTCATGTCAAAAAGCAGGTTGTAGATGCCCTGGCTGGAGGGCACGCCGATGTTGCCGCCGTTGCTGCCGCCGTGGACGCTGCCGGGGATGCCGGTCCAGCCGTAGCTGTTGATGGCACCCGATACGGCACCGACCTTGTTGAAGCCGACGCCGTTGACGACGGCGCGGTTGCCGTTGTTGCCGAAGTCGAGCAGGTGGGTGTAGGTTTTGTGCGGGGAGATGCCGCTGTCGGCGTCGCCGGTGATGGCCACGAAGTAGGGCGCGGCGTTGGTGGGCGTACTGCCGAGCGAGAGGGTGCCCGCGCCGGAAAGGCCGCCGAGGGTGACGCTGCCTTGGGGCGCCTCGGCGAGGGCGCCAGCGGCGATACTGACGCCTGCGGTGACGGCGGCGCCGGGCTCGAAGACGGCGGTGCCGGAGGCGACGTGCAGGCGTTGCGCGAGGGTGCTGGCGCCGCCGAAGCGCTGCATGCCCGCGCCTGCCTTGATGAGGCTGCCGCTGCCGGTGATGGTTCCGGTGAACCGCGCGGTGCGTCCGGCGGCAGGAGCGAGCGTGAGGGCTGACTCGGAGAGGCCGGGCACCTCCTCGTTGCTGAGGCCGTAGATGTGGGCTCTGTGGGCGGTCTCGTGCGAGAACACGCGCACGGAGAGCGTGCCTGCGGCGTCGGCCACGTAGCGGCAGCCGACCCAACTGCGGGTGACGCTGTCGGGGTTGTAATAGATGCTGCCCGCGTCTGACGCGCCGGCGGTAAAGGTGAAGGTGACGTTGCGCGGGTTGCTGGCGAAGTTGCGGAAGTAGAGACGGGTCTCGTAGGCCTTGCCGGGGGTGAGCCCGGCGAGGGTGAGGGTGAAGTCCGAGCTGCCGTACTGGAAATCCCAGAGCAGGCTGTCGACGCCGGTTCGGGTGGCGTCGGTGGGCGCGGTGTTCCACGTGCCGCCGGGAGCCTCGCCTGCGGTGACGGACCAGCCGTAGCTGTTGCGGCTGCCGCTCATGCCGGAGGAGTAGAAGGTCACGCCGTTCACCACCGCGTCGGCGGTGCCGGCGGGGAAATCGAGCGTGTGGGTGTAGGTCTTGGCGGCGGAGATGCCGCTGTCGGCGTCGGCGGTGAAGGCCATGGTGTAAACGTAGTTGCCGATGCGGAGGCTGCCGTCGCCGCTGAGCGAGGCGGCGGTGTCGGCGGCAGCGAAGGCGAGGGTGCCGCCCGTGCGGACATGCAGCGCCGAGGTGGCGGCGAGGGCGTTGTCGGCCGCGAGGACGAGGAGGCCGTCCTGAACGTCCACGCTGCCTTCAAAGCTGCCGGAGCCACCGGAGACGAGCGCGAGGGGGCCCGCCCCGGCTTTGGCGAGAAGGGTGCCGGGTGCGCCGGAGAGAGGGCCTGAGAGGGTGGCGGCTGTGGCCTGCGTGACGCGCAGAAGGGCGTTGCTGGCGGGAAGGGCGACGGTGCCCGCGCCGCCGAGCGTGCCGACGGCAGCGTAAGGGGCAAGCCAGTCGTTGGGCACAAGGGCGAAGTCGGTGGCGCTCGGTGTCTTCACGCGCATCTGGAGGCCGTAGCCGCCGGTGAGCTGAAAGTAGCCGAGAACGATGTCGTGCCGGCCCGCGTCGAGGCGGATCGAGGCGTCAGTCCAGCCACCGACATTGCGGTTGCGGGCGATGAGGGTCTTGCCGTCGATGGCGAGGACAACCCCGTCGTCGGCCTGAAGGCCGAAGATGTAGGTGCCCGACTCGGGAAGCGTGATGGTGCCGCGGTAGACGGCCTCGAAGTTGTTGGTCCGGTTGCCGCCAACACCGTAGGGTTGCGGGAAGAGGGAGCCGGATGTGGTGAAGTCGAAGGAGGCGCCCGCGAGGCCGCTGAGGGCGGCGAGGTCGGGCTTGATGCTGGCGAAGTGGGCCTCCATGCCCGCGAGGGTCCAGAAGGTGTTGGTGTTGGGCGTGACGCTGTAGTAGTAGCCCATGAGGCCGGAGACGGCGGGAGGCTGCGTGGCGAGCGTGGCGGGGCCGCCGACGGCGACGGGGCCGTCAAGGGCGGCGGTCTTGAGGGCGAGCGTGCCCGCGTCGAGGGCGGTGCCGCCGGAGTAGGCGGAGAGCGGGTTGTCGAGGGTGAGCGTCTGCGCGCCGCCCTTGACGAAGGTGCCGGAGGTGCCGGTGAGCGCACCCGCGAAGAGCCCGTTGTCGTTCTGGCTGACGGTGAGTTTGGGAGCGGTGCCGGTGAAGGCGAGCGTGGCGGTCGGTTCGCCGGTGAGCGTGCCGATGGCGGCGTTGGTGGCGGCGACGCGCAGGAGGGTCGCGGCGGCGAGGTCGGTCGCGCCTGCGACGGCGGCGTTGCCGCGCAGCTCGACGGTGCCTTGCGTGAGGGCAAGGCCGGTGGCGGCGGTGGCGTTGGTGCCGAGGATCAGCGACGCGCCGGATGCGGCGGAGACCGCGAGGCCGTCCGCGCCGGAGAGGGCGGCGTCGAGCGTGTGCGAGCCGGAGAGGACGGAGATGACCGGCGTGGGGCCGTTGTTGTCGAAGGCGAGGCTGCCGCCGGAGAGGGTGTAGCTGTGGGAGGGGTTGTTGAAGGTCAGCGCGCCGACCGTGCGGCTGCCGCCGAGCGCGACGGCGGCGGGTTCGGTGATGGCGAGGCCGAAGAGCGGCGTGACGCCCGCGCCGCCGGGCGCACTGCCTGTGTCCCAGTTCGACCCGGCGGACCATTCGCCGCCGGAAGCGTGCTTCCAGACCGCGGCGCTGCCGCCGGAGGTGTTGGAGATGGTGAGCGTGACGCGGTGGTTCTCGGCGTCGTCCGCGAAGGCATAGCCTGCGCCGGGCTGCGGGTTGCCGACGGCGAGCAGCGCGACGTCGCCGCCGAGGGTTCCGGCGTAGGTGAAGAGCGTGTAGGTGCCGGACTCGGCGAAGGGCAGGCCGGTGCCCGCGTAGGTGAGGTTGACGACGGTGTTGCTGAGGACGAGACCGTCGGCGGCGGTGACGGCGATGAGATCGTTCGCGCCTGCCGCGAAGTCGACGTCGAGCGTGCCGGGGACGGCGGCGCTGCCGAGCACAAGCGCGTTGAGGGTCTGCGAGCGGACGGCATAGGTGCCGAAGCGCAAACGGCGTCCGTCCATGACGAGCGTCGTTTCGGCGGGCAGCGCGCCTTCGACGACGAGGCCCGCGAGCCCGGAGAACTGGGGCGCGCCGGTGCCCGCGTAGTCGAGCGCGGCGACGACGTTGCTGACGACGAGGATGCCGTCGGCAGGGCCGGAGAGGATGATGTCGCGGTGGAGGGTGACGGTGCCGGCGAACATGGCGGTGCCAGCGGTCATGCCGAGGGTGACGGACGCGCCGCGGTTGAAGACTTCGATGTCACGGCCGATCCAGCGGCCGTTGCCAGCGGCGATGACGGCGAGGTGGTCGGCGGGGTCGGTGAGCGCGTCGCCGACGGTGACGGCGTTGGAGAGAGGGGTGTAGCCGAGCGAGCCGCCTGTGGCGCTGTAGGTGCGTCCGTTGAAGGGGTTGGCCCAGCCGCCGAGCGTGCCCCAGTCGTCCTCAAGCAAACGCATCGTGCCGTTCCGCAGGATCGTGTTGCCGCGATAGGCGCGGTTGTTGCCGGCGTCCAGCCCTCCCGAGCGGATTTCGAGTGTGCCGGGGCCGGTCTTGGTAAGCGTCGTGGCGCTGATGATGGAACCGCCGCTGAGATAGGCGGAGAGCATCTGCCGGAGCGAGAGCGTGTCGCCCGTGTCCACGTTGAAAACAGCGGAGGCCCCATACCCGTACGTCCAGTTGCTGAGCGTGACGGTGCCGCCGCCGCAACGGGTGCCGAACGTGACGGGGTCCGAGCCCGCGAGGTTGACGGTGTTGCCGACGGTCGAGCCGCCTTGCGTCAGGTAGAGCGCAGGCGATTTGCCGGGACGAGAGAGCAGCCAGATGGCCGCACTGGAAGGCAAGGCGGGCGTCTGCACGGAGCCCTCGTATACAAAGGCGTTCGCGATGGTGTTGGTGAGTGTCGGCAACGTGAGGAGCCCGTCGCCGGACTTGTAGAAGGTCGAGCCATTCGGAAGCGTGAGGGCGTTGGCGGTGAGCGTCAGGCTGCCGAGCGTGTCGATGGTGAGGGTCGAACGCGCGGTGACCGGCGCCGACACGGTGACGGTGCCGGGCGCGGCGACCGAGACTCTCGGGGCGGCGCCGCCCGCGCTGTTGGTGAGCGCGATGGCGTTGCCGGAGAGCGTGAAGGTCCCGTCGGCAGGGAGCCCCGCGACGGCGAGACGGCGGGCGAGGAAGGTTCCGGAAAGATCGTTCTGCGCTGTAGCGCCGTCGGCGGCGGAGAAGCGCACGAGCAGGTCGGCGCTGCCGCCTGCTGCAGGTGCCGCGCCGTCGGCCCAGCGGGCGGTCTCGCTCCAGAGGCCGGAGCCTGACCATGCGAAAACATTGGCGGGGGCGGCGCAGGAGAACGCGCCGGAGCCGGAGAAGATGCCCGAGGCGTGGGAGGCGTTGAAGGTGCCGGAAGCGGCGGCGCCGTCCAGCGCGACATAAGCGAGCGGCACGGTGCCGCTGTGCGCGGACACGACCGAAGCGCCCGTGACGGCCTTCAGGACGGAATCGCCGCCGAGCGCGCGGCAGGCGGCCGAGGCGGAGGGCGGCGCGAGGCAGACGGCGTCGATCATGCTGGCGCGGTCGCCCCAGCCGCCTTCGCCGCCGATCCCGAAGGTGTACGAACCCGCCGCGAGCCAAAGCGCGCCGCTGACGAAACGTCCGGGGCTGAATTGGACACTGCGGTTAAGGAACGAGGCGAGCGTGTATCCGTTGAGGGTCACGTAAATCTGGTTGTCGGCATACCCGTTGCGGAGCAGGTGCGAGAAGGCGAAGCTGTAGAGTCCGTCGGCGGGCACGGTGGCGGTCTGGGCGACCGCGCCGTGGTATTGGAGGATCAGCATGTGGGAGCCTTCGGGCGAGGAGCCGACCGAGTTCCAGGGCGAGCCGGCCGCGGCGGTGTTCTGCCGACCGACATGCTGAGGCAGTGCGGTGACGGTCCAGTTGGAAATGAGATTGGCGGTGCCGACGTAGTTCCACGAGCCGTTGCCCATCGCGGGGATCTCGAAACCGGGATTGAGGATCAGGTTCGCGGCGGCGGCGGGTTCGCCGAGCGTGATGACCGATGCGCCAGCGGCAACCGAGAGATCCGCGTCGGCAAAGAGTGAGCCAGAAACGATCAGCGCCCCTTCTTCGACGGCGAGCGGGCCGGTGCAGCGGGCCAGCGCGAGCGCCCCCGCCCCGGTCTTGGCGAGGCCGGAGACGGTGAACAGTTCGGCGGCGATGCTGTTGGTGGTGCCGGCGGCGGCGGCGAGCGCGCCCTCGACCGTGAGACGTCCCGCGCCGATCACCGTGTAGCCGCCGGCGGCGAAGGTGAGCGTATCGGCCACCACGTCAGCGGCAACCGTGACGAGCCCGCCCGCGCCGTCGAAACGCGCCTCCGCGCCGGGCTGCCACGCGACGGCGTTCTCTCCCGCGTCGAGCCAGTTGGCGGAGGTGGCGTCCCACGACGCGCCGGACGCGCCGTTCCAGCGGAGCACGGCAGGATCGCCCAAAGCGAGGCTGCCCGAGAGGGCGCATACGAGTGAGAGGCACAGGAAACGCGGGACGCAGGCAAGACGCGAACGCTTCATAACCGACTCCTTCAGCTTCAATGCACGCGGATTTCTCAGGGCAGGCCGCGTATGCAGCCGTTTTTGATTGTTGGCGGAAGAATATACCCTTTGCCAGCCAGCGTCTTGTACGATACGGATGAAAATGTGTACGCACTCCGCATCAAGCGCCGAAGCGCGAGCGGATGACGTGCGCGGCGATGCCGAAGGCGGTGACGACGTTGAGCGAGTTTTTGAGCCCGAAGAGCGGGATGCGCGCCGCGCCGTCGCAGAGGCGGACGACCTCGGGCGTGAGCCCGAAGCGTTCGTTGCCCAGCACCAGCGCGCACGGGAAGGGCCACGCCACGGCGGCCACGTCCGGCGCGCCGGCCACGGTCTCCAGCGCGAAACAGCGGACGCCCTCCGACTGAAGCGCGGCGAGCGCCTCGCGGATGTCCTCGACGTGCCGCCACGCGACGTGGTGTTCCGCGCCGAGCGCGGCGCGCGCGACCTGCGGCTGGTCGGGCAGCGGCGTGTAGCCGCAGAGCACCAGCTCGCGCACGCCGAAACATTCGGCGGTGCGGAAGAGCCCGCCGAGGTTGAAGGCCGAACGCACGGAGTCCACCACCACGGTCAGCGGCAGACGCGGCGCGGCGGCGGCGCGACCGGGCGGCAGGTCGGCGTCGAGGATGTCGACGTCGGTGATCTTGCACCGCGCGACCTCGCGCTCGACTGGCACGAGCACGCTCCAGAGCTGCCGCCGCGTCATGCCGTCGGCCAGCAGACGGGCGAGCGCGGCGAGGCGCGGCAGCGTCTCTTGCGCCGCCATCCACGCGCGGCAGGCGTGCAGGGACGCGCTCCGGGCGGCGGCAGGCGCGGTGTCCCACGCGGCATCCAGCGCACGCAGGTGGGCGAGCGCCTCGCGCCAGAGGGGCTGATCCGCATCGGGTTTCGCGCTGGAGACGTCAGAGGGCATACGCCCGATCCCAGTCCTTCATCACAGGATCGAAGCCGAGCGCGGTGACGGCTGCCGCCACCTCGGGCAGCGAACGCTTGTCCGCCACCTCGAACTGCGCCTCGGCCTCGGTGTCTTCGGTGTAGCCGCCGGGCGTGGTTTTCGCGCCTGCGGACATTTTGGTGACGGCGAGCTGCACGAGCCGCTCGCGGAAACCGGGCAGCTCGCGCGTTGAGAGCGTCATCGTCACGTCCGGCAACTGCGTGCGCAGCGCGCACATGAGCTGCACGAGATCGGCGTCAGCCACCGGATGCGGCGGCGGCGTGCCGCCGTGCGCGGGACGCATCCGCGGGAAGGAGATCGCCACCGAGGTGCGCCAATGGCGCTTCTGGAGATACGCCGCGTGCAGGCCGAGGTAGAACGCCTCCTCGCGCCAGTCGTTGATGCCCAGCAGCGACCCGAGGCCGACGAAGGTCAGGCCCGCCCGCGCGGCGCGCTCGAAGGTGTCGATGCGGTTCGCGAAGTCGCGCTTGGGGCCGCTCGGGTGGTAGGCGGCGTAGACCTCGGGGTTGTAGGTCTCCTGAAACATCGTCATGCCGTCCACGCCCGCGTCGACCAGCAGCCGGTAGTCCTCCTGCGAGAGCGAGTAAATCTCCACCTGCACCGACGCGAAACGGTGGCGGATGCGGCGCGTCAGCTCGGCGAAATACGCGGGCGGCGTGTTCTTGAGATCTTCGCCCGCCACCAGCAGGATGTGGCCGAAGCCCTGCTCGGCGAGGTAGAGCGCCTCGGCCTCCGCCTCGTCGAGGCTCAACGCGCGGCGCACCGTGCTTTCGGTGGCCCGGTTGAAGCCGCAGTAGCGGCAGCCGTTGCAGCAGTAGTTCGAGACGTAGAGCGGCGCGAAGAACTGGATCGCGCGGCCGAACCGCTGGCGCGTCCAGTGCGCGGAGAGCTGCGCCAGCCGCTCAAGCCGCGGCGCGGCGGCAGGCGAGACCAGCGCGGCCAGATGGGCCGCGTCAAACTTGCCGGAAGCGCCCAGTGCCGCCTCCACGTCCGCCGCCGTGCGGGAGCGGATCAGGCCCTGAACCTTCTCGGGCGTCCAGACATGCAGAAGCTCGCGGAACGTCGGTGAAGCGGAGTGCATCATGCCTCGTTTTCCTTCTTGCGCTCGAACCTGACGCACAGGTTTGTGGATTCCGTCTCTTTGTTCGACAGCCCGCAGCGCTGGCTGAAGGGGTTCACCACGAAATGCGCGCACCACCCGCAACTCCGCTGCCGCTCGTCCTCGCTGAAGATCGACGGCGCCTTGGGCTTGTCGGCGTCGCTGAACACCTTGGGCCGCGACGCCGCGGACAGGAACGGCGTCTCCTCCGCGGAGGCGTAACGCTTGCCGCAGTTCAGACAGATAAACGCCTCGCCCGTTTTCTTGAATCCGTCATACACGGGCTCAGCGCGGACAAGCGCCGTCTCGCCGCATGCCTCGCAATGGATTTCCATCGATTTCATAGCGCGTCACCCCGTAAAACGAAGTCCACAACAGCAGGTGCAAATGGCGCGAGATTGTAACGCACACACGAAGGGAAACAAGACGAAAAAAAATGTCGCTCGTCGCGTGAGCATTAAAAAAAGCGCGGCGTCCGCAACGCGAAATCGCACGCGCATCAAAAAAAGTTTCGCCCCTCACACGCTTCTCACGCGACCTCCCGCAACAGCGAAAAACGCCTTTTTTACGGCTGTTTTTCACGTTTTCGCGACGAATCGCTCACCTGCGCACGCGACCTCGCGCAGACGCGCAGAAAAAATCTGTGTCTTTTTCAAAAACTGTTCTTGCAATTTCCAAAGCAACGTCTACATTATTCTCAAAACAACATTTCGAGCATTGTTTGTGATGCGGCGTCATGTTGTTTGAGCAAGGTAAACCAAACGAAAGGGTAACGCAATGGCTACAGCAAAGAAAGCAGCGCCTGCTAAGAAAGCGGCTCCCGCGAAGAAAGCGGCTCCGGCGAAAAAGGCAGCTCCTGCTAAGAAGGCTGCTCCGGCGAAGAAGGTTGCGGTCAAGAAAGCCGCTCCCGCCAAGAAAGCCGCTCCCGCCAAGAAGCCGGTCGCGAAGAAGGCCGCTGCCAAGAAGTAACGCGGCGCGACGGAAAGAAAAGACACTCCTGTGGTTCTCCGCAGGAGTGTTTTTTTATGCCCGCGACAGCAGCGCGCTCAGCAGCCACGCCAGCGTCGCCCCCGTCACGCCGATGATGCTCTCCATCACCGTCCACGACTTCAGCGTGTCCTTGGGCGTCAGCCCGAAATAGCGGTTCACCAGCCAGAAGCCGCTGTCGTTCACGTGCGAGACCGCCGTCGCGCCCGAGGCGATCGCGATGACGATCAGCGCGGGCTCCACCCGCGCCTCCGCCAGCAGCGGCGCGACGATCCCGCCCGCCGTCAGCATCGCCACCGTGGCCGACCCCGCCACCGCCCGCACCACCAGCGCAATCAGGAACGCCGCCCACACCGGATGCAACCCCGTGCCCGCGAGCGTCTCCGCCAACGCCTTGCCCGCGCCGCTCTCCACCAGCACCTGCTTGAACACCCCGCCCGCGCCCGTCACAAGGATGATGATCCCCGCAGGCGCCAGCGCCGAGGTGGCGACCTCGTTCACCTTCTCGCGTGAAAGCCCGCGGCAGGTGCCCAGCAGCGTGAAGGCCGTCAGCGTCGCCGCCGTCAGCGCGAAGAACGGGTGCCCCACGAAGGCGCAGACCTGCCGCGTCCCGTTTTCCGGCGGCAGCAGTGCCGCCGTCACCGTGTTCAGCAAAATCAGCGCCAGCGGCAGGAGCAGGATCGCGAACACGCGCCCGAACCCCGGCAACGCCTGCTCGTCCCACGTCCGGTTGGCCGCCGCGCTGTCCATATACTCCGGCACCTCCGCCGGGATGCGCTCGGCGATCCACGCGCCGAAGACCGGCCCCGCGAGAACCGCGCACGGCAGCCCGATGAGCACGCCGTAGAAGATCACGCGCCCGAGATCCGCGCCCACCAGTTGCGCCACCGCGATCGGCCCCGGCGTCGGCGGCACGAACGCGTGCGTCACCGCCAGCCCCGCCAGCAGCGGGATGCCGTAGTAGAGCAGCGACTTGCGGGCCTCACGCGCCAGCGCGTACACCAGCGGCACGAGGATGATGAACCCCACGTCGAAGAACACCGGGATCGCCACGAGGAACCCCGCCACCGACATCGCCCACGTCGCGCGGCGTTTGCCGAAGACCCGCAGCAACGTCAGCGTCAGCCGCTCCGCGCCGCCCGAGACCTCCAGCAGTTGCCCAAACATCGCGCCCAGCCCCACGACCACCGCGATGAACCCCAGCGTGCCGCCCATGCCCTTCTCGATGCACGCCATCACCTTCGCCGGAGGCATGCCCGCCGCCAGCGCCGTGGCCATACTCACGAGAATCAGCGCGATGAACGGCTGCTGCTTCCACCTGATGATGAGGAACAGCAGCACGCCGACCGCCGCCGCGACCACCGCCGCAAGGTATGTGGGAGACTCGAATGGCATGACACCCGTCCCGCGGCAGGCCCGCGCGGCCCCGCCCCTTTACACGTTGAACCCGAAATACCGCACCGCGTTGCGGCAGCAGATGTCCTTCACGATCTCACCCGTCCAGGCCAGATCGTCCGGGATGCGCCCCTCCGTCATGTCCGTGCCGAGCATATTGCAGAGGATGCGCCGGAAATACTCGTGGCGCGTGTAGCTCAGGAACGAACGGCTGTCCGTCAGCATCCCCACGAAGCGGCTGAGCAGCCCGAGCTGCGAGAGCGCCTCCATCTGCCGCAACATGCCGTCGCGCTGATCGTTGAACCACCAGCCGCTGCCGAACTGCATCCGCCCCGCCTCCGGCCCGCGCTGGAAGTTGCCGAGCATCGTGCCGATCATCTCGTTGTCGCGCGGGTTGAGCGTGTAGATCACCACGCGCGGCAGCGCGTCGGCCTGCTCCAGCCGGTCGAACAGCCGCGACATCGGCTGCGCCGCGTGCCAGTCGCCGATGCTGTCGAAGCCCGTGTCCGGCCCGAGCCTGCGGAACATCCGCGTGTTGTTGTTGCGCATCGCGCCGTAATGGATCTGCGCACTCCAGTCGCTCCGCGCGTCCATCGCCAGCCCTTCGTACAGGAAGGCCGAGCGGAACGCCGCCACCTCCTCCGCCGTGGCCTCGCCGCCCTGCCGCACACGCGCGAAGATGGCGCGGATCTCGGCCCCGACGTACGGCTCGGCATAGACCGTGTCCAGCCCGTAGTCGGAGAGGCGGCAGCCGCTCTGCGCGAAAAAGTCGTGACGCTTCTGGAGCGCCGCGAGCAGATCGTCCCACGTCTTGACCGCCATGCCCGCCGCCGCCTCCAGCTTGTCGAGCCAGCCGTTCCAGAACGCCGGGCGGTCGAGCGCCATGGCCTTGTCCGGCCGCCACGTCGGCAGCACCTGCGTGGCGAAGCCCGAGGCCTTCACCGCCGCGTGATGCTCCAGCGTGTCGCACGGATCGTCCGTCGTGCAGACCAGCTTGACGTTGCTGCGCGTCATGAAGCCGCGCGCGCTGAACCCCGGCTGCGCCAGCTTCTCCTCCGTCTCCCGCCACACCTTCTCGGCCGTGGCAGGCGTCAGCAGCTCGTCGATGCCGAAGTACCGCGCGAGTTCGAGCTGCGACCAGTCGAACATCGGGTTGCGCAGCAGATACGGCATGGTCTCCGCGAACTTCTGGAACTTCTCGCGGTCGGGCGCGTCGCCGGTGATGAAACGCTCGTCGATGCCGTTCGAGCGCATGGCGCGCCACTTGTAGTGGTCGCCGCCCAGCCACACGCGGGTCATGTTCTCCCAGCGCTTGTCCTCCGCGACCTCCGCAGGCGGCAGGTGGCAGTGGTAGTCGATGATCGGCATCGCGGCGGCATAACCGTGATACAGCTCGCGCGCCGCCTTGTTCTGCAACAGGAAATCGTCGTGGATGAAAGGTTTCATAATGGCCGCTATTCTACCGGAAGCGCGGCGACCTTGGAAACAGCTTTATGGCGCAACCGCCGCAACGCCAGTAGCGGCGGACGTCTCGGACGCCCCACAGTCATCCCCCGACGCCGCGCCCCTTTTTGCGGACACAGCCCATTCACCTTTGCCTCCGGCGCCCGGTTCCGTTAGAATGCGGCCATTCGCGGCGCACGGGGGAACGGCTACGGTTGCCGACGACGGGCTACGCGGTCAAACAAAGGATGGGAAAAATGGCACTCGCTAACAAACAGCTCCTCGTCGTATCGCTCGGTCTCGCCGTTCAGGCGGCAGTCCTCGTGCTCGTCAACGCCTTCGTCGCCAAAGTGTCGCCCGCAGGCGACGCCATGTGGGTCTCCTTCCAGGCGTGGGCCGTCTATTTCCTCGCAGGCTGCACGCCCTCGGGCGGCGTGAAGGCGTGGATCGGCTACCTCACCGGCATCATCGCCTCGGTCGCGATCATCAAGCTGATGGGCGCGCCCGGGATCAGCGGGCTGCCCCCGGTCGGCGGCATGAACCTTGCGATGGCGCTGGCCGTCTTCATCGTCGTCGTGCCCGCGATCATGACCGAGAACCTCAAGAACATGGTGCCCGCGCTCTTCATCGGCTCCGGCGCCTACTTCGGGCTGCTCTCCGCCCAAGGCGCGAGCGGCGACCTCGCCAAGACCGCCGTCAGCGTGCTGCTCTACTGTGCCGTCGGGCAGGTCTTCGGCTACATCACCGTCTTCTGGCGCGGCAAATACGAAGCCTCGCTCGCCAAGTAACGCCCGCGCACATCAAGCAGACGGCTCCGTCCCCGGCCACCGCGAGCGCGGGGGCGTCGCCCTCCCCGAACGCGCCGTGGTCACTGCCTGCCCGCACTCCAGCAGCGGCGCGTTGGTGCCGGGGGCGTCGGGTCATATCCTGAACGCGCCGGGCGTCCCGGCGAGCGTGAGGGTGTACGCGCTGGGGACGTGGGCGTCAGTCCTAAACCATGCAGGGGACGGCATGCTTTCCGCAAGCATTCGCATCAGTCCGAGCCGCCGAGCATCTCGCCGGTGGCTGCATCGACGTAGATGGTGGCCGAGATGTTGTATTTTGAACCCTCTGGTGTTCCGAGATGGTTGACCCATGCCAGCGCGATCTCGCGCTTCTGGGGAACATAGTCCGACAGGCCCCCCTTCCCGGGGGCAGGACGAATGTAGTTATAGTCCGGGATAATGTATTCCAGTCCGTTGGTGTAGCACACTATATCGAGAACGGTGCCTTTCTCCAGCACCTGCCCCCGGTGCAGGGCCGCCGCGTGAAACGGGAAATATTTCGTCATGTATTCCAGCGCCTTGACGCGCGCCTGCGCCGCAGTCAGCACCACGTTGGTCGGAAGCCTTTCCGGAGAAACGTCGTCCTGTGCGTTTTGCCACAAAGCTAGTGGCGCCCCGGGAAGATCGGCAAAGGCCAATCGAATACCATCAGGAAAAGGGTATCCGTTTTTTTTCGTCCAGAAATCGAACATCCAGATCTCCTCCATTGAACCGAATCGCTCGCTTTGCACGCTGAAATCCGCCTTGTCCCACAAGTTGGAGACCCCGAAAAGGGCCGCGACCTCCGAAACCCGCGCCCGCGTCTGCTCCTTTGTCGTATGCACAGGCGGGTGCCATTTTTCCCCAGCATAACTTACAATGCGCTGGTACAAATTGTTGCTGATCAACACGATTCTGTTCGTGTCTCTGTCGGCAAAATGGAAATCGCAAAGCTTCCCGTTCACCCGGAACGACACCTCGACGCGCGTCATCCAAGGCCTTTTGTCGACCCTCCGTATCCTGAAACCGGCTTTGCTTTGGGAACAGTCGTTTGTCCACAGCCTTTTGAACCACGCTTTGGCCGCGCCTTCGAAAAGCGCTTTCTCCTCCTCCGAGAGGGGCGCAAGTTTCCGCGACATCTCATCCTCCGGCTCGGCGTGGGCACGCCTCACCGGCAACGAGAAAGCCATGCTTAAGCCGACAATGCCCAGCCATAGCACCGGGTTTTTCATAGCCTCTTCCTCCTCAATTCGGCACCTTGTTCATGTCGATGACGCGCTCGTACACGCCTTCCTTGGGGATACAACGTAACGTGCTAGAAAAGACCCTGTCCATCCCACCGCTGTCATACAACTTCTGCTTCACCGCGTTCACGGCATCCGAAGGAGCTCGCGACACGTATTCGCCGTCGACAACCTGCGTGTCCAGTTCCTCCATCAGCATGGACGGAACAAACACGGACACGTTACGGTCTACCGAACAGTCCCAGCCGACGTAGCTGATGGCGTTGAGTCTGGCACCGATATCCAGCACGGCATGGGGATTTCTCGGCACAGGCGGTTCATCATAAAATCCCATGATCTTTTTGCCCATCATGATCGGTCTGTATTCCTGATCGGTCGATTCGCAGGTATTCATGAAGACGAGGTGGTATTCCAGATCGTCCCGCGAGATACCAACGGCAGTGAAGTCAGCCTTTCTGTAGCCACCCGCGACTTGCTCCAATATCTGGAGTCCGTTCGCGTAGCTCCCGTGCCCCGAATGCACCCATACGCGGTGGCGGGGCAGCAAGTCGTTTATCATCTGCCTGTCTGGCGACAGGAGCGCCGTCACGCCGATGTCGAGCCGTATCCGGGCCGTCTCGCCTGCCTGCACGACACCTTTGTTAGCCCGCTCGTTCGCGGGGTCATCAGCGGATACAAGCGCGGAAAACATAGCGCCCTGATAAAGGTAGTATGATGACGACACAATATTCCTCGCGTTGCCGTTGGCAAGCGACTTGATGTCGATCTTGACCGCCTGCCAACCTGTGGCGTAGGGATTGTCGCCGAGCGCGATCTTCACGGCATCACAATAGCCCTCCAGCCCCAAACCGGCCTCACCGTCCAGTTCCGAGACGGGCACGACGAGGCAGGAGACGTACGAGCCGTCCTCCTCCCGCGTGAGCGGCACCTCCGCCGGATCGCCTCCGCCGACGGAAACCTCGCAGGCCGGGTTCCCGCCCAGCGAGCCCGCGGCCTCCGGCGGCAGCCGCACGACGAACGCGTTGCGGGACGAGAAGGCGGGCAGCCCGATGTCCGCGCGCGGGCCGGCAATCGAGCAGGTGCTGCCCCAGAGCCCGTTGGTCTCTTCTTGTCGGTAAAGCGAGAACGACTCTGTCACGGCGTTGGTCTGGCCGTCAAAACCCGCGTCGAGATAAGTGAGCCCCAGCGGCATCATCGCGCCCGCCGCGTTCGTCGGGCATTCCGCCCGCAGGAACGCGTTGCTCGCGCCCTGCCACAGCCACGCGAACGTCCCGTTGGTGGTCGCGCCCCCGAAGCCCAGCTCCCACACCTTGAACCCCTCCACGTCATCCCGCGTCATGGACAGCGTCGCGCTGTTTGTCACCGCGTTCGTGACGACGGTGAACGTCACCCAGCGGGGCGAGGTCGATTCAGTGACAGGCGCGCCCCCGCCGCCGAACGGCACATAGGTCGAGAGCGAGCCCCCCTGCGGGATGCGGTCGCCCTGAACGGGTTTGCCGCCAACGGCAACAGGCATGCCGTTCGTGCCCACCGTGACCTCCCGTATCTCCATCTCCCACGCCGTCATCTTCAGCGCGGCGGAGCAGGCCAGGCCCCACGCCTCGCCGTCGCCCGCGAACGCGTAGGTCAGCGTGGCGACGCCGTTGCTCACGGCCTCGACGTGGAGGCCGG
>Ga0208244_101083_pt1 | contig 17678 bp, 13 predicted proteins | sample SubbioCR12Aug_5A_FD_184828 | JGI IMG/M metagenome (GOLD analysis project Ga0208244, IMG submission 184828) | Serpentinite rock and fluid subsurface biosphere microbial communities from McLaughlin Reserve, California, USA - CR12Aug_5A (SPAdes) | ecosystem: Environmental > Terrestrial > Deep... | reverse complement strand
CCCCCCCGTCCCCCCGCCCCGCGAAGTGAACCGACATTTCAGCCGCGCAGCGAACCAACTTATCACAATCTCGCCAATGCGCCCGAGCCTTACGACGAACGCTAACCATTAAATCTACCCCTTGATAGAGCGGACCTCCTACCCCTTTTGACCCTATGACAATCTCACGCTCCAACTCCCACAACCCCCATCAACGCAGGCAGACAGCCGCAAACTCAAGCGGCTGTCTGTCCGGTTTCCTGATACCACCCCTATCCGCGTTGTGTGTCGGCCTCCTGCTGGCAATGCTGGCAGGAGGCCTTTCTGACTCAGGCGCCCAGCCTGAAGTCCACGCCGCCCCGGCTGCTCAGCAAGCGAGCGCCAGCAGAGAAATCGCGCCCCTGTTTACGCCCGAGGTGCAATACTGGGCGGCAAATATCGCCCGCTGGGCAAGCGAGCACGGACTCGACCCCAACCTGGCAGCGACCGTGATGCAAATCGAATCCTGCGGGCATCCCGAAATCCGTTCGAGCGCCGGGGCGACCGGGTTGTTCCAGGTGATGCCTTTTCACTTCAAACCCAGCGAAGTGATGTCGAACCCGGATACCAATGCCCTGCGCGGCATGGATTACCTGCGCCGCTCGCTGGAAAGCGCAAACGGCAACGCGCGCCTAGCCCTGGCCGGTTACAACGGCGGAATCGGGGTCATCGGGCGGGCAGAATCCCGCTGGCACAATGAAACCGTCCGCTATGCTTACTGGGGCAGCGGAATCTACGCCGACGCCAGCCAAAACCGCGCCGAAAGCGCGCGCCTGGACGAGTGGCTCAAAGCCGGAGGGGCCAGCCTGTGCGCCAAAGCCCGCCAGCGGCTGGGAATTAATCCCTGAATCAAAAATGCCCCCGGTCAATCGGGGGCATTTTTGATTTTTCCGGGTTACGGAACCAGCGCGCCAGATTCTTGCTGCAAATAATACGTGTCAATCTGCAACAGGCTGGGGTCGTTGGCAGCCTGGGCAGCTTTCATCTGCGCCTGGCGAGCCAGGTCGGTCGATTCGGCCAGGACTTTCAAGACATACTGCGGATTGTGGAAACCCATCGAGTTTTCCGCCGAGACAAAATCCCAGTAGAACTGCGACTTGCGATGTAGTTCACGGGCTTCGGCCAGAAGGGCCTGGTCGCTGGCGGGGTTGGCGGTCGCGGCTTTGATGGCATTGATGGCATCGATAATCGCGTCTTCGGTGGCAATCTTGGTCTTATAGACCTGGTCCTGGATGATGGCCACGCGGCCCGTGACGTAGGTCACATCGTTGTGGCACTGCCCACAGGCGCGTTCGGGTTGCAGCAATGGGCTGCGGATGTTGTGGTCGCTGTATTTTGCCGCGCCGTCACGGACGTAAGGCATATGGCAGTCGGCGCAGGCAACCCCGGCATTGTAGTGGGTCGAGTTGGCCGTGAACATCTCATATTCAGGATGCTGAACCTTGAGCATCGGCGTCAGGGCTTCGGGGTATTCCCAATCCTTGAATCCGACTTCGGTATAGTATTCGTACATTTCTTCCACATTGGTACCGTTCTGCCAGGGGAAGGTCAGGTATTTGCCGTCACCCTTGAAGTAGTATTCGACGTGGCAATTGGCGCAGACAACGGTGCGCATTTCCTGGCGGCTGAAGGTGCGCCAGTCTTTGCCCTGGGCCTCCAGGGCCTCTTCGAGGGCCGGGTTGGTGACAATCAGGCGCATGGTTTCGGATTCGTGACAGTTGGCGCAGCCGATGGTGTTGTTGATATGCGGGGCCAGTTCCGAGAACTTCATCTTGTCGTATTCGGCCATGCCCATTTCGGCCCACAGACCAGGGTTGTCGGATGATTTACACGAATAGCAAGTGCCAGGGGTGGTCTCACCGATACGGGCCGTTTCGTTAACATCCTTCAGCGCCCACTCATGACCGCGGTCATCGTTGTAATCTACGCTGAAAGGCATGCCGTGGAACAGGAGAACCTGGCGCGGGTCTTTTTCCAGGTGCGAAAAAGCGCTCGAGCCGTTATAGGTTGTATCCAGCACGTTGCCGCGAGTTTTCAAGAAGGAAGAATACTGGTTGGGGAAATTGCGCCCCCACAATTCCGAATTCGGCTCCATAGGCGCAATATCATAAATCACCTGCACCGCGCGCGATTCGACCGGTTTATTTGTCATAAAAACAAGCGTGCCAATCAGCGCCGCCGAAAGCAAAACGATGACGCCAACCAGGACGAGCAGGGCATATTTGTTCATGGACATTCTCCTAAAAAGTTATTTGGAAGGATAGATTGCAGAATCTTGCAGGGGGGACGTACTGATACCACGCTCACCATGCGCCGTATTGCGATGGCACTCCCAGCACAGCCGGTCGTTTTGCATGGGACCCATCACAACCGCATCGACGGTTTTCTCATGACAGCGCACGCAATTGTGCTGGATAAGTTCTTTCGTCTCAGCCTTGGCGCGAATGGCGTCAGGGATTTGCCCGGTGCTGAACATGTAAACATCGTGCATACCGGTTTGCCCCTTGACCACCCAGTAATTCACCAGGTTGTCATGCGGCAGGTGGCAATCGACACACTTTACATCGCGCCCATGCGGGGCATGCAGCCAGTTTTCATAGACGGAATCCATGACATGACAACTGGCGCAGGTTTCAGGGTTGCTGCCCATAAAAGAAATTGCGCCGCTCGCGTAAGTAAACGTTCCCAGGGCCATGACCGCCGCAACTGCGGCTACAACAAATAAGAATCTTTGCATCGCTCACCTGAATCTTTGCTGAATTTAATCCACAATTAATATAATAATACCTTAAATTTTTTCAATGTTTGTAACTTACATCACAAACAAGCCCAGATGCGGCACGATTTCCTATTCCCGAATCTTAAAATATTTGTCAACTGATTGACAAATATATTTTTAAATGCTATATTATGAAAGTGCTTTCATGAAAGCACTTTCATAAACCATGAAACCAGCCAGAGACCCCTTTCCCACAATTTATGATGTAGCCCAGGCCAGCGGCCTGAGCATTGCCACCATTTCGCGGGCGCTGAACTCACCAGAAAAAGTCAGCGCGGCGACGCGGGAACGGGTCATGCGAACCATCGAAGAAATTGGATTCGTGCCCAAGGCCGATGCCCGCGCCCGCGCCCTGCAAAGCACCGGGCGGATTGGGGTTGTAACCCCCTTTTTTACCGCTCCATCCTTCGTCGCCCGCCTGCGCGGCATCGCAGATGCCATCTCGCCAACCAACTATGAGATGGTGGTTTACCCGGTCGATTCAAGCGAACGTATTCAGCACTACATCCAGACCCTGCCGCTGACCCGCAGTATCGACGGCCTGATTATCGTTTCGATGGCTGTCAGCGACGCGGACGCCCGCCGCCTGCGCGAATACCAGGTCGAAACCGTGTTGATTGAATTTCCCCACCCCAGTCTGAACACCATTGAAATCGACGACTTCGAGGGCGGCCTGATGGCAGGCCAGTACTTGATTTCCAAAGGCCATGAACGGATCGCCTTCATCGGCGTGGCCGACCTGCCCGAATACGCCATTCACCCCGAGAACCGGCGTTTGCTGGGATTTCGCAAAGCCCTGTCGCGCGCCGGGCTGCCCCTGTCCGAAGAATATGTCTGCAATGTGCCTTACCGCATCGAACTGAACGAAAGCGCACACCGTCTGCTGGATTTACCCGAAAGGCCGACCGCCGTTTTTGCGGCCACCGACTTGCAAGCGATGGGCCTGCTGAAAATCGCCCGGGATAAAGGCCTGCGCGTCCCCGAAGACCTGGCCATTGTCGGATTCGACGACATCGATTTTGCCGACTATGTCGGCCTGACGACCATCCGCCAGCACATGTACCGCTCGGGCAAACTGGCCGTCGAACTGCTGCTTTCGCGCCTGAAGCAACCGGATATTGACGTCCAGCATCTCAAACTACAACTGGAACTGGTCGAGCGAAGTACCACCTGACCGGTTATTTCAAAAACAAAACTGAATCGACGGGGGATGCAATCCGGTATTTTGAAAGGAGGCTGTAAAACAAAGCGATACAAGTATGTAAAGCAATCTGTTTTAGTACGATGTTCAAACCCGAAATTTCAAACTGTTTGGAGGAAAAGATGAAAACTATGATTTGGCGCACCGCCCTGTTAATCGTTGCAGTTGCGATGTTCCTGAGCGCTTGTGGCCCCGCCGCGACCGAGGCCCCTGCCGACCCCATGTCCCCTGCTGAACCGGCCGCTCCCGCTGAGCCGGCTGCCCCGGTTGACGAACCCGCCGCCCCGTCTGGCTCGTTTCTTGAGCGCGCTAACGCTGGTGAATTTAGCGGCACGACCGTGACCATGGCCGGCCCCTTCACCGATGCTGACGCCATCAAATTCGAACAGTCGGTAAAGCGTTTCGAAGAGCAGACCGGCATCAAAATTCAGTATTCCGGCTCGAAAGAGTTCGAGGCTGAAATCGCCATCCGCATCGAAGGCGGCAACCCGCCCGACATTGTCGACTTCCCGCAGCCCGGCTTCCTGGCAACCTTTGTCAAGGACGGCTATGTGGTTGACCTGAACACCTTCCTGGATGCTGACGACCTGAAGACCCGCTACAATGAATCCTGGCTCGACATGGCAACCATGCAAGGCCCGAACGGCCCCGTCATGGCTGGCGTTTGGGCGCGCGTGAACGGCAAGTCGCTGGTCTGGTATCCCAAGAAAGCCTTCGACGAAGCCGGTTACACCGTCCCGACCACCTGGGATGAACTGATTGCCCTCTCTGACGAAATCGTGGCCGATGGCGATGCCCCCTGGTGTATCGGTATCGAATCTGGCGCTGCCACTGGCTGGGCCGCCACCGACTGGACCGAAGAGTTCATGCTGCGCACCACCTCGCTGGAAAACTACGACCGCTGGGTCGCCGGCGAACTGGCTTTCGACTCCCCCGAAGTCCGCAATGCCGTTCAGAAAATGTCTGACTTCTGGTTCAAGGACGGCTATGTCCTTGGCGGGCGCCAGGCGATTGTCACCACTTCATTTGGCGACTCTCCCAAGCCCATGTTCGAAAATCCCCCGCGCTGTTGGATGCACAAGCAGGGTAACTTTATCACCACCTTCTTCCCTGAGGGCCTCGAAACTGGCGTGGACTATGACTTCTTCTACTTCCCCGGTATCGACCCGGCTTACGGCGACCCGGTTCTCGTGGCTGGCGACATTTATGCCATGTTCAACGACCGCCCCGAAGTTCGCGCTGCGATGGAATACTTCACCTATGGCGACTCGATCAAGGATTGGGTTGCCGCCGGTGGTGCGATTTCCCCGCATCTCGACTCCAGCCTCGACTGGTACGGTGACGATATCGAACGCGGCGTGGCCGAAATCATCCTGAACGCCACCGCGGTACGATTCGACGGTTCCGACCTGATGCCGGGCGCTGTTGGCGCTGGTTCGTTCTGGAAGTCGATGACCGACTACGTCTCCGGCGCGATTGACCTGAACACCGCGCTCAAGCAAATCGATGAGTCCTGGCCGCGCTAGTGCCGGGCGCACCAGGAATTACGCAGCAGTTCTTCTTCATGCGTAGTTGTTAAAAATGGGCAGAGGTGGTTTTCTCCTTCCACCTCTGCCCACCCCATCGAATGTTTTGAAACTTCCTGGAGAGGAGCAGTATATGGATAATCCCAGGGTTCCCCAAGAAAAAATCGGCGTTTTGGCCTGGGTGGCAGCCAATATCAGCCGCTTGTTAATTGCGCTCTTTGTGCCGGTTGTCACCTTCCTGGTCTTGTGGCAGGGATTTCTGTTCTTGCGCGACAGTAACGCCCCCCAGATTGTGATTGTCATTGTCTCAATCGTCTGGGGCGTTGGCGGCGTCGCCTTGCTGTATTTCATCGCCAACTATCTCGTCGAAAGCCTGCCGCGAGTCTGGATGCACCGCCTGCAGCCCTATGTCTTTGTCGGCCCGGCGCTGGCAATTTTGGCCTGGTTCCTGGCCATACCGACCCTGCGCACGCTTTGGCTGAGCTTCTTCGGCCCGCGCAGCGCAAACTTTGTCGGTCTCGATAACTATATCTTTGCTTTTACCGACCGTATCATGCTCGAAACCTTCCGCAACAACCTGCTCTGGATGGTTTTCGGCACATTTTTCTGCGTCGCCTTTGGCTTGCTGATTGCCGTCCTGGCCGACCGCAGCCCCAATGAAAAGTTTTACAAGGCCATCATCTTCATGCCCATGGCGATTTCTTTCGTCGGTGCGGGCGTCATCTGGCGCTTTGTTTATGCCTATCGAGGCGAAGGCGTCGGCATCGAGGAAATCGGCCTGATAAATGCGATTGTCGTTGCCATGGGGGGGCAAGCCCAGCCCTGGCTCTTGCAGCCGCCCTGGAATAACTTCTTCCTGATTGCGATTATGGTCTGGCTGCAAACCGGTTATTCGATGGTAATTCTCTCCTCAGCCATTAAAGGCATCCCCGAAGAAATTATCGAAGCATCGCGCGTTGATGGCGCAAACGAGTTCCAGGTCTTCTTCAGAATTATGATTCCCACGATTCAAACCACGCTGGTTGCGGTTGGAACAACCGTCCTGATTTTCAGCCTGAAACTGTTCGACATTGTGCGCGTGATGACCGGCGGCAACTATGGCACCAACGTCATCGCGAATGAATTTTACTTGCAGCAATTTACTTACGCCAACACAGGCCGCGGCGCAGCGATTGCGATTGTGCTCCTGGTAGCAGTCATTCCGGTCATGATTTACAACCTGCGCTCGTTCAGCGAAAGGAAGGCTTTCTAATGGCTGCGAAATCCTCTTCCCGAAAAAAACTCTCGAGCATCCTGGTCGAAGTCACGTTGATACTCATCAGCCTGGTTTGGATTTTACCCACCCTCGGCGTGTTGATTACCTCGGTGCGCAGCAGCAAGGACATCTTCTCGTCCGGCTGGTGGACCATTCTCCCCCACCGCACCTGGGTTGAAGTCAACGAAATTCGCCTGGGCGAATCCGTCGATGTGGACGGGCCGATGACCATTGGCAAAGTAACCGCCACCTTCGAAGAATTTCGCCAGGGCGTCGAGGACGGCGACAAACGCTACCTGTGGTTTGGCAACAAACGCTCGCGCTTGATTAAAGTCGAAGAACTGCAGTGGCAATGGTTCTACGATGGCTACACCCGCGAAAATTACGAGAACGTTCTGGTTGGCCGCGAAATTCGCTTTCAAGATGCCAGCGGCGCCGAAATCGTGCGCCAGGGCAGCAACCTGAGCGGGGCCTTCCTTAACTCCATCGCTGTCACCATCCCGGCCACCATCATCCCAATCCTGATTGCTGCTTTTGCGGCCTACGCCTTCGCCTGGATGAACTTCCCCGGGCGCAAAGTGTTCTTCATCATCGTGGTGGCCCTGCTGGTTGTGCCCCTGCAAATTGCGCTTATTCCCATCTTGCAGGACTACACCCGCCTCGGCCTGACCGGCTCTTACCTCGCCATCTGGCTGGCGCACACCGGATTTGGCCTGCCGCTGGCGGTGTACCTGCTCTTCAACTACATCGGCACCCTGCCGCGCGAAACCCTCGAAGCCGCCTTTATCGACGGCGCATCCCACTTCACCATCTTCTTCCGCCTGATTCTGCCGCTCTCCGTCCCGGCGCTTGCCTCCTTTGCCATCTTCCAATTCCTGTGGGTTTGGAACGATTATCTGGTGGCGCTGGTCTTCCTGGGCGACCAGAACCGCGTCCTCACCTACGCGCTGGCGGCCATGGTTGGTGAAAAGGGACAGGACTGGCACTTGCTCACGGCGGGCGCATTTATCAGCATGATTTTGCCGCTGACCGTGTTCTTCGCTTTACAGCGCTACTTCGTGCGTGGGTTAATGGCCGGGTCTGTAAAAGGATAATCCCCGCTTATGAAAACGCATCTCAAGAGCAACCCGCAAGGGTTGTGGTATCAACACGCCATTTTTTACGAAGTCAACCTGCGCGCCTTCTATGACAGCAACAGCGACGGTCATGGCGATCTGCCCGGACTGATTGCCAAACTGGATTACCTGCGCGACCTGGGCGTCGACTGCCTGTGGCTGATGCCCATCTACCCATCACCGCGCCACGACGATGGCTACGACATTTCGGACTACTGCGGCATCGACCCGGTCTTTGGCACGCTTGACGACTTCAAACGCCTGCTCGACCAGGCGCACAAGCGCGGCATGCGCGTCATCACCGACCTGGTGCTGAACCACACATCCGAACAGCATCCCTGGTTCCAGGCTGCCCGCGCCGACCGCAACTCACCCTACCGCGACTATTACGTCTGGAGTGATACAGGCCAGGAATACAAAGACGCCCGCATCATCTTCACCGACACCGAAGAATCCAACTGGACCTTCGACCCCCTCGCCGGGCAGTATTACTGGCACCGCTTCTACAAAACCCAACCCGACCTGAATTTCGACAATCCCGCCGTCCAACAGGCCATGCTCGATGTTGCCAAATTCTGGCTCGACCTGGGCATCGACGGCTTCCGCGTCGACGCGCCGCCCTACCTGTTCGAGCGCGAAGGCACCAGTTGCGAAAACCTGCCCGAGACCCACGAATATCTCAAAAAATTCCGCGCTTTTGTCGAATCCTGCAACCCCGAAGCCCTGTTGCTGAGCGAAGCCAACCAGTGGCCTGAAGACGTTATCGAATATTTTGGCGACGGCGACGAGATGCACATGAACTTCCACTTCCCGCTCATGCCGCGCATCTTCCAATCGCTGGCCCTGGCCGACCGCGCCCCCATCGACGAAATCCTGGCGCGCACCCCCGAACTGCCCGCCAACTGCCAGTGGGCCACCTTCCTGCGCTGCCACGATGAACTGACTCTCGAAATGGTCACCCCCGAAGTGCGCCGGTTTATGTGGGATTTTTACGCCCCCGAGCCGCGCATGCGCCTCAACCGGGGCATCCGGCGCCGTCTGGCCCCGCTGCTCGAAAACGACCCGGCCCGCATCCGCATCGCCCACTCCATCCTGTTGACCCTCATCGGCTCGCCGACCCTGTACTACGGCGACGAAATCGGCATGGGCGACAACATCTGGCTTGCCGACCGCAACGGCGTACGCACCCCCATGCAATGGGACGCCAGCCCCAACGCCGGTTTTTCGGCCTCCCCCACCCTGTACGCGCCGGTCATTACGGATGAAGTCGACGGATACCAGCGCCTGAACGTGGAATCGCAGCAAAAGGACGCCGATTCGCTCCTCAACTGGCTCAAGCGGGTCATCGCCACCCGCCGCCTGTATCCCGCCTTCGGGGACGGGACTCTCACGCTGCTGCCGGCTCAAAACCCCGCCATCCTGGCCTACCTGCGCAAAAATGAAACTCAAACCCTGTTGGCGGTCAACAACCTTTCAGCCCAGTCCCAAACCTTTAGCCTCGACCTGCCCGCAGGCGCGTTCAAACCCATCCTCGACGACCAACCCTCCGATTTCAACCTGCCCGGCTACGGGTTTCAGTGGTATGAATTATTGCCCTGATGTGGTGCGGGATGCTATCCCGCACTTGTTATTTCAAATTGTATAGCAATGCTTGTCATCCCTGGCACCGCCCGCCAGGGCAGGTGTTCGAGCCGCCCAGCGGCGACATCGTACCCGTAGGGTAGAAATCTTCAACTCATGAGAAAAGATGTCTCGCTGTCGCTTGACATGACAGTCTTGTTTATTTGGTCAAAAAGAAAGGCCAACCCTTTATGTCCCCACTCTACGGCGGAATTGAAGCAGGCGGCACCAAATTCGTCTGCGCAGTCGGCACCGGGCCGGAAGACATCCGCGCCGAAGTGCGCTTCCCCACCGCAAGCCCGGCAAAAACCATCCAAAAAGCGGTTGATTTCTTCAAGGAGCAGCAAGAAATCATGCACCGCCCACTGACCGCCATCGGGATTGCCGCCTTCGGCCCGCTCGACCCCAACCGCGCCTCGCCGACCTTTGGGCACATCACCTCCACGCCCAAACCGGGCTGGCAAAACGCCGACCTGGCTGGCGAAGTCGCGCGCGGCCTCGACCTGCCGGTCGGCTTTGACACCGACGTTAACGGCGCAGCCCTGGCCGAAGGCCGCTGGGGCGCAGCGCAAGGTCTGGACACATTTCTCTACCTGACCATCGGCACCGGCCTCGGCGGCGGCGGGCTGGTTGGCGGCCAACTCATGCACGGACTGATTCACCCCGAAATGGGGCATATCCGCATCCCGCATGACCGCAAAATCGACCCGTTTGAAGGCGCTTGCCCCTATCACGGCGACTGTCTCGAAGGTCTGGCCGCCGGCCCGGCCCTCGAAAAACGCTGGGGTGCGCGCGCCGAAACCCTGCCGCCCGAACATCCCGCATGGGAACTGGAAGCCCACTACCTGGCGCTCGGTTTGAGCAATTTCATTTGCACACTTTCGCCACAAAGGATTATTCTCGGCGGCGGGGTCATGTCACAGCCGCATCTCTTCCCACTGGTACGCGCCAAAACGCTCGAACTGCTCAACGGCTACGTCCAGTCGCCGCAGATTCTGGAAAATATCGACGAATATATTGTTCCTCCGGCCCTGGGCGTACAGGCCGGGGTGCTGGGCGCTTTTGCCCTCGCCCAAACAGCATTGTAGGGGCAAATTGACAACCTGTGCCACAAAGTGCTGTGCACGAAGTGGTACTTGTCCCACGGAATCGCCATGCAACCACCCGACCTGACCCTCGAAACCGAACGCGCCCTTAAGCGGCTTGCCCCGCGTATCGAGGCACGCTTCAGAACAAAAATCAAACGCCAGCCCGCCGACTGGCACATTTTCAAAAACCGGCTCGAGGTACACTTTCCGCGCCTGTTCGGGCTGCTGATGCAACTCTACAGCCAGCGCCACGACCTGTACTACCACCTCGAAGAACTGCTGGCTGTCATGGCCGAAAGCTGGTTCGCGCGTCGCGCCGAACTCAAGCAACTTGATTCCGAGCGCGAAAACACCCCGCGCTGGTTCCAATCGAACCAGCTGGTCGGCGGGGTGTGTTATGTCGATTTATTTGCCGGGAATTTGCGCGGCCTGCGCGAAAAAATCCCCTACTTTCAGGAACTCGGTCTGAACTACCTGCACCTGATGCCGCTCTTCAAATCGCCCGAAGGCGAAAACGATGGTGGTTATGCCGTCAGCAGTTACCGGGATGTCAACCCGGCCCTGGGCACAACCGCCGAACTGGCCGAACTGGCCGAGGAACTGCGCACAAACGGCATCAATCTGGTGCTCGACCTGGTCTTCAACCACACCGCCAGCGACCACAAATGGGCTATCCGCGCCCTGCAAAACGACCCCGAAACCCGCGATTTTTACTATATCTTCCCCGACCGGCAGATGCCGGACGCCTACGAGCGCACCCTGCGCGAAATCTTCCCCGACGAACACCCCGGCACGTTTTCTCCGCTCCCCCCTCCCCAAAATTCTCAAGAGCAGAATTTTGGGGAGGGGCCGGGGCTGATGGCCTGGGTCTGGACCACCTTCCACAACTACCAATGGGATTTGAACTACACCAACCCGGCGGTTTTTACCTGTATGAGCGGCGAGATGCTGGCCCTGGCCAACCTGGGGGTCGATGCCCTGCGCCTCGACGCGGTCGCCTTTATCTGGAAGCAGCTCGGCACGGGTTGCGAGAACCTGCCTGAAGCGCATCTGCTCATCCAGACTTTCAACGCCGTTGCGCGGATAGCCGCGCCGGGGCTGTTGTTCAAATCCGAGGCCATCGTTCACCCGGACGAGGTCGTCAAATATATTTCGCCCGAAGAATGCCAGCTCTCGTACAACCCGCTGACGATGGCCCTGCTGTGGAACACACTGGCTACGCGACAAGTTAATTTGCTCGAACAGGCCCTGCGCGAACGATTCAGCATTGACCCTGATTGCGCCTGGGTCAATTACGTCCGCTGTCATGACGACATTGGCTGGACATTTTCGGACGAAGATGCCGCCCGCCTGTGGGTTAACGGCAGTGACCATCGCCGCTTCCTGAATGACTTTTACACCGGGCGCTTTCCCGGCTCGTTTGCGCGCGGACTGCCCTTCCAGGAAAACCCCAATACCGGGGACTGCCGCATTTCAGGAACCTGCGCTTCGCTGGCCGGGCTGGAAAAAGCCCTGCGCGAAGAGACCGAAGCCGAAGTGGAACTCGCCATCCGGCGCATTTTGCTGCTCCATGCCGTCATCCTGACGGTCGGCGGAATCCCGCTGATTTACCTGGGCGACGAAATCGGCACGCTCAACGATTACGAATACAGCCGCGATCCGGCCAAGGATGGCGACAGCCGCTGGGCGCACAGACCGGCCACAGACTGGCAGAAAATGTCAGCCCGGCATGACCCGTCCACGGTCGAGGGGCGCATTTTCGCGGGCCTGCGCGCGTTGATAATGCTCCGCAAACGGAATCTGGGCTTCGGTGGGGGCGCGACGGAGGTCATCCCCACCGGCAGCGAGAACGTCCTCGGCTATATCCGCCAGGCCGGGGGGCAGAGAATCGTCGTCCTGGCAAATTTCAGCGAACACAAGCAGGATATTGACGAAAATGTTTTGCGCGTTTACGGCCTGGGCTACGGATTCCGCAACCTGGCAAGCGACGATGATTTTGAAGCGCGCAACCTAACGCTCGGCGCTTATGAAACGCTGTTCCTGATGGCCAAGGCGGGAGGATGAGCCTCGCCTTTTGAGGTGCTTTTCGTCACAGGGCAGGTTGGGGGCCTTACGATATAATTGCCACCCATGGGACAAATACTAGCAATTGACATTGGCGGTACGCAAATCCGCGCCGCGCTGTTCGAGCGCGGTTCTTTGAAACCGGCACGGGTCGAACGGACCCGCACCGAAGCCAGCAAACCGGGCGTCTATGACCGCCTGGAAGCGCTGGTGGCTTCGATTTGGCCCGAAAGCGGACAGGTGGATGCAATCGGGATTGCATCGCCCGGCCCGCTCGACCCGCACACCGGGGTGATTATCGCCACGCCCAACATTAAGGAATGGCGTAATTTTCCACTGACTGGCAAACTCAAGGCGCGTTTTGGCGTGCCAGTGGTGCTCGACAACGACGCCAACCTGGCCTGCCTGGGCGAATGGCAGTTTGGCGCGGGGCAAAGCCACCAGGATGTGCTCTACCTGACCATCAGCACCGGTATTGGCGGCGGGGTGGTTTCCAACGGGCGGCTGGTGCAGGGCTACCACGGCCTGGCGGGCGAGTTGGGACACACCACCGTCTGGCCCGACGGGCCGCTGTGCGGCTGCGGCAAGCGCGGACACATCGAGGCGATTGCTTCGGGGACGGCGATAGCGCGTTATGCCCGCGAACAAATCGAGGATGGCAGACGGCCTTCCTCGCTGGCAACGCTGGCAACGATCACCTCGCGCGATGTGTCGGACGCGGCAGCAGCAGGTGACCTGCTATCCATCGAGACGCTGGCGCGCGCTGGGCGCTATCTTGGCGTGGCGGTTGCCAACTTCCTGGCGGCGTTCGACCCTTCGATTGTTATTTTTGGCGGCGGCGCTTCGAACAGCGGCCCGGCGCTTTTTGAACCTTTCCACGCCAGTTTGCGTGAAAACATCTTCGACCCCACCTACCTGACCAACCTGACTTTTGCCCGCGCAGCCCTGGGCGACGACGCCGGACTGCTGGGAGCGCAAACCCTGGCGGCCATGGCTGCGGCCGAATAATAATTAGCCCTTTCACATTCCCAATATTCAAGGAGACCCATGCAACCGATGAATCTTCCCGGCCCCAAGACCCGCGAAATGCTTGAGCGTGATTCGGCGGTGATTTCGCCATCCTACCCGCGCGACTATCCTTTTGCCATGGACCACGGCAAAGGCTCGTGGCTATGGGACGTGGACGGCAATCGCTTTCTCGATTTTATGGCTGGCATCGCGGTCAATTCGACCGGACACTCGCACCCGGAGGTGGTAAAAGCCATCCAGGAGCAGGCGGAGAAGTTTTTGCACATTTCGTCCGATTTTTATCATATCAAGATGATTGAGTTGGGCGAAAAATTAAACGAAATCGCGCCGATGCAAGAATCGGCGGTCACGTTTATGACCAACTCGGGCACCGAAGCGATTGAAACCGCCCTGAAGCTCTCGCGCTACCACACCGGACGCACCAACTTTGTCGGGTTTACCGGCGGCTTTCACGGGCGCACCATGGGCGCAGTGACGATGACAGCCTCCAAATCGCTTTACCATCGCGGCTTTTATCCGCTGATGAACGGTGTCTTACACGCGCCCTTCCCCAACCCCTACCGCCCGATTCTGGAGCGCAAGCACGGCGAAGATTACGGTGAAACGGTTGTGCGCTACATCGAGGAGCAGTTGTTCCGCCAGGTTGTCCCGGCGGAGGAAGTGGCCGGGATACTGGTCGAACCCATCCAGGGTGAGGGCGGTTACATCGTCCCCCCGGCGGGGTTTTTCCCCGCCCTGCGCGCCCTGTGCGACAAGTACGGCATCCTGCTGATTGCGGACGAAGTCCAATCAGGTATGGGGCGCACCGGCAAGTGGTGGGCCATCGAGAACTTCGGCGTCGAGCCGGATATTTTCACCAGCGCCAAGGGAATCGCTTCAGGCGTTCCGCTGGGGGCTTGCGTGGCGCGCCATACAATCATGACCTGGGAACGCGGTTCACATGGCAACACCTACGGCGGCAATCCGCTGGCCTGCGCGGCAGCGCTGAAGACCATCGAACTACTGGAACGCGAATACATCCAAAACGCCGCCGAAGTCGGCCAATATGCCCTTGACGCGCTGGCTGAAATGGCCGTCCGTCACCCTTCGATTGGAGAAGTGCGCGGAATCGGCATGATGATTGGAGTCGAATTTGTGACCGACAAAGCCAGCAAGGAACCCGCCGACAAATTGCGCGACGCGGTCGTCCACAATGCCTTCGAGCGCGGATTGCTGCTGCTCGGATGCGCCAAATCGGTCATCCGCATCGCTCCGCCACTCTCGATGTCGAAGGCCGAAATGGACGAAGGGCTGAAGATTTTCGAAGAGTCGTTGTCACTGGCTGAGAAAGCGATGGGCATGTAAATGAGAGTAGGGCGAGATTTTATCTCGCCCTACTCTTTTCATTAACCTTCCTCCAACGCGGTTCTAACAAACCGCCATTGGGCCGATGATAAAATAAATTCATGCTCCCAGACTTCCGTGTACGCCAACGCGACTACCTGCTCGAAATCGCCCGCGCACTGACCCAGGAACTCGACCAGAAGAAACTTCTGGCGCGCATCCTGCGGATTGCGATTGAGATGCTGGCCGGTCAGGCCGGGCTGATTGCCCTGCGCGACCAACCCGCCGATGGCTGGCGCGTGGCAACGGCGCACGGCATTCCTCCGGCGTTTTTGCGTTATCTTGAACCGCTCCTGGCCGAAGAGCAAGCCGCCAACCTGGATGTCGAAGAACTCAACCGCATGCTGAAAGAGTTGACCTACACCGCCAGCATGGGCCTGCTCAACGGAACCGGCCTTCCGCTTAACGCCCACGGACGGGTCATCGGCGTTATCTTTATTTTCCGCTCCTACCCCGACCTTTTCTCAAACAATGACCAGCAACTCCTGCAATCGTTTGCCGACCAGGCTGCCATCGCCGTTTACAACGCCCAACTCTACGGGCAGGTCTCTTACGAAAAACAACGCCTCGACGCGCTGATTGATTCGGCCGCCGACGGCATCCTGATCCTGCACCCCGACCACACCATCGAGCGCGTCAACGACTCCTTCGAGCGCATGTCCGGCCAAACCGACGAAGAAGTACGCAGTCACAAACACGATGAAATCATCCGTTGGGAGCGCAGGCCGCAGGGCATGACCCTCGAGGAAGCCGAGGCCGATGGCTGGCCGCTGACGCCCAACGCCCACCTATACGTCGAAGGCGACCTGGCGCGCAACTTCCCCTCGCCCCTGCCGGTTGGCATCACCTACGCGCCGCTGCTGGCCGCCGACGGCAAACTGCGCAACATCATCGTCACCGTGCGCGACATCACCCACTTCCGCACCGCCGAGGAAATCAAGGCCACTTTTATCTCGATTGTCAGCCACGAACTCAAAACCCCGGTCGCGCTGATTAAAGGATACGCCTCGACCCTGCGGCGCGACGATGCCCGATGGGACAAGAACGTCATCCAGGATTCATTGGCTGTCATCGAGGACGAAGCCGACCGCCTGACGCGCATGATAGAAGACCTTTTGGACGCTTCGCGGCTCCAGGCTGGCGGCCTGACCCTGAAACGGACGGATGTTTCGCTGGCCACGCTCACCCGACGCCTGGCCGAGCGCTTCCAGACCCAGAGCAAGTCCCACACCCTGGCGGCGGACTTCCCGGAGCCTTTCCCTGTCATCCTGGCCGACGAGACCCGCATCGAGCAGGTTTTGTCGAACCTGATTTCAAACGCCATCAAATATTCGCCCGGCGGCGAGATTCGCATCAGCGGCGAAATCCGCCCGGAGCAGGTCATCGTCACCGTCAGCGACCAGGGCGCGGGCATCGACCCGCGCGACCTGCCGCACATCTTCGACCGCTTCTACCGCGCCGACAAGGCCGTCCGCCATACCAAAGGCGCGGGGTTGGGGCTGTACCTGGCGCGGGCCATCGTCGAGGCGCACGGCGGGCGCATCTGGGTCGACCCCCAACCCGACAAGGGCGCGCGGATTTGTTTTTCTCTGCCGCGCTGACCCGGTGGTACAATAAGGCTTCGTTTTTCGGGGAAAAGCTCGTTTTCCCATCCCAAAATCACAAGAAATCGGAATATAGAACCCATGCCACAAACCCAAATCGCCTGTCCACGCTGCCGCCAGATGATTCCGGCCCAGGTGGAGCAATTATTCGATGTCACCGCCGACCCCGGCGCAAAGCAGCGCCTGTTGGGGCGCGTCTCGAACTACGTCCGCTGCCCGATGTGCGGCTTCGAAGGCCCGCTCTCGACCCCAATTGTCTACCACGACAACGACAAGGAATTGCTGCTGACCTTCTTCCCATCCGAACTGGGCCTGCCGGTCAACGAGCAGGAAAAAATGGTCGGGCCGCTGATTACCAAAGTGATGGACAGCCTGCCGACCGAAAAGCGCAAAGGCTACCTGCTTCGCCCGCAAAGTTTCCTGACCTACCAGAGCATGATGGAGCGCATCCTCGAAGCCGACGGCGTGACCAAGGAAATGCTCGACGAACAGCAGAAACGCGTCAACCTGATTCAGCGCCTGCTCCAGACCACCACCGCCGACGTGCGCGCCGAAATCATCAAGGAAAACGCCGCCCTGCTCGACGAAACTTTCTTTGGCATGTTCAACCGGCTTGTCGAGGCCGCCATGCAGTCGGGGCAGCAGCAGACCGCCCAGGCCATGAGCGCCTTGCAGGAAGAACTGCTCGAAGGCTCGGAATATGGCCGCCAGTTGAAGGGCCAGTTTGAGGAAATCCAGGCAGCGGTGAAGACCTTGCAGGATGTCGGCCAGGGACTTACACGCGAAAAGCTACTCGAAATCTTCATCGAAGCGCCCGGCGAAGCGCGCCTGAAGGCGCTGGTCAGCCTGACCCGCAACGGGTTGGATTACTCCTTCTTCCAAATCCTGAGCGAGCGCATCGAGGCGGCTTCGGGCGAGGCGCGCGCCAAACTCGAAAGCCTGCGCGAAAGCCTGCTCGACCTGACCAACCAGATTGACAAGGCCATGGCAGCCCAG
>Ga0208244_101082_pt1 | contig 17690 bp, 12 predicted proteins | sample SubbioCR12Aug_5A_FD_184828 | JGI IMG/M metagenome (GOLD analysis project Ga0208244, IMG submission 184828) | Serpentinite rock and fluid subsurface biosphere microbial communities from McLaughlin Reserve, California, USA - CR12Aug_5A (SPAdes) | ecosystem: Environmental > Terrestrial > Deep... | reverse complement strand
CATGGAATATTTCAAACTCAAGATATTCCAGCTGAACACCAAGGACACGCCGTCATTCCTCTACAACCGCGCGTCGCCACCGACGTCGTTAACACGCTTGTCTTCCGTAGGAAAACCGTGAAGAGCCATGTCGCACATGCTCACCACCGCCATATGGCCATCCGCCAATGCGGCTTGCCACCCTGGAGGCAGTCTTGCGTCGGCCACAGGCCGCGCCAGCAAGGCCACCACCGGGCTCTTCGCCTGTACCTGGACGCTGGCGGGAGGCGAAAAAGGCTGTTAGCGGCGCTTTCAGCAGGGCCTGTTTACCCACGCCCTGAAGCGTTGCGCCCTTGCGCTTAATTTCCCATAGCGGGGCCAACTGGAAAATAACGCATCCCCTAACCCCTTGTTTTTACGAAGCCTAAGCCTCGTTTCCGGGTTGTTTTCCGGGGGCCATGGAAAACAACTTAGGCTGCTTTCAGTACCCGGCCTTCTCGGGGGGCGATCCAACTCTCCGGCCACAAAGAAAACAACCTTATGGGTAAGCGATTGATTAACAAGTTGTTTTACGTGCTGCCGCCGTTGTTTTCTTCCAGCCCGGATAATAAACTCGGCTGCGCGTCCGCTTGCGATGGCCTGGTGTATGCCATGTTGCGCTTGCCACGGTCCGGCAGTGGCTCAAGCAGGCTTTGTTCCACCCAGGCACCCAGCATCTTCGATGCCTTGAGCGTCTCCACCCCTGCGATCTTGCACAGCTCGGCGTTGGCAATCGAACCGTTCCGGTCGATCCAGTCGCTCACCTCATCCCATACGCTTGGGCGTTCCAGATTCAGCAGCGTCACCGTCACGCTTTCCACCGCAGCTTCAGTGTTCTGGCTGTATTGCGGCGGATAGAGCTGAGCGGCGGACATCTCGGCGAACATCATTTTCACCCCCTCTCCGGCATCGATGTTGGGCGCCACCGGCACCGTCTCGCTCGCCGCGCTCCGCACCCCGCGCCGGTAATGCAAATCGGCGATCTCGGCCGCGTTCATCTCGCGGTTGCTCGCATCCATGCGCGTCCAGGTGCCGTCGCCCACCACGGAATGCACAAGCTCGCTCTTTTCCACCCGCAGCAGAACGATATGCCCCGGTTTGCCGTCATGAAGCACACAAGGCAGGTGCAGCCAATGCAGCCGCTCGATGGGGGGCGCAAAGCGCGACATCACCTGACGGCGAAAGTCATCGAAAGCTTCTGGGTTTTCCTCGATGCCGAACAACCTGCTCTGGTGCTTGGCACCAGGTTTCAGGTCTTTCGCGTCGCCTACGCCAATGACGAGCAAGCCGCCTTCGCTGTTGGCAAAGGCGCAAATCGTTTCGATCATGCGCGGATGCTTGCTGCTGATGCGTTTGAAGTCGAGGGAGCGGTTTTCCGATGCGGCCAGTAATGCGGCGATGCGAGCGGCCTGGGTCGCTGAAATACCCATAATTGTCACTGGCGATTAGTGATCAGTTGGTTTCGACGCACGCAACCACTCGCGCATCGGAGACAAATCATCCCAATCCACCGTCAAGCCCAGGCTGCCATCGTCGTTCACCACGCGTAAGCGGCTTTGATCCTTGGTTAAAAAAAGCACCTTGCCATAAGCCTTGGGCACTCGGCGCGCCTTGCGGGCGGCATCTTTCACGTCTTGCTTGGTTTCGATCAAGCGGATACCGGGCGCGTCGTCCGGTACATGCGACAGGCACACTACAAAATCCGGGTAGAAATAGTTTTGATGCTCGCCGCGCACCAGTTTGACGGCGTATGGCTTTCGATCCGGATTGCGGTGCCACCATTCGACAAAATCAGCCCGATCCAGCGCCCGTGCAAAGTCACGCTCTTCGCCGTTAAGCTTGAGCGCATGGTCGTATTTCCCAAGCTGCAATGCGCCACCGGCCAACGCCATCGTGCGGTCAGCCAGCCATTCACGTTCATCCAGCATCAGCAGGGTTTCGATTTTTGCCAAATCGTCCTCGGAGGGCGGCAATACCCCATAGAGATTTTTGCGCGACCCCACCAAACTTAAAGAACTCGGAAACACCATCCAGTCGGGCAGAGGATCGGCCTCTTCCAGCGTCGTGAACTCAGCGACGATGCTCTGCATCAACTCCGCAATGGCCTGTGCCTCGCGGCGGATCACCCAATACACCGCATCGCGCGCATAGCGTTTCAGCTCGGACTCTTGCGGACGCAAGGCCTCCTCCAGATGCTCGAATGCCTCTGCAATTGCCGGCCGCAAGCGATTTCCCAGCACCTCGACGATGATGCGCACATCCTCGTCTTCCACTTGCGGCAGATTGCGCAAAATATGGATCGCCTCACGCGCCAGCGCGGCACGATCGGTAATCACCAGCACGTCTTCCTCGCTGCGCGCGCCCTGCGTCAGCTCCGTATGTACTTCCTTTTCCTTGAGCCGGTTGAGCGCCGCGCGCACCGCATTGCGTTGCAGTTCATCAGAAATCGTCAGCCGTGTCGCCACCGTTTCCGACACGCGGCTCATGTCTTGCATCAGCGGGCGCAGCTCGCGTTTGAGCGCACGTGGCCGATTGCGGAAATCCGCACCCAACGGATACGCGCGGATGCCTTTGGCACCGAGCCACCCCAGCAGCTCGGCTTCGGATTCCGGCAATGCCGGTTTGCGCACAGGCACGCCCACGGAGGGAACGGCAAGCACTTCATCCAGCACAACGCCAGCGTCTGCCGCATCCGATGTCGCACCGCCAAACAAGGCTTGCTGCACCCCGGAAGAAGCTGGCTCGCGCGCCGGAAAATCGGTCACCCGTTTGCCCTCCGGTAACGGCAAGTCGTACATCAAAGGCGCTTGCGGGGTGTCACGATTGGTGTACACCACCGCGCCAGAAACCATTTGCCGCACCAACAGCTTTTCCGTCTGCCCTTCGAGCTGGCTTTTCACCGCGCTGCTGGCTTGCACCGCCGACTCAAAGCCACGCTGCGCTTCGGCATTGGCCAGATACACATAGGCGGTATTGAGATCGGGCGGGATCGGGGCCGGCTTGGAAAACGCCGCACGAATGGGGTGCGCCACGCGCATCACCCGCCCGATAAACTGCATGGCGAAATCCACATCGTTGACCGACTTGGTCGAGGCCAGCACAAACGCGCGCGGCGCATCAAACCCGGTGCCAGCCGACTGCTTGAAAATCAGCACTTCCTTGCTGCTGTCATTCGCTATCGCCGCCATCAGCACTGGATCGGGATCGTCCGACGAATGCTTGCCGATGCGCGCAGGATGTACCCCGCACAGCTTGATCAAATCCAGCTCGGCTTCTTCCACCGACTTCTCGCCATTCGCCACCTGCACCAGCAACAAGGGCGTGAGCGCCACCCCCGCCGCCTGCAATTGCTGCTTGATCCGCTGCGAGCGCCCCCACGCCTGGCGCAGCACCGTGCGTTTCAGGTCCGCCACGGTTTGCACGCTCTGGCGCAAGTCGTACACCACCGCCTCGATATAGCGTTTGTTGAGGCGCGCATTCACCACCTCGTCGCGGCTGGCGGCAAAGCTCTCGAACGCGCTTTTTCCTGCCTGCTGCAGAAATGCCAGCAGCCGCTCATCCTTCGGCGTGGCTGTGGCCATGATTAAAAAATCTGCATTCAGCCACTGCGCGAACTTGCCGAACTCAGTGGTTTTATCCAGCCCAATATGCGCCTCGTCCACCACCAGGCCAATCGCCAGCCCCTGCACCCGCGCCCGCGCCACAAACTCGGCCAGCGTGCGCGTCGCGTCATCGCCGTCGGCGTTGTAATCCGCGTTGCGGGCGCGGGCACGTGCCACACCTTGGGCGGTCGACAGCAGCACCATGCCCGCTTGCGCGTCCTGATTGCGCCCCCGGTTCAACATCACCGGCGTGAGGCCAGCGCAGTTCGCCGCCAGCGCATCCTCGGTCTGCTGCACCAGATTCACAAACGGCACAAACCACAGCCACAGCATGGGGCGTGCCGCGCTGATGTTTTCCAGCACGCGTGAAATTACAAACGTCTTGCCCGAACCCGTCGGCGCACGCAGCAAACACGGCGGCGCGGCCTCGCGCAACAGCGCGCGCGTCATACCCTCCACAATCGCCCGTTGAAACGCTTCCGGCTCCAACGTGGCCGACTGTGCTGCGATGAAATCCAGCGCGCTCATGCCATCCCCCTTTGCCCAGCGAGGATCGCATCCAGCAGGCTGTAGCAATTGGCCTCCACCCCGCTCGCGGCAAGCTGTTCGCGCAACGTGTCCGGCCGGCTGGAATACACCGCCAGCCGCGCCGCGCCGGTTTGCTGCGGCCAGGCTGCGAGCCGGGCTATCGTGTTCGCGTCAATTTCGTGACACACCAGCAACTCGCAATCCTCCACTCGTCCAAGCCGCTGCAGCGTGTCCGTCGAGGCCGCACCAACCATCCCCAGCCGTTTCAAGGCCAGCAGCTGAAACGTGTGCGCGGCGTCGATTTCAAAAGGCGCATCCGCCACGTCCACCGTATCCAGCTGCAGATAACCAAATTCGCCGCCCTGTTCCAGCGTGTACCCGGCCTTGCCGCCGTAGCCCGTGATCACCCGCCGCATCCGTTCCGCGCACACATCGCGGCACAGATTCTTGTCGGGTTCTTTCGCCGTGGCTTCGGTGCTGGAGCACAGGATGAAACTGCGCTGGCCGCCGTCCTCGGCGTTGAGTTCCAGCACCGCCTGGCCGGTGGTGCCGGAGCCGGCGAAAAAATCGAGGATGGTGTCGGTGGGGCGCGTGGCTTGAGCGAGCAAGCCTTTGATGAGCGAGAGTGGTTTGGGGTGCTGGAATGCTTTAGAACCAAATATGTTTTTAACTTCTTCAGTAGCTACACCGCCACGCGCGCTACGCAAAACCAAGGGTTCGTCCACCTCGTCCTCGGAAAACCGCGCAACCTCTTCGTTCAAACCTGCAATCCAGCTGCTCAAAGGCGCGAGACGATCCTCTTCAGGTTTGGCTGTCCAATGTTCCTTGCGCGAAGGGCGTCCGGGCGCAATCGGCTTGCCTACCCAAAAATCCAGATCTGGCAAGTCTGCACGTAACAACGGAGTTTTCTTTTTCGGCAACATCGGTCCCTTGCCAGCTTTGATTGCTGCCAGCAACTCGGTGCGGCTATTGAACTGCATCACTTCAGAAGGTTTGCAAGCTGGAAAATAAATCAGCTTTTTTTCGATGAATTGCTCGATAGTGTCGCTGCGCAAGCCCTCAAGTGCAGACTGAATTGCGGTCTCATCATTGCCAAGTCGTTTACGGATTTCTGCTTCTGATGAGTAAGCCCATACGCGATTGGGATCACATGGATACCAATAACCAGTTTCGGGGTCTTGAATCGGATAGTAGGTATTCTCCCTTTCGGTGAGGGTATGCGCCTTAGTTAACGGCTGGGGCGACCAGTCACCACGTTCATCCTTATCGGTATTACGGAATTTGCTCCGGTCAGTGGCGCGGCCATTGAACTTGAACCCTGCATTGGCATACACCAGTACATGTTCATGGACATGACTGAAGCGTTGCGACAAATCGTTGCCAGTATCTTTTGTGCGCCAAACCAGACTCCCCAGCCGCATTCCTGGAAACACCTCGTCCATCAACAACTCCAGCCGCGCCCGGTTCTCGTCGTTGATCGACACCAGAATCACGCCGTCCGGGGTGAGCAGGTCGCGCGCCAGCGTCAGCCGCCGGTACAGAAACTCCAGCCATTGCGAATGCCGCCAGCGGTCATTGGCGCCCACATAGCGGTCGTTGTACACCCAGTCCTTGTTGCCGGTGTTGTAGGGCGGGTCGATGTAGATGACGCGGATTTTGCCGCGATGGGTGGCGCGCAGCAGGCGCAGGGCGTCGTAGTTGTCACCTTCGATGATGAGGTTGCGGTGGGCGGCTGGTTCGTCTACCTGCTCACTGGGTACGGTGGCCGTGTGGCTCCAGTCTGCCACCAGCCGGGGCAGCACCAGGTTGGCGTTGAGCGCGGCATCACGCTCGATGGCGCTGGCTTCCCAATACAGGCCGAGCTTTTGTTTGGTGAGGTGCTCGACCAGCAGGCGGCGCAACTGCTGTTCGTTCAAATGGTCGAGTTGCGCAAGCAGGCGGTCTGATTTCATGCCGCGATTTTACATGCGGGATGGCAATGCCTCGTCCAGCAGCTCCACCCAATGTTTTACCGGAATACTGCTGCCCGATTGCAGGTGGGTGAGGCAGCCGATATTGGCGGTGACGATCAGCTCGGGTGCGCCGGCCTGCAGGTGCCCGAGCTTGCGGGTTTTGAGCTGGTTGGCGATGTCGGGCTGCAGGATCGAATAGGTGCCGGCCGAGCCGCAGCACAGGTGCTTTTCTGCCACCGGCGCGAGCTCGAATCCGGCGTCGGTCAGCAAGGCCTCGACACCGCCCGTGAGCTTTTGCCCGTGCTGCAGGGTGCACGGCGGGTGGTAGGCGATTTTTTTGGCGGAGAGCGGAGAGTGGAGAGCAGGGCGCGACGCCAGTGCCGTACGCTCGGCGACGAGGATTTCAGAAATGTCCCGCGTCGCCGCGGAGATGCGCGCTGCCTTTTCCGCGTAGACCGGGTCGTCGTGCAGCAGCCAGCCGTAGTCCTTCACCATCACGCCGCAGCCCGAGGCGGTCATCACGATGGCTTCGGCACCGGCGTCCAGATGCGGAATCCAGGCGTCGATGTTGCGGCGGGCGGCGGCGAGGCCGTCTTCGGTGTCGTTGAGGTGATGCGCCAGGGCGCCGCAGCAGCCGGCAGCCGTTTCGGCGAACAGCGAGATGCCGATGCGGTCGAGCACGCGCGCGGTGGCGGCGTTGATGTTGGGCTTGAGACCGGGCTGCACGCAGCCCTGCAACACCAGCATGCGACGGGCGTGATGCGCTTGCGGCCACGCGCCAGCGGCCTCGGCGGCCGGGATGCGGGACTTGATGAAACCGGGCATCAGGCCGCGCACGCTCTGGCCAATCTTCAGCGCGGTGTTGAACAGCAGCGGCGTTCCGAGGCCGGTTTTCAGCGCGGTGCGGGCGGCGGTTTTGCTGACGCTGCGCCCGACTTTTTCCTCGACGAGGTGGCGGCCGATGTCGAGCAGCTTGCCGTATTCCACGCCCGACGGGCAGGTGGTTTCGCAGTTGCGGCAGGTGAGGCAGCGGTCGAGGTGGAGCTGGGTCTTCGCGGTCGGCGTTGCGCCTTCGAGCACCTGCTTCATCAGATAGATGCGGCCGCGCGGCGAATCGAGCTCGTTGCCGAGAAGCTGGTAGGTGGGGCAGGTGGCGAGGCAGAAGCCGCAGTGCACGCAGCTGCGCAGGATGCGTTCGGCGACGTCGCCGTCGGGGGTGTTGCGGAAGGATTCGGCAAGCGTGGTCTGCATCTTAGAAATCCGGATAGAGCCGGCCGCGGTTGAAAATGCCCCGCGGGTCGAAGCGCTGCTTGAGGTTGCGGTGCAGCGCCGCCAGCGCCGGTGCGAGCGGGGTAAAGACGCCGTCGCGGGGCGCATTGCCGCGGAACAGGGTGGCGTGGCCGCCGGCCGCTTTGGCCGCTTCGCGCAAGGCCGCAGGCGGCAAGCCGGAAGCGAGCCAGCGCACCGCGCCGCCCCACTCGATCCACTGCGCATCGCCCAGATTAAGGGGCGGGGCGGTCGGCTTGACCGCCAGCCGCCACAGGCCTTGATTTGAAGTGGGCGGCCGTTTGTCGAAGAATGGCGTGGCCTGGTCGCGCAAGCGCTGCCAGAAAGCGTCGGCGTCTTTCAGCGCTTCGCCGCCGAGCCTGGCCTGCGCGGCGTGCACCGCGGAGGCGGCGCCCGACAGCCGCACGGCCAGAAGACCCGCGTGCCAACTGGTCGCCGAGAGCGGCAACGGCTGCCCCGCCCACTGGTTCATTTTCAGGATGGTGGAGGCTTCGTCGAGTTCGAATTGGAGCGTGGTTTCCGTCGTCGGTTTTGGCAGCACCTTGAGCGAGACTTCGGTGATCAGGCCGAGCGTGCCGAGCGCGCCGACCATCAGCCGCGACACGTCGTAGCCGGCGACGTTCTTGATCACCTGACCGCCGAAGCGCAGCGGCTGGCCGCTGCCGTCGATCATGCGCACGCCGAGCACGAAGTCGCGCGCCGCGCCGGCATAGGAGCGGCGCGGGCCGGACAGGCCGGCGGCGATGCAGCCGCCGAGCGTTGCCGGCCCGCCGAAGTGCGGCGGCTCGAATGCCAGCATCTGGTTCTGCTCGGCGAGCAGCGCCTCGATTTCGGCCAGCGAGGTGCCGGCGCGCGCGGTCAGCACCAGTTCTTTCGGCTCATAGTCGACGATGCCGGCGAGCGCGCGTGTGCCGAGCACCTCGCCCTCATCGGCATTGCCGTAGAAGGTCTTGCTGCCGCCGCCCTGGATGATGAGCGGCGAGCCTTCGGCATGGGCCGCGCGGATGCGGGCGATCAGGGTGTCCAGCATCAGAACCTCGGCAGCCCGGGGTGCGGCAGCCGGCCGCCGTGGATGTGCATCGCGCCCCACTCGGCGCAGCTGTGCAGTTCGGGCACCGCCTTGCCGGGGTTGAGCAATTTGCCGGGGTCGAACGCGGCTTTCACGTCGTGGAAGCGGGTCAGCTCCGGGCTGGCGAACTGGGTGCACATCTGCTTGATCTTCTCCAGCCCGACGCCGTGCTCGCCGGTGATGGTGCCGCCGACTTCGACGCACAGTTCGAGAATCTTGCCGCCGAAGACTTCGGCCTGGTGCAATTCGCCGGGCGTGTTGGCATCGAACAGGATCAGCGGATGCAGGTTGCCGTCGCCGGCGTGGAACACGTTGGCCACCGCCAGGCCGTATTCCGCGCTCATCTCGCTGATACGCTGCAGCACATGCGGCAAGGCGCCGCGTGGAATGGTGCCGTCCATGCAGTAGTAGTCGGGTGCGAGGCGTCCCACTGCGGGGAAGGCGGCCTTGCGCCCGGCCCAGAATTTGAGGCGTTGTTCCTCGCTCTCGGCGGTGCGGATCTCGGTGGCGCCGGAGGCTTCGAGGACGGCGCGCACGGTGTAGATGTCGGCCGAGACTTCCTCGTTGACGCCGTCGACCTCGCACAAGAGCAGCGCCTCGCAGTCGAGCGGATAGCCGGCGTGGACGAAGGCCTCGGCGGCCTGGATGGCGAGCCGGTCCATCATCTCCAGACCCGCGGGAATCACGCCGGCGGCGATGATGTTACCCACCGCCGCACCGGCTTTGGCCACGTCGTCGAACGCCGCCAGCACCACCTGCGCGCGCTCGGGGCGCGGCAACAGCTTGACCGTGACTTCGGTGATCACCGCCAGCATGCCTTCGGAGCCGGTCAGGAGTGCGAGAAGGTCGTAGCCTGCGGCATCGAGCGATTCGTTGCCGATTTCGAGCAGCTGGCTGTCGATGGTCCAGGCGCGCAGCTTCTGGATGTTGTGCACGGTAAGACCGTATTTCAGGCAGTGCACGCCGCCGGAGTTTTCCGCCACGTTGCCGCCGATCGAGCAGGCGATCTGCGACGAGGGATCGGGCGCGTAATAGAGGCCATGCTCGGCGACGGCTTCGGAAATCGCGAGATTGCGCACCCCGGGCTCGACCACGGCGGTTCGGGCGAGCGGGTCGATCGCCTTGATGCGGTTGAGCTTCGCCAGCACCAGCAGCACCGCGCCGTCGACGGGCAGGGCGCCCGCCGACAGGCCGGTGCCGGCGCCACGCGCCACCACCGCGATCTTCTCCGCGTGGCACAGCTTGAGGATTGCTGCCACCTGTGCCTCGTTCTCCGGCAGCACCACCACGTCGGGCGTGTTGCGATAGGCCGCGAGGCCGTCGGATTCGAACGGCAGCAGGTCTTCGCGCTCGTGCAGCACGCAGTGCGGCGGCAAGAGGCGGCGCAACTGGGAGAGGAAGGCGGGGCTGAGCATGGAAGCGTCGTGGCGTGGTTCAGGCTGCGAGTTTAGCCGGGCTGGGCTGCGCGTGCGAGGGCGCAAGGCGCCGGTAGGCTTCCGCCAGCGCACCGTCGCCGCCAACGTTGCCAGGAAAAATGACCACCGGCAGCTGCGGCAGGCGGTGCGCCGGCGGCGTCTGCACCACGGTGACGCCGGGCAGAATCTGCCCCAGTACGCGCGAGGCGGCCAGCGCGAGGCCGGTGGAGAGCACGTCGTTGGAGGTGATGCCGCCCTTGCTGATGAGAAAGCCGAGCGTTTCCGGCAGTCTTTTCACCACGTCCATCAGCGTGCCCGACACGGCTTCGCCGAAGGCCAGCCGTTCCGCCACGCTGGCGAATTTCAGTTCCGCGCGGCTGGTAAACACCACCGGGGTGAGGCCGAGCGCATGGGCGTGGGCGATGCTCGCCGTCAATTCTTCGACCACGGCGGCACGCGCATCCGGCAGGCGGGCCACGTCGAGCGGCAGGCCGATCACGCCGCGTTCCTTCAATAGCGCGGTGAGCTGCGCGGTGGTCTTGGCGACGTGCGAGCCGACCACCACCACACCGGGCTGCTTGTCGCGCACCAGGGCGGCGAATGCATTGGCGGCTACCGGCTGCTGCGGCAGCTTGGCGAGCGCGGTGAGCAGCGAGGCCGCGCTGCGGAACAGCAGGCGCTTACCTGTGGCTGCGGCTTTCAGCACGGCGTCGGCGAACAGCCGGTAGTCGCCCGCTGTTTCGCCATCGACCACGCCCACAGCGTTGCCGTGTAGCGCGGCGAGCCATTCGCCTGTCCCGCCGGCGTGCAGGTCGGCCAGCGTCAGACGCGCCACATTTTCAGCAGCGACGCGGCTGCCGGTTTTCTCCGCGACATAGTCGGGTAGAAACGCTGTCGTGTAGCCGAACACCGAGTCGCGCGCGAACTCGGTTTCATGCGTCGGCACCGGCTTGCCGTCGACCATCAGGTAATGCGTGCTGTGGCGCGTGATGCGTCCGCCCTCGAAGAAGGCCGGGGTGAGCAGGGTCGCGTCGAAGGGTCCGAGCACGGCGTCCATTACGTCGGTTTCCACCGGGTAGTGGCCGCGCAGGGTCGAGTCTGAGCGCGATACGAACAGCACCGGCCCGGCGTAATCGGCCAGCGCGAGCTTGAGGTTGGTGCACACCTCGCGCGTGATCTCAGCGGCGCGTTCCGCGTCCATCCCGCGCGTATTGGTCAGGATGAAGAACAACGGCGCGGCGTCCGCCAGCGCGGTTTTCAGCGTGGCGACATCCCAGCGCGTCAGCAGCAGGCAGGAATGCACCGTCTGCGAGCCGGTGGGGTCGTCGTCGAGAACGATGATTTTCGGATTCATGGTGAAAACCTTTTTCTGTCCGCGAAGGACGCGAAGGGCCGCGAAGAAAACCGTGCAAGGAGCGAAGCGACGCGGCAATCCAGAAGGTCTCGCCGGATCTGGCAGCTGGATTGCTTCGCTGCGCTCGCTATGACGGACGGTTTTCCTTCGCGTTTCTTCGCGTTCTTCGCGGATATGTTTTTAAACCGCAGCCAGTCCCAGCATGGCCAGCGCGCGATCGTGCATCGCCTGTGCATTCATGCCGTTGAAGTCGAACAGTTGCTGCGCGCTGGCGGTGGTTTCGCCGCGCTTCCAGCAGAACACGTCGCGTTGCGTAGCCTGGCTGCGCAACAGAACCGGTTCCAGCGGCCCCGACGGACCGCCGGTGACGCCGAGCAACACGTCGCCATGGAACATCGCGCGGAAGCTGGCGTCATCCATGAAGCGCCCGTCGGGTTCCGACACGCTGTTCCACAGCACGTCGCTCGGGCGGTACAGGCGGCGCGGGTTGACCACGGCGACGATGCGCGAGCCGATGCCGGCTTCGGCCAGCGAGGCGGCAGCGGCGAACACCGGCTGCAGCACCATGTCGCCGGTCACCGCGAACACCACGGTGTGCGACCCTTTCGTTTCTTTCAGCACCATCGCGCCGTCGTCGATCGCCTGGAAACTTTGCGCCATCGTCGCATGGATCGGCAGCGGGGACTTCGAGGCGTTGATGACGATGCCCTTGTTGTGCTGGCGCAAAGCCCAGTCGTAGCTCGCCTGGATCATGTTGGCGTCGACCGGGAACAGCGGGTAGACGTTGCCGTTGCGCATCATCGCGGCGAAGTAGCTTTCGATCTCGGGGCGCTGGTGGGTCCAGCCGTTGCGGCCCTGCTCCAGCGCGCCGGCGGTGAACAGGCACACCGTGGCGGGCGTGGGGCGGCGCAGCTCGGCCATCGCCTGCGTCACCGTCTGCCAGATCGGCAGGCCGTTGATGGCGAAGGATTCGTAGCTCGCCCACAGGCTGCGGCCGCCGAACAGCGCCACGCCCACCGCGAGGCCGGCGCAGGCGTCCTCGTTGAGCGGCTCGTAGACCTGGCCGGACGGCCCCTGGAAATAAAGGTCGTCGGCGGTCGGGTGACGAATGGTCAGTGCCTTGTTGATGTTGGCCATGCCCGAGGCTTCGTTGCCGTCGGCGTTGGTGACCACGAACAGCGGGTCGCGGCGGCCCACTTCGCCAACCACGTGACCGAAGGCGGTGGAGGGAATATGGTTTTCGCCGACGGCGAATTCGGTCAGCGGCAGGCCGTCGAGGCTGGGCAGATCCCGCACGGACTCGGTCACCGTCACGCGCGCGGCGGGGCCGCCGCCGGCGTGACGGAAGTTCTCGCGGGTCACCTTCCAGGCTTGGATCGGCAATGCGCGGCGCTGCAGCCCGCCTTTCACGTCGTCGGAGTCGAGCGTGTGATGCGCATACAGGTTGTGCGACTTGGCGCCGGTGGCGTGCACGCCCGCCCCCTTCAGCTGCTTGACGATGAGGCAGGCGCGGCGGCCCGACAGCGCGCTCTTCGCGGCGGCGTCGGCGGCTTTCAGGATGGCGCCGGTGAAGGCCATGCGCGCGTCGAAGCCGAAAGTGGTCGAGTCGGTGTAGGCCGGCGCGTCGGGCGTGTCGGCGTAGTCGCGGGCGTCGACCAGGTGCACTTCGTCGAAGCCGTGGGCGCGCCAGTAGTCGGTCATGCGCGTGTTGTCCCACAAGGACACCATGCTGTGGTGCTCCTGCGAATAGCCGTTCCACACCAGCACTGGCAGATAGTTGGTGACGTCCGGGTAGGCGGTGGCGAAGTGCTGGAACGCGCTCATGATGTAGGGCTCGCCGAGGCCGCCGTCGCCGATGGTGACCGGGAACAATTTGTCGCGATTCAGATAGGCGCCGGCCATGGCGAAATGCTGGCCCTGGCCCAGGGGACCCGCGGGCGCCAGCAGGCCGGGGATCGCGCCCGACAGGTGACCCAGCAGGCCGTGGCGCTCGCGGAAACGCGCGCGCATGTCGGCAACCGTATGGATGCCCATGTCTTCGAGCGAGGTGTCGAGAAACATCGCCGAATAGAAACCGGGCGCGTGGTGGCCGACCTCGGTCACCATGTTGCGGTGGCCCAAGAGATGCAGCGCCGCAACCGCGTCGGCGCTGGAAGCGAAGCCGCCCGGGTGGCCGGACGACTTGCTGCCGGTGACCTGCAGCGTCAGATAGCGCAGCGCGTCGGCGGCGAGCAGGGTTTGATAGATGGCTGTCTCGCTGGTCGCATCCGGCAGCGCCGGCTGGTTCGGGCCCAGCAGCGGCGAAGCGCCGAGGCGGTCGATTTCCGGAAAGCTGTCGGCGAAATGCTGGATACCTTCGCAGAAGGCGGGAACGGTCTCGGGGGCGGACTGCATCACTGCGCTCATAGCTGCTCCTTTCACAATATGAAAATGTTTCACATCATGTGAAACGATGAAGCTATTGGAGCAGAAACTCCCCGGCTTTTCACAATGCGTGATAAATTTTCACCCTATGAAAAATGTCAGTTCGTCCATCCAGGTTATCGACCGCGCCATGGCGCTGGTCGGCGTCCTCTCCCGCGCCCCCGGCCCGGTCAGCCTGACCCGCCTGGCCAATGATGCCGGCCTGCATACCGCCAGCGCGCACCGCATCCTCGGCGCCTTGATGGCGCATGGCCTGATCGAGAAAAGCGGCGCGGGCGAATACGATCTTGGCGTGCGCTGGCTGGAGGTGGGCAACCGCCTGCGCGCGCGGCTCAACATCCGCCAGGTGGCGATGCCTTACATGCAGCAACTGGCCGAGCTGACCGGCGAGACGGTCAACCTCATCGTGCGGCGCGGCGACGAAGCGGTCTACGTCGAGCGCGTGACCGGCGGGCAGACCATGATCCAGGTGGTGCAGGTGGTCGGCGCGCACGCGCCGCTGCACGTCACCGCAGTCGGCAAGATCTTCCTCGCCGAAGACAGCACGAGCGGGGTGATGGGCTACGCCGAGCGCACCGGCCTGCCCGCCTACACAGCGAACACGCTGATCACGCTGGAAAAGCTGCGCGCCGAGCTTGAGGTGATCCGGCGCGAGCAGCTGGCCTGCGACCGCGAGGAAGCCGAGCTGGGGGTGGCGTGCATCGGCGCGCCGATCCGCGACGCCGAGGGCAAGCTGGTCGCCGGGCTGTCGATCTCGGCGCCGGCCGACCGCCACAAGCCGGGCTGGGCCGAGGCACTGAAAAAAGCGGCCGCGCAGACCGGCGCGGCACTGGGCTATCCGGCCGATGTCTGAAACCAGCAGGCACGCGTCAGTAAGTCCTTGCCGCGATCAGGCTTTGTTGGCAATGTGGCGGCCATGACAAGCATCCAGCCCGCTTCCCGCTACCAGATCGCTGCCTGGCTGATGATGGCCGCCGGCCTGCTGCTGATCCTCCACCTGCGCGTGTTGCCGGCCCTGCTGGCCGGCCTGCTGGTGGTGCAGCTCGTCCACCTGCTGGCGCCGCGGTTTTTCATCGGCAGACTTGGCCATACCTGGTCCAGGGTGCTGGTGGTGTCGCTGATCACCCTTGTTGTGCTGGGCGCACTGGGCGGCGTCACCGCGGCCGCCATCCTGTATTTGCGCACCGAGGGCGGGCTTGCCGGCCTGCTCACCAAGATGGCCGAGGTGATCGAAAACTCGCGCGAGCTGCTGCCGCCATGGGCCGGTGAATGGCTGCCGCAGGGCGACGAGTCGGTGATCCGCGCCGGCCTGGTCGAATGGCTGCGCGACCATGCGCAGGAGCTGCGCAAGCTGGGCGGCGATGCCGGGCGCGTGTTGCTGATGATTCTGCTGGGCTTCATCATCGGCAGCTTTGTCGCGCTGCGCGAAGCCGCGCCGCATCAAACCATGGCACCGCTGGCGAAAGCGCTGTACGAGCGCGTGCATCGGCTCGCCGAAGCCTTCCGCCGCGTGGTGTTCGCCCAGGTGCGCATCTCCGCGCTCAATGCATTGCTGACCTGGGTTTATCTTGGGCTGATCCTGCCGGCATTCGGCGTCGAGCTGCCTTTCGTCAAGACCATGGTGCTGGTCACCTTTGTCGTCGGCCTGCTGCCGGTGCTGGGCAATCTCATTTCCAACACCATCATCGTCGTCATTTCGCTGTCGCATTCGCTCTACGTCGCCGCCGGCTCGCTCGCCTTCCTGGTCATCATCCACAAGCTCGAATATTTCGTGAATGCCCGTATCATTGGCGGTCAGATCAAGGCGCGCGCGTGGGAGCTGCTCATCGCCATGCTGGCGATGGAAGCCGCCTTCGGCGTGCCGGGGGTGATCGCCGCACCCGTGTTCTACGCGTACATCAAAAAAGAACTGTCCGATAGGGAATTAATTTAAATGGCAAGCGACACCGAATCTCTCGTCATCACCGCCAGCGGCGAAGACAAAATTGGCCTGGTGGAAGGCTTCACCCGCCGCATCAGCGAATCCGCCTGCAACATCGAGGAATCGCGCATGGCTGCGCTCGGCGGGCGCTTTGCGCTGCTGATGCGCGTGTCCGGCAGCTGGGACGCGCTGGCCAAGCTGGAAGCCCGCCTGCCGGCGGTGGGCGAGGAGCTCGGCCTGTCGCTGACCCAGCAGCGCACCCGCCCCACCCGTCCGGAAAAACCGCTGATTCCGTACACCGTCGAGGTCGCCGCGCTCGACCAGCCCGGCATCGTCAACAGCCTCGCCAATTTCTTCGCGCGCCTGCACATCAACATCGAGGCGCTCGACACCGAGACCTATCCGGCCCCGCACACCGGCGCGCCGATGTTCGCCGTCCACATGACGCTGGGCATTCCCGCCGACGCCCACATCGCCACCCTGCGCGGCGACTTTCTCGACTACTGCGACGACCAGAATCTCGACGCGACCTTCGAGCCGGTGCGGATGTAAACGGGCAGGACGAACCGGGCATTTTCGGGTGGCCTGGCCGCGCCGGGCGCTATATGTCCTGGCTTTTGGTGCTGCCGCGTTCGATATAAAACATCGGCATCACCTCGTCGTGCGCGGCTTTACGTGACGGGCTACGCAACAAGGATGGGCGTAGCTCACCCTACGGCGAATGAAAAACGGCGGCCAGTGGCCGCCGCGAGGGTGTGAGAAATATCGACAGGGGCCGATCAGGCCTTGCGGCGGCGCATGGCGCCCAGACCGGCGAGGCCGATGCCGAGCAGGGCCAGCGAGGCGGGTTCGGGCACCTGGCCGTTGGGGGGCGGCGGCGTATCAAAGCTTATCGTTCCGCTGACGGGGCCAATACTTCCAAATATCAGAGTATCTGTCCCAAAAAGCGACAACTCATTAGCGCCAACTTGGAACAGGGACTGCATGCCACTCGTGAGCAGGTATTCCAACTTCCCCGAGGTGTCGGTAGCCGTGCCAGCGGCGTTCAAGCTGAACCCGGGCAGTGGAGCAACGAAGTTGGTAGCGGTGGTCGTGGCTTGAATCGCTATCACAACGTCGTTCAGATAAACGGCGAATTCATCATTTACCAAAGCGCTGAAGTCGAAGGCGAGATTGTTGAAACCGGTGGGCAGAGCGAAGTTGAAGCGCAGGAATTTTCCCTCGTTCAGCGCTAAGGGAATAGTTGCGGTTGGGGTCAAGGTGAACGTGGCATCTGCGGGCAGTGCCGGCGCCGATGACTGCAGCGCCGTAAGGTTCACACCAGAGGTTGTGGTAGTGCTGACCAAGAAATCGGTTAGCTCGAACGGTATCGTCACTGCCGAGGCTGTGTTGCACGTAAGCAGCGCCGCAAAGGCCAGCGGAATGAGACTCTTGAATGTTTTCATGGTCGTGCTCCTCATCGAAAAAAGCAGTTGTTGCCTGAATCCACATTTAGGCAGACTTCAGCTTAATCAAAGCAAGCTGCGTGCCACAAATTACATTGTCTATGTAAACAATGTGTTATGCGGGCCTTGCCTTGCCTTGTCTTGTCTGAGTGTAAAAGTATCCGACACTGGTGGCTGCGTTGTCAGACCGGATAGGCGCCACCCACCCAAAAATCGGTTGCTTTTGCCGAGAATTGGAATAAGGGCGCGTCAACCACTCTCGGTGCTGTTGAGTTCGATGTAAAACATCGGCATCACCTCGTCCGGTTTTTGCGGCCGCGGCTGGCTGCGCAGCAGAGCGGCCTCGACGCGCGCCGCCTGCAGCGCCGGGCGGTCGATCACAACGGGATACAGCCTGTAGTGCTTTTCGGGCTCTTCACGGTTTTCCTACGGAAGACAAGCGTGTTAACGACGTCGGTGGCGACGCGCGGTTGTAGAGGAATGACGGCGCGTCCCTGGTGTTCAGCTGGAATATCTTGAGCTTGAAATATTCCATGTCGCGGAACCCCCTGGCGCGGCGTCGCAGCAGGGCGATGGACACATTGCCGGCTTCCAGCCGCGAGGTTGTGATCGGATGATCGGCATACGCGCAGATGCCGGTGCGATGTGCCTTCAGGGTCTTCACGAATTTATCCA
>Ga0208244_101081_pt1 | contig 17705 bp, 10 predicted proteins | sample SubbioCR12Aug_5A_FD_184828 | JGI IMG/M metagenome (GOLD analysis project Ga0208244, IMG submission 184828) | Serpentinite rock and fluid subsurface biosphere microbial communities from McLaughlin Reserve, California, USA - CR12Aug_5A (SPAdes) | ecosystem: Environmental > Terrestrial > Deep... | reverse complement strand
AAAAGGAGATACATTAAGAAAAAAGAAAAAATAACTGTAAAAATGTCAGCTTTTATCTGTTCTTTGAAATAAAACTTATTGGGGGGTCAGTTTGCCGGAATGGGGGTCAGTATCACCGGAATATCCAGAAATTTTAGCTAAATTAGAAATAGTGAAGTTTTTTTCCCCTCTTTCTAACATCCCAACATACATTCTGTGTAAGTCTGCCCTATATGATAATTCTTCTTGAGAAAGTTTTTGTGCCATCCTCAAACTTCTTATTCTTTTACCAAGCTCAAAAAGAAGCAGCCTACTTTTGTCCATGTTTATTTTTTCTATGTCACAAATCTAAGTATGTATATTGACATTGTCTACATACTATTATTAGCATTCCTGAAAACCTTATAAATAATTTATAATTACAAACAAATTATAAAAAATTAATCTTAATGCAAATAAAATTAGGTCAATATGCTATTGCCTCGATTGCAAAGGGTAAGTTTCTATTGTTTTTTGGGTTGTTTATTTCTCTGGATACGGTGTGTGCTTTCATCTCCTTATCAGGGAAAGGTTTTGTTAATCCAGCTATTTTCTTTTCGCTTAGCGAGGAGTCAATCCACTGGGCTTCATCTTGTTGATGAATAATTAGTGGCATTCTTTTTTTTGTATTGTGAATTTCAGATAACAAGTTATTTGCAGGGGTAGTAATAATTGAAAATGTTTGCTTTGTTTCTCCGGTGGTCTTGTCTATCCAGGTGTCATAAATACAACCAAGTGAAAATATATCCTTTTCTTTTAAACTTATGAAATATGGGTATTTTACTTTGTTTACATCTTTCCATTCAAAAAAACCATTAACAGGCAAAAGTCCCCTGTGTTTCCTAACAGCATTTCTGAATGATGGCTTTTCAAACACAGTCTCACCAACTGCATTTAATGTTTGAGTTCGAATTTTTGATGCATACTGTTCGTCTTTTGCCCATGAGGGTATAAGTCCCCATTGAAATAATGAAATGTTTTCTGCTGTTATAACAGGCAATTCAGGGAAAGAAAATCCACTAACAAAATAATAAAGAGGCAGTTCTCTAGCTGTATCCTCGATTGTGAGATCAACCTTAACTACCTCTTTATACCTTTCGGCAAGCTTTACTAGTTTCTTTTCTAGGTATGCAACACTATAACACATTTGGAAGCCTAATTATAGTACTTTTTCCATTTTCCGTATTGCTTTCCGCTTTCTATGAAAACTTTGTGAATAGAACTAGCCCAGTAATTTCTTAAACCAATTCCACCTGCTTTGCCGGATAACTTTTCAGTAAATAATACTTTTCCTGTTTTTATATCAAAAAAAGTAACATACATAGTTCCCAAATCTCTTGGCTTATTAAACGTTTCAACGATAAAAACAAGACCTAATCCGCTTCTGTTACTGTTGTATTCGCTTATTATTTGCCTAATGTCTTCCATCGACAATTCGTGAGATTCATAAGATTCAAGTACCAAATCGTCAGGGTCAACAGATGAATTTCTTTCCTTAACAATGCTAAGGTCATACTCAACATATCTTTTCCTGAAATGCTTTTTGATGTCGTACTTTTTTTGTTCTGAAACAACCAAGTTGTTCCATGAATCAAAAAATCTGTCCACAATCTCAACTGGATTCGAAAATCCTTCAGGACCAATAAATTTGGCGTTAGAAAAATCAACTCCAAACCAGGTTACTTCATGAGTGTTAAACACACTGCTGGCAGATTGCGCATTGGATGCAAGCGGCATAGCCAACAAAACCAAAATAATTAAAACAAGTTTTTTCATAGTTCTCAATTTTAAGTTATTAAATGCCTAAGAAGAAGAGCCATATCTTGTCCCATCTCTTATCCCCCTATACCCCTATACCCTTAGCAATTATTATTCATTTTATGAATTATCTCCAAAGTATCGTGAGCAATAACAAGTTCTTCGTTTGTTGGTACAACCATTACTTTAACTTTCGACTCAGGCTTAGAGATTTCAACAAGTTTACTTCTAAGTTTGTCGTTTTTCGCGTGGTCGAAGGCAAGCCCCAGAAACTCTAAACCATTACAAATTGCTTCCCTAGTTTCAGGACCATTTTCGCCAACACCACCAGTGAAAATTAGAAGGTCTACACCACCCATTGCAGCGGCATACGCTCCGATATATTTTTTAATTCTGTAAAAATACATTTCAAGCGCAAGATTTGCTCTTTTGTTGCCTTTTTCCCAAGCTTCAACTTCAATATCTCTCATGTCCATTGAAACTCCACTAATTCCAAGCACACCGCTCTTTTTGTTTATAAGGTCGCTTGCCTCGTCAAGGTTAAGATTTTTCTTTCTCATTATGTATAATAAGGCTCCAAGGTCAAGGTCTCCTGCGCGTGTGCCCATTATAAGCCCTTCAACCGGTGTAAGCCCCATAGATGTATCAACAGATTTTCCGTTTTTTATAGCTGCAACTGATGCTCCGTTTCCTAAGTGGCAAGTAATTGCTTTTACATTGTTTTTGGGTATGAATAATGCATCACATGCAGTTTCGAAAACAAATTTGTGACTTGTTCCGTGGAAACCATATCTTCTAATTTTATCTTCTTCGTAAAGAGAATATGGCAATGCATACATATATGCATAGTCGGGCATACTTTGATGGAAAGCAGTGTCAAAAACAGCAACTTGTGGAACGTTTGGAAGAAGTTTTTCCATTGATTCTATACCCTTAAGGTTTGCGGGGTTGTGAAGTGGCGCAAGCTCAATAAGTTCAGCAATGTGTTTTTTTGCTTGATCATCAATTAGAGCACTTGTTGGGAAATATTCACCACCATGCGCTACCCTATGTCCAACTGCAACTATCTCGCTATGACTCTGAATTACACCATGGTTTGGGTCAAGCAAGGCTTTGAGAATAAGGTCGATACCTACTTCATGATTTGGAACATCCTGAATAAGAAGATACTTTTCCTTTGCTTTTGGATGATGCTTTAGCTCGCTGTCTTTCATTCCTATTCTTTCAAGTATTCCTTTTGCCAACAGCTCGGCATTATTGGCCATGTTTAAAAGCTGATACTTAATTGAAGAACTTCCGCAGTTTAGTACAAGAATTTTCATCTGTTTTTGAAATTTAAAATGTTAATATATAATTGATTGTATTTGTTTATTGTAGCTTGTAAAATTAGAATTATTTGTGTTTGGTGCAAAATGAAATCTGTATTTTTTTTAAAAAGTATAAAGGGTAATAATTCCACGCAAATTACACAAAAGTTAAATGCAAAAATTTGAAAACATTCAGTTACTAAAAATATATTGGTTATTGGGTTTTTTACGAATTATATCTTTGCGCTTTTCGCGTGGAATAAAAAAAGAAAGCACTCATGACTGCAAATTTTGAGTACCCGGCCAAAGTATAAAGATATTTTCATTTAATAAGTTTAGTAATAAAGTATATCAAAAAAAAACCTACTTTATGTCTTGTTGCCAGAACGAATGTTTAATATTATTTGTAATTAAAGTAAATATCACTTAATTTTATGTTTTAAAAAAACGCAAATTATGAAAAAGATATTAGCTATTTTTTTATTAGCATTTTTAGTAAATAATTCATTTGCGCAAAATATTGAAGAAGATTTGTTCGATCTTTCATTAGATGAATTAATGAACATAGAAGTTGCTGTGGCTTCAAGAAAGGCAATTAATCAGAGGGAAGCTCCTGGCGTGCTTACAATAATTACTTCTGATGAAATAAAGAAAAGTGGAGCCAGAGATTTGATAGATGTATTCAGGATGGTGCCCGGGTTTAATTTTAATTTTGATGTTGAGGGAACTGTTGGAATTTCTATAAGAGGCAACTGGGCTAATGAAGGCAAGGTGTTGGTTATGGTTGATGGTCAGGAAATTAATGAGAGTCTTTATTCAACTGTTGTTTTTGGTGGTAGATTTCCGATAGATCAAATCAGTAGGATAGAAGTAATAAGAGGCCCCGGGTCAAGTATTTATGGAGGTTATGCAGAATTGGGAGTAATTAACGTTATTACAAAAGCTGGAGCCGATCTGCAGGGGTTAGAACTGTCTTCTATGTTCAGCTTAATGAATGATGTGCCTGGTTCTTATTTTGTAAATCTTAATTTCGGTCAATCAATTGGTGATTTCGAATATTCCGTTCTAGGTCATTATGGTATTTCTAATCATTCTTATAAAGAAACCTTTGAAGATTTTTATGGAGGTAATGTGTTAATTCATGGCGAAAATGCATTTAATGAATCGCAATGGTTGAATGTAGGATTAAAATATAAGAAATTTTCAGGCAGATTCCTTTATGATGGATATAATGTAACTGCTTCTACTTTGTTTGATGATGTGACACCAGAGCCATACAATGTGTCTTTTAAAGGCCTTTTTGGTGAAATTAAATACAGGTGGGATATAAATGATAAAATGTCGTTAACTCCGCAATTCAACTTCAAACAACAAACTCCTTGGTTTTCTGAAGATGAGCAAGGTGATGCTATGGATTTTTTAGTTAACAAACATACTATTGGACTTCATTATTATGCCGATATGTTGGATAATCTTAATCTAATAGCAGGCGTTGAGTACTATGAAGAAACAGCTACTGATAGACTAGAATCTGAAATTTTGCTTGATGGACAAGATAAAATTAGCTTTTCAAATATATCCTTATATCTCCAGGGTTTTTATAGGCAAAAGTATTTTAATATTATTGCCGGTGGTCGATTCGAAAATCATGAGGAATATGGAAGTGCATTTGCGCCTCGAATAGGATTTACTAAATCTTTCAATAAATTCCATTACAAAGCTTTATATAGTCATGCTTTTAGATCGCCGGGAATAATGAACATTTCTCTAGAACCGGAAATTGCTCCGGAAACAACAATTGTTTACGAACTTGAGGCTGGCTACAGATTAACTAGCAAAGCAATGATTTCATTAAATTTATTTGATGTAACAATTAGGAATCCTATTATATATTTCTACGATGATACTGCTGATACCGAAGGATATTTTAATGGAACAAAAACCGGAACAACAGGGGCAGAAATAAACTTTAGATACCAGTATAACCAAAATAACATACAAGCCGGATATTCATATTACTTTGCAGGCGGGAAAAATGAAGTAGAAGATTATGAGGTTGAAATTAATCATAATGCACTTGTAGGTATACCACAGCATAAGATTACACTTAACAGCTCATTTATGATAATTAAAAGCTTGTTTTTCAATACTCAATTTGTCTTCCTAGGAGAAAGATATGTTTATAACGAGGTAAATACTGATGGAGATGCCGTTATAAACTTAATTAGTCCGGATATCCTTATCAATGCTAACGTTATATACAGAAACGCTTTTATTAAAGGATTAGATTTAAGTCTAGGTGTGTTCGATTTATTAAACTCTAAACCAAAATATTATCAGGCTTACAATGGGTATCATGCACCATATCCCGGTAAACATAGAGAATTGTTTCTCAAGTTGATGTATTATATTCCATATGGTAATTGATTTGTTTAAAGGGATAGAGGTATAGGGTGTCGGGTGTCAGGTGTCAGGTATCAGGTATCGGGTATCAGGTATAGGAAATTTCAATCTTAAATGTTCTTATATGCCTTATATGGTAAAAAAAGGGAGGTTCTGGTGTCGGGTATAATGGAAAGAGATTATAATATTGAAGACGGGATTATTACCCAGGCATCAAATATTTTAAAGTTTAAATCTTGATTCCAAATACTACAATATCGTCAATCTGATCGTAAATCAAATCTTCAGAGGGGTTTAGCCATTCTTCAATGGTCTTTTTAAGAAAATCATGCTGTGCAGACATAGATAAACCTGCCGATTCGGCTAGCATTTTTTTCAACACTCTCTTGTTGAATTTCCGTTTGTTTGGCCCTCCAAACTGGTCAACATAACCATCACTGAACATGTAAATTATATCGCCTTTTTTTAGTTGTAATTCGTGGTTTGTAAAATCATCAAGCCTCACGTAAATTGCCACCGGCATCTTGTCTCCTCTAATCTCTTCCACAACCTCTTCAGGTTCCTCAAAAGATTTTCCAATATTTTCAGATCGTATTATCCAAATTGGATTGTAAGCGCCTGTCCAATGACATTTATTAGTGTTTTTGTTAATTGCAATCAAACTCAAATCCATACCATCAACCTGAGAATCCTCTTCTCGTGTTTGTTTTAGTGCTTGTATGATTGCATTTCTAAGGTCTTGAACAAGCACTGCAGTATTAACAAATTCTTTTTTGGAAGTTATCTGGTCTAGGAAGCTCATACCCAACATCGACATAAATGCTCCCGGCACTCCATGCCCTGTGCAGTCGGCGGCAACGGCAATAATCCATTCATTTACTTCAGTAATCCAATAAAAATCACCTGAAACAACATCTTTGGGCTTGTATAAAACAAAGTAATCTTCAAGAAGAGAAGACATATATTCCTGCTTTGGGAGCAAGGCGCTCTGAATTCTCTGAGCATAAGTAATACTTGCCCTGATGTCTTTTAGGTTATGTTCTATCTCTTCCTTTTGTGTTTGAATCTGGTCTCTTTGTAATTCTATCTCTTCCTTCTTTTCTACAATTTCTTTTGTTCTTTGCCTTACAATCTCTTCAAGCCATTTGTTCTTGGCTTTTAGTCTTCTTATGTTTAGAAAAATTACCAGATATATCAATAAAACAAGTATTGCAATATATGATGTATAAGCCCACCAGCTTCTATACCAAGGAGGAAGAATCTGAATTTTTATTGTTATCTCATTGCCAATTTCACCTCTTATGCTTTTTGCAGCGAAAACAAATTCATATTTACCTTCTCTTAAGTTTGATAATGGTATAATGTTTTGGGCAAGCCAAAATGAATAATCACTTTCCTTTGCAGCATTCCTATATGAATATAATGCCCCGAAACCATCGTCGTAATAAGCAGAAGATAATTCAATTATAAGAGAATTCATCGAATAAGGAATCACAATCACTTTGTTATCAGGAGTTACATCTCCCCTCCAAATTAAAGAGTCATTTCCAATAACAATTTTTCTGAGCATTAGATGAGGTGGTGTATATTTTCTGTTTTTTGTCATAGCTAGATTAACAATGCTCAACCCATTGTCGCCACCTATAATCAGAAAGTCATCTTTTTTATTAATTACGTTAATTCTTCCAAGCTGTATTGTTTTAAAATGGTAAGAATCCGACACGCTATCAGTCATGTTTACTGAATGAACATAATAACCCAAGCCAGCAAATGAAACAGAATCGTTGAAATGAAATGCAGTAATGGCTTCATCTTCAGATTTTTTAGGGAAATAACTTGCATCAAAATATCCTCTTAATGATGAATTCAGCAAAGTACTGTCGTTCATAGCATATGCTAGTTCTTCCGCACTAACAAAGCGATAGCTGCCACGGTGAGTTCCGAAAATAATGTTTTTTCCAACCTGATAGGGGCAAACCCACCCGTTTTCAAGCCCGTCTTCCATGCCTGCGTAGTACTCTACTGAATAGGAAAGATCATTGTTTATTATCAATTGATAAACTCCACTTATGCGCGACCCTATCCATACTTCTATTCTATCCGGTTTTTGTTGGAAGTTATATGCCATGCCATATGCATCTTCAATTTTTACATCTGTGATGGTTTTCACAACCTGTCCGTTTTCTGCATTCAGAATAAGGATGCCTCTGTTTCCGGCAGTTATAATTCTATTTTTTTCTTTAACATATAAAACAGACGAAGCTTCAATTCGGCTGATTTGCCTAAGATTATTTCCTGAATATAACCATATTCCGTTGGCGGCAGCTATCCAGCAACCAAAAGGCGAATCTGCCATAGAATAAACGCTGGCATTAATTTTTGTAACTTCTGTAAAAAGCTTAATTCCAAATTCATCGCTTATATATAAGTTGTCAGTTGTTCCAACAATTATGTTGTTTTCAATAAAACTTACGGCCTGAACCGTACCATAAATTCCAACAGTCTGACTGAAAGTAGAAATAGGAGAGGTGTATTGTATTCTTATCGGTCCTTTTAATGTTGCAGCCCAAAGATTGCCATAACTGTCTTGTATTAAATCATAAATCTCTGAAGTTGATAAGCCCGTATTTACGTTGTAATTAGTTTTTATAGCATAGTGTTCATCAAGAATAATTATTCCATTTTTGGTAGTAAACAGGCCAAAATTCCCATCATCAAGAACCAATCCTCCCAAAATACTTGAGGAAATTAGTTGTCCTTGCGTTTTTTCATCAAGAGGAACCTTACTTAGGTCATTATCAACAAGTAGCCAAAGACCATCTTCTCTGGTAACCAAAAGTATAGAGTTGTTTTTCGTCGGAAGCATACACAAAACCCTGTTGTCGGCAAACAAATAGCCTTCGTCAAGGTCAACAAATCCATTATCCTGAAATTTTTGCAGCCCAATAAATCTTTCCCTCACAAATAAGTCATCATTAACAACAAAAGCGAGGTGAAACGACATCATAGGAAGAATCTCTACAATAGAATTACTATCGTAAATATAAATTGCCTCTTCTGCCTGGAAAACAATTTTGTCTTTCCATTTAAGAATTTCCCATACCGAAGAAAAAACATACTCTTTTCCAGTGAAATCATCGAGAATAGATTTGTAAAAATACTGTCCGGATTTATCTGCTTTCAAGTAGCCAAAATCGTTGTGCGTTCCAACATACACAACACCATCAATTACATTTAAAGAAGTAATATTTGCACCGGCTTTAACGGGAATATATCGCCATGATATTCCATCGAATTGTAAAATGCCATAGGAAGTGCCAACATAAACCAGACCGTTGTTGTCTTCAGCTACACAATAGGTATATGAAGAATAAGACAACCCATAATCACGAGGAGAAAAGTTGGTTATGGGTTGTCTTATTAATTGAGCTTCAGCAATATTTACAAGAAGCAGTAGAAAAAGTAAAAAAGTTTTTCTCACTAATTACTTTTGATGTTAAATTCTTTTTGCATCCAGGCTTCAAGATTAGATATTTCAGCAACGCCATAGAAAGCTTTCAAATAATCAAAAACTTCAGCCATGAGGTTGCTCCTTGGAATGTTCTTAAGCTCGTCAACAATTATCTGAATTTCAGGTTTAATTTCGTCTGAGCTCTTAAATATAGGTGAAAAAGTTGCAATTAGAGTAGATTCTGGTACTCCTGTTCTTTTATAATAATACAACTTCAGTTCACTGACTTCTTCTTCAAGAATAGACTTGCCATCAATTGTAAATAATTCAGTTCTGTCGAGCACAAACTTATCACCATTGTAAGGTAGCCTTTTATTTATATTGTCGCCATTATACATATAGCTGATGTAGAAAAAGGTTTGATCGCTCATAGGATAAACATGTGCTCCAACGCTTACTTCCATTTTGTCAATTATAAGAAGGTTTTCGCAAAATATATTTTTAAGCTCAGCAGCAGTTGATAACGACCCTGCTCTAGTGCTTATCGAGCTCATTGCCGGGGCGAATGCAGCTCTAGAAAATGCATCAGCCGCATTTTGTTCGGTAAGTACAACTCTTCCAAGCTCTGAATTAATCATTGCAGCCCTTGAGTTTGGAACCATGAAATTAAAGTTGTCGTCGCTGCTAACCTGCACTCCATTTTCCAATGTAAGATTAGCCTTTGTGGCAATGATTTCGCCGTTAACACTAATAACTTTAAATAAATCCTGAGATGACGCAGCTATTGCTATCAGGGAAATTACGGCTAGAATGATAAATCTTTTCATAATATTTAGTTTTTGAGGATTTTGCAACACAAATTATTTCAATTTGCTAATTTATAAAAAATTATGAAATAAATTATTCTTTTTTTTGATTTTAAAAAACAATCTGTCAATGTCCATTCAATCTTAATATTTAAACCGCCACCTTTTCGGCATAACCCGAACCTCCCTTTTTTTAAACCATATAAGGCATATAAGAACATTTAAGATTGTAAAGATTGATACCTGATACCCGACACCTGAACCCCGAACCTCCCTTTTTTTTACCATATAAGGCATATAAGAGCATTTAAGATTGTAAAGATTGATTTTGACACCCGATACCTGACACCTGACACCCGATACCCAAACCCAATACCTATTCTATTAACACAAACGCCGCCCAAAAGAACGGGTCGTATTTTTGCCTCATCTCCCTTTGAGTTTCGTTAAATGCCTTTCTTATATTGTTGTTATTCAGTAATTTACTATAGAATGTCTCCATAAACTCAGCGGTTTCTTTATCGGGCACTTGCCATAAGCTCATTATCAAATACTTCGCGCCAGCCATTTTGAATGCACGCTGTAGTCCGTAAACACCTTCGCTACCTCGGATATCTCCCAATCCGGTTTCGCAGGCGGAAAGGACAACGAGTTGGGTGTTGTACAGCTCAAGGTTTGAGATTTCAAATGCATTTAACAACCCATCTTCTTCTAAAAAATCCTGTTTGTTTTCAATGGTATTAGCTCCTGCCATAACAAGTCCTGAACGAATTAAAGGATTTGGGCTATTGATGACTCTTGTTAGATTGCTTCTTCCTGAGCGGAATTCTACATCTTCATAAGTTGTGTTTTCAGCTAGCCATAGTTTTGAGCTTGTTTCATCTTTCGCAGGATAAAAGTAGCCGTGAGTTGCTAGATGAATAACAGAGGAAGAATTTTTCCCGCTTAATCTTTTAAAAGCAGATTCAGTGGCATTTTCTAGGGTAATCTTATTCGTTGAAATACCTTTAGATGAAAGCTGGTTTTCCAGTTTGTCAACTTCATCTAGTGAGCCTTGTAGAAATTTCCAGATTTGGTCGCTATTTTCAGCTCTGCCATATTCAATGCCGCCGAAAAGAGTAACATCTTCAATTTTAATATTCTTGTTACTTTCCTGTTTCTGATTATGCAGCAAACTTGTGGAAGTCACATTATGAACATCATAACTATCAATAATTTTTCGATTATCCTTGGAGATTGCCGCAAAAGAAACTTTATGTAAAAACCCATCCGGAGATATATAAACGGTTTGAGAATTTTCAAGTAATGGTTCAATTGGCAACCAAATGAGGTTGTATATTTTGCCCGAATTGTAGAAATTGTTTATAGTTCTATAATTTACAGTGGTATATTCTTTAAATGCTTGCATAAGCTGTTCTCCTGAGCATAAATATATAAGCGAGGGAACATTATCTTCCGGCCTTATTATCATAGCAAAATAATGATAAGAATAAGTGTTGTCTGCATTAAGTTGCTGATAATGACCAAACTCAACAGCAGCTTCATTAGGATTAAGGCTTTTCTTAATGTTTTTCCAATCAGATTCCTGATTAGAAATAAGTCCGATATCGGTTCCGGCAGCAACCAATTCTTTTTCAAGAATATTTGCTCTGTTTTCGATATCATTTACATTGGCATACCTTTGATTTTCCGGCAAAGAATAGAGTTTTGCCAATTGCTGTCTATATCCAATCCATTCATTATATTTTTCAATCAAATCATCATTATTGCTTTCATACACACCTCTTCTAATGGCATATGAAGATCGCAAAAGAAGTCCTTTGTTAAAGAGTAAATTGTTGTATAATAGCTCAATAGCTTCTGTTTGCGCGGTGTTTTTAATAACAAACGAGGTGAAAATATCATTATAATATTTCACAGTTGCGTAATATGCTGCTTTTTCTTCTTCAGAGAGAAAGGAAAAAGATTTCTTTATTTGTTCAATGTTTAATTGAACAGCTCGTGAATACAATTCCGCAGCCTCATTTGTCCTGTTGTTTTTCTCATATACATATGCCAGGCTCGCCATTGCGTCAGCACACACGGGATTGTTAGTTCCAAAAGTTCTTTCTTTTATTTCCAGAGATTTAATCAACCATTTTTCTGCTTCTGAAAGGTTATTTATGCCACTATAGAGCAATCCGAGATTATGATATGTTATTGCTAATGAATAAGTTTCGGAGCCAAATACACTTGTTTCAATCTCGATTGTTTTCAAAAACAATTCTTCGGCCTTCTCAAATTTTCCAACTGCCCGATATAATTCAGCAAGGTTGTTAAGATGTTGAGCATAAGATGGAAGGTTTTCCCTGCCCAGAATGCTATCAATTTCGGTTACTCTTGAAAAATACATTTCTGCTTTGAGAGCATATTCAGATGCTTTTTCATCATTATCAGTAAGTCTGATTTTTGATAGATATAAAGCTCCCAGATTATTTAGTGCAGTTGAATATTCCTTAGATAATTGATTTCCAGATTCATTTTGTAGATGAAGATTTTGCAGATACAGGTCTTCACTTTTAGTATAATTTCCGGTTTCGTAGTAAAAAACGCCTAAGTTTAGCAAAGCAGAAAAATAGTTTGGGTGATTATAGCCCAAGGTTTCTTTTGTTAAGTTAACCGCGCTGAGCAATAATTCTTCAGCAGCACGCAAATCACCCTTTTTTATAAATACATTAGCGAGGTTTGAAAGCATATTTACATTATCGGGATGGTTTTTCCCGAAAGCTATTTCCTGAATATAAAGAGAGCGTTTCAAAATGTTTTCCGCAATGTCAAAATTTCCGGATTCGAGGTAAAATAGTCCCAGATTATTCAGAAATGTTGCATACTCAGGGTGCATATCGCCGTATAACTGCACATACTTGTCGCCACATATTTCATAAATTTCTCCAGCTTTTTGGTAATTACCCATATAGCTATACAATATAGCATAACTGTTTAGGCAGTTTAAATACGAACCGTGGTTTTCACCAAGTGCATTCCTCTGTATTTCAAGAGCTTCCTTTAATAATTTTTCTGCAGATAAATAATCTCCTTTCGTCATTTTGATATCTGCCACACCTTCTAAAGATGTAGCATAATCAGTATGATTATTGCCAAGGGTTTGTTTTCTAAGACTTACTGTTTGCTGATATAACTCTTCAGATTTATTGTAATCTCCCAATTGCTTGTGAAGCACTGCCAGACTATTCAATGTATTTATATAAGCGTTATACTTTTCGCCATATTTTTTATTTTGTAATGAAGCTGCCTTTTCAAGTAATTCAACAGATTTTTCATACTTGGCTAATGCAGAATAAACTGAAGCCAAGTTGCTTAATGCAATGTGATAATTGGGATTTTCTTCCCCATAAACTTCCCTATAAATAGAAATTGCCTGATTTAGAAGGTTTTCTGCTTCAGCATATCTGCCCATATTGTCGTATAGCACAGCTAAGTTGGAAAGAGTTAGAGCATAAAAGTCGCTCTCTTTTTTATATACTTTTTCTTTTATTTCAAGGCTTTGAAAATATAGTTTCTCTGCTTCTTTAAATTTACCTTGCTTTTCATAACCAACCGCGAGATTATTAAGCGCAGTAGCATAATCAGCACTTATTTCACCATAAAACTCTTTACAAAGCTCAACAAAATCATTATACACCTCTTCCATTTTTGAATACATTGCGGCATATAAATAAAATTCTCCAAGACTGTTAAGTGTGAGTAGGTATTCTTTTGATAATTTGCCAAAACTAATCTCCATCAATTCTACCGCAGAAGTATAAAAAGGCTCTGATTTATAATAAATCCCGTTTTGCAAATAGAAAGGCGCTACAATATTTGCAACCTCCATATAGAATTCATCGGTTTCATCAAAATTGTTTTGAACTATTTCCCAAACATCATCATAAATTTCTTCTGCCTTAGTCACACTACCTGCAATATCATATATATTAGCTTGCTGAAGTGCGAAATTTATATAATCCATGCTAAGTTTAGACTGGTCTTTGATTATAAAATCAACCACTTCGTCCATTAGTGGGAAAGCTTTTGAATATTTCCCAAGGTATGTGTAATTTACTGCCAGATTGAAAGCTATCATCATGTAATCATAGTTTTCTCTTCCAATAGTCTCAGCAGCCAAGGTTCTTGCTTTTAAATATGTTTTTGTGGCAGATTCATAATCTTCAATTGAATAGTAGCAGAAGGCAAGATATCTTGCAACCATAAGAGAGGTTGAGTCCTTTAGTTGATATTCCGCTAGAAACTTTTCTCCAAATTCTATAGCAGAGTTGTAGTTTTCAGACTGAAAATTTTGATTGAATTTTTCAAGATACAAGTTTTTGTCTTGAGAGTAGGCAGACAAGAAGCAAGAGAATAAAATTGCAAATGCTAGTTTCATGATATGGATTTGTTAGACCCTAAAGCCAAGAACTGTCACATCATCAATCTGGTCGTTGCTGCCTTTCCATTTATGAAACACTTCATCAAGCTTTTCTTTTTGTTCTTTTGCAGGTAATTCGTTGATAGATAACAAAAGCTCTTGAAAGCGGAATACTTTAAATCTCTCACTTCCTTCTTCATCAAACTGATCAATGAAACCATCAGAATAAATATAGACCATATCACCATCCTTCAAATCGACATTATAGTTGTGAAAGTCTTTTTTCTTCTTAATGAAAATCCCAATAGCTTGTCTGTCAAGTGTGTAGCAGTGTAAATTATTGTCTCTTACTAATATTATAGGATTAAACGCCCCTGAATATTGCAATATCTTTTTAGAAAGATCAATTATTACAATTGCGATATTCATCCCATCCATTAAAAGATAATCATCTTTGTCTTTTTTGCCGGCATTAAGCAAAGTAGCAGTAACATTATCTCTAAGTTGGTGCACAATATCTTTTGCATCAAGATTATGTGCAATGTTTATGATTTCATTTAAAAATGAAATTCCTAGCATACTCATAAATCCGCCTGGGACACCATGTCCGGTACAGTCGGCAACAGCAATAATCAGTTTATCGTTAAATCTGGTGGCGTAGTAAAAATCGCCGGATACAATTTCTTTAGGTTTGAACATAACAAAGCACTCAGAAATACCCGGCAATCCGTTTTGGCACTCCGACAATATGCATATTTCCGAAAGCAATGCTTGTTGAATTCGTTTAGCGTAGTTTATGCTGTTTGTAATTGCTATGTTTTGTTTTTCAATATGTTCCTTTTGTTGAATAGCTATATCTCTCTGAATTTGTATTGCATTGTTTTGTGATTCAATTTCTTCTTTTTGGGTAAGAATTTCCTGATTTAACTCATGCAATTCCTTATAGCTTTCGTTAAGTTCGTGCGTGCGTTTTTTAACTTCTTCCTCAAGTAGAATATTTGCTCTCTCTTTCATTAAGTTTATTTCTTCCAATCTGTTTATTGCTTCTTGCTTGCTTTGATTCAATAGTTTCGTAAACTTCTTGGTCATTCCATAAGCAAGAATCAAAAGCACAATAGCGGTAGCAAATTTCATCCCGTGTTCAAATTGGAATATGCCCGGTATTCCGGCATTCTTCATCACAACCCAAACGCCTCCGATTATTATAAAAAATAAAGCAGCAATGAAATATTTTGTGAAGTAAATCTTTTTTCTCCGCGCCAATATTGCAATAACAATGCACACTATTGTTGTAACAGCAGTAATAATATTTCCAAAGCTAATCATGAAGCGGTACATAGATTGGCTAAAGACAGCTGATATAGATAAAATGCTTGTGATAATTATAAAAGCTACCAGGATTTTATCGAATACCGGGAAGTTTTTTCTTGTTTGCAATACACTTTTTATCAATAGCATTACCGATATAATAGAAAGCATAGAAAACAAAACAACTGACAAATTTGCCCATGCAGGAGAAGATGGCCAAAAATACTTGAAAGCGTAGCCATCTCTTATAAATAGAAAAACTCCTATTGAAAAAGTAAAAAGCACATAATACAAAAAGGAGAAGTCGCGCATTGAGAAATAGAAAAACAAGTTCAGCAACACAACAAGAACCAGAATGCCATAAAAAAAGCCTAAAAACAATGGGCGTGTTTCACTCTTTTCGTAAAAGTACTCCGGACTTGATATGCTTATTGGAAGGGTTATTACATCGCCATCACTCTTAACTGCACAATAATACGTTTGTGTGTTGCCGGGCGATAAGTTTAATTCAAAAATATTTGATGTGTGTAGTATAGACCTTTTGCTAAATTTATAGCCATCGCCACTGAACAATGTATCAATGCCATCATTGTGTGGAACGTATAATCGTATTTTGTATAACAATGGGTAGTCTATAATCAGGAAGAATCTGTTTTCAGATTCTGTATTGTTATGAATGGTAAATTTTAACCATACAGTATAATTCTGATAATCGAAAAACGGAATATCCTTATTTGATTTAACGAACTCTTTTTGAAAACTTTGTTCAATTACATTGTTATATGAAAGAGCTTTATCTGCATCAATGTAGTAGTATATTTTGCTCCCAATTTTCTTGATATTCAAATTGCTATTTAGTACAATAACATCATTGGCTAGAGAAACAATAGCAAATGCAGAATAAATTACAAAAAAGATAAGCTTTTTAAACATGTTGTAAATCAGATTATAGCCACGTTACAATATTACAAAAAATAATTGAAAAAATTAAAACCCCAAACCCCAAACACCCGACACCTGATACCTATTCTATTAACACAAACGCCGCCCAAAAAAACGGATCATACTTCTGCCTCATCTCCCGTTGCGTTTCGTTAAATGCTTTTCTTACATCCTTGTAATCAAGGAGTTTTTCGTAAAATATTTCCATAAATTCTACTGTTTCTTTGTCGGGCACCTGCCACAGACTCATTATCAAGTGTTTAGCACCTGCCATTTTGAACGCTCGCTGTAATCCATACACACCTTCGCTTCCGCGGATATCGCCAAGTCCGGTTTCGCAGGCGGAGAGAACGACTAGTTTGGTATTTTGAAGATTAATATTTGCAACTTCGTATGCCGTGAGAACACCATCCTGTTTTGAAGAATCGGTTTCGATTTCATTCCATACATCATTGGCTCCTGCAAAAACTAGCCCTGAACGCATCAGTGGGTTTGGGTTTTTAACGAAACTCGACATTCCAAGTCCACTTTCGCTACCACGGAAAGTTACTTCTCCGATTTTGATTGTTGTTTGTTCTATTTCCTTCGCTTTTTTGGGATCCGGATAAAAGAATCCATGTGTTGCTATATGAAGAATATCTGTATTGTTCGAATTATCCTTAAACTGTTCTTCAGTTGCAAAAAGGTTCTTAAATACTTTGGTTTTGACTTTTTTCTTTTTTAATAGTTTGTCAATTTTGTCAACCTCAACACTTGTTCCTTCCAAATATTTCCAAACTTGATTTTGAGAAGAAGGGCCATCGAAATTTATACCTCCAAATAAATTTGCATTTCTAAAAACCAGCTTTTCAGAGACATTATTAATCTGAGAGCTAGATGTAACCATTGCAATATTTATATTGTCAATAACGAATTCATTCTTGTTGTTTGACAATGCTGCAAAACTAATATTATGCAGCAAACCAGCAGGGGATATATAAACGGTTTTAATATCATGCAAATATGGTTTTATCGGTTCCCATATCAATTTATACAATTCTGATGATTTGACTGTAGATTCATAACTTTTCCCATATTTTTCGTTGATGAAATCAAAGCTGTTTGTATGTGAGGTTTTAACTAAAGCTGAATTCAAGTCACAAATGCAACTTTTTGTTTAATCAAATTTAATGATAAAAATTCAATTGGTGATAAGAACCCCAATTTTTTTCTTGGTCTGTTATTTAACTTGTGTTGAACATATTGAATTTGTTGATTAGTAATATTTTCAAAAGAAGACCCTTTAGGAAAGTATTGCCTGATAAGCC
>Ga0208244_101080_pt1 | contig 17730 bp, 14 predicted proteins | sample SubbioCR12Aug_5A_FD_184828 | JGI IMG/M metagenome (GOLD analysis project Ga0208244, IMG submission 184828) | Serpentinite rock and fluid subsurface biosphere microbial communities from McLaughlin Reserve, California, USA - CR12Aug_5A (SPAdes) | ecosystem: Environmental > Terrestrial > Deep... | reverse complement strand
AGATCGCCTACGGCCTGCTTCCACGCAGCGGCAGCGAGGTGGCCATGCTCAGCCGCTCGATGCTGGAACTCATGCTGGAGCTGGGTTTCGGCATCCAGGTGCCCGAGGCGCACGTCAAGGCCGGCCGCGTGCTGCCTGGCCGTCGCCAGGCGGACAGCGCGCCCTACACCCCGCTGACACGCATTCGTTCGGGCACCGAGGCGCCGGCCGACGCCTACGTCGCAGTGCCCTACCGCGGCCACTGGTACTGGATCGACGACAGCGACGTCGCCAGCAAGAGCACGTTTACCTTCCTGCTAATCCTGTTCTCGCTCGCCGAAACCGGCCAGAGCGCAGCCGCCCCGGTCGTGACGGTGCCCTCGCGGTGACACGGTCACTCTTTCATTCATGATTCGACCCGACGAGATCCAGGCCGGCCTCGACAAGGGCGAATTCTTCATCGAATACCTGCCCATCGTCGAACTCGCTCAGGCGCGCTGCGTCGGCGCGGAGGCCCTGGTGCGCTGGCAACGCCCGACCGGCGTCGTGCTTCCCGACGATTTCATCCCGCTGATCGAGCACACGCCGCTCGCGGGCCTGCTCACCTACTGGGTGATCGATCAGGTGGCGCTTGAATTGGCGGACTGGCTCAAGGCGCAGCCGGGCGTCGAATTGCACATCAATGTGCCACCCGAAATCCTCGGCCGCGGCGGGCTCGAATACGCAGCGCAGAAGTCCGGGCTGCAGGCGGTCCGGGACAAGATCGTGTTGGAAATCACCGAACGAGGTCTGCCGGATCAACTGGGGCTGGACGCGCTCGACCAGGCCGCGCGCAGGGGGATCCGGATCGCCCTCGACGACATCAGGATCGACCCCGCCAGCGTGCTGGTCCTGTCGCGCAGCAACGTGCGCATCATCAAGATCGACAAGAGCGTCCTGCAGGACATCGGCGACGGACGGGCCACGTCCTGGGTCGCGGCCCTGTCGGCCTTACTGAAGACCACCGACCTCGAAGTGATCGCCGAGGGGGTGGAGACGGCCGAACAGCTTGCCGTGCTGAGGGCGGCGGGCGTCCAACGGGTGCAGGGGCACTACTTCTCGCCTGCCCTGCGTGCGGAAGCTTTCCTGACTTACTTCCGGCACCAGGCCGGGCGCTAGGGCTTCTGGCTTCGCATGGGCGGGCGTCAATGCCGCGCCCTTGGGACCAAGGTCCAATGGCCACCGAGGGCGTGCGCGCCTAGTATCCCTTCAACCGCCCCTTGCCCGCACAGGGCCTACGCATGCAAACACTCCTGACGCCTTACCATCTCCTCGCCAAGCCCGCGGGTGCCGCGTGCAACCTGGGCTGCCAGTACTGCTTCTTCCTGTCCAAGGAAAACCTTTACGAGGGCGAGAGCCACTTGATGGACGAGGCGATGCTGGAGACCTACATCAGGCAGCTGATGGAGTCGTCGCCCGGCCCGCAGGTCGACGTCGCCTGGCAGGGTGGCGAGCCCATGCTGCGCGGCCTCGATTTCTACAAGCGCTCAGTGCAACTGGCTGAAAAGTACCGCAAGCCGCATCAGCGCATCCTCCACACCCTGCAAACCAACGGCACGCTGGTCAATGACGAGTGGGCTGCGTTCTTCAAAGAAAACAAATACCTCGTCGGACTCAGCATCGACGGGCCGCGCGCGATGCACGACGTCTATCGGGTCAGCAAGAAAGGCGAAGGCAGCTTCGACGACGTGATCCGCGGCTGGACCTGCCTGAAGCAGCACAAGGTCGATGTGAATATTCTCTGCACCATCAACACCGCCAACGCCGGCCACCCGATCGAGGTGTACCGCTTTTTCCGCGATGAGTTGAAGGCGGAATACATCCAGCTCATCCCCATCGTCGAGCGTGCCACCGTGGACACGATCGCGTTCGCCAACCAGGGCTGGGGCGGCCTCAAGGGAACGGACCGGCCGCTATACAAGCAGGAAGGGAATCTGGTCACCGAACGCACGGTGACGGCCGATCAGTTCGGCCAATTTCTCATCGGGATCTTCGACGAATGGGTGCAGCGCGACGTCGGCAAAATTTATGTCACGACCTTCGACGTGGCACTGGGCAGCTGGCTGGGGCAGCACAATGCCTGCATCGTGGCGCCCACCTGCGGCAACGCCCTGGTGCTGGAGCACAACGGCGACGTGTATTCCTGCGACCACTTCGTCGAGCCGGACTATCGGCTCGGCAACATCAAGGACACGCCGTTGCAGGCGCTGGTCGCCTCGGAACAACAGCGCCGCTTCGGCCAGGACAAGTACGACACGCTGCCCAAATACTGCAAGGAATGCCCGGTGCTGTTCGCCTGCTACGGCGAATGCCCGCGCAACCGCTTCATCAAGACGCCGGACGGCGATGACGGCCTCAATTACCTGTGCGCAGGCTATAAAGCCTTCTTCACCCATATCGACCCGGCGATGAAGACCATGGCGAACCTGCTCCGCCAGGGCCGCTATGCCGACGAGATCATGCAGCAGACGGACTCCGTCTGAACTTTCCCGCTTCAGGGCGCCGCCTCCGGGTCATGAGACCAAAGTCCAATAGTGACCGACGGGCCAGGTACCTAACATGACCTAATCTGGACCCAGTAGGTTTTCAGCGTTTAGCCACGAACTGTGACACAGGAGCCTGAGACATGAGCAGCGAAGACAAGAAACACCGTTCCCATCTCCCCATGCGCAACACCACGCCGGCACGCTTCGTCGCGTACGATGCCAAGGACCCGGACATGAAGACGACGCCGATCGATCAGTTGCGGCCGCCGGCGGGCGCACCCAATGTGCTCGTTATCCTGATCGACGACTGCGGCTTCGGCGCACCCAGCGCCTTCGGTGGCCCTTGCGCCACGCCGGTGGCGGAAAAACTGGCGGCGGGCGGACTCAAATACAACCGCTTCCACACCACGGCGATCTGCTCGGCGACGCGTCAGTCGCTGCTGACCGGGCGCAACCACCACAACGCCGGCATGGCCGGCATCACCGAGATCGCCACCGGCCAGCCGGGCTACTCCTCGGTGCTGCCCAATACCATGTCGCCGCTGGCGAAGACGCTCAAATTGAACGGCTACAACACCGCCCAGTTCGGCAAGTGCCACGAGGTTCCGGTGTGGCAGTCCAGCCCGGTCGGGCCGTTCGACCAGTGGCCCACCGGCGGCGGCGGCTTCGAATATTTCTATGGCTTCATCGGCGGCGAGGCGCACCAGTGGTACCCCTCGCTGTACGAAGGCACCACGCCGATCGAGGCGCCCAAGTCACCCGAAGAGGGCTACCACCTGATGGAGGACATGACCGACAAGGCGATCGGCTGGATCTCCCAGCAGAAGTCGCTCGCCCCGGACAAGCCTTTCTTCGCCTACTTCGCGCCCGGTGCCACCCACGCGCCGCACCACGTGCCCAAGGAGTGGGCCGACAAGTACAAGGGCAAGTTCGACGCCGGCTGGGATAAGCTCCGTGAAGAAACCTTCGCCCGCCAGAAGAAGCTCGGTGTCATTCCTGCCGATAGCGAGCTCACCCCGCGCCCCAAGGACGTTCCCGGCTGGGACGACATGCCGGAGGCGTTCAAGCCGGTGCTGCGCCGGCAGATGGAGGTGTACGCGGGCTTCCTGGAGTTCACCGACTACCACGTGGGGCGGCTCATCGAGACGCTCGACCGCATGGGCCTGACCGACGACACGCTGATCTACTACATCATCGGCGACAACGGTGCGTCCGCCGAGGGTTCGTTCAACGGCTGCTACAACGAGATGAGCTACTTCAACGGCCTGCAGGCCCTCGAGACGGCCGAGTACCTCACGGAGCGGATCGACAAGCTGGGCGGGCCCGAGTCGTACAACCACTTCGCCGTGGGCTGGGCGCATGCGCTGAACACACCCTATCAGTGGACCAAGCAGGTCGCCTCGCACTTCGGCGGCACGCGCAACGGCACCATCGTCCATTGGCCCAAGGGCATCAAGGCCAAGGGCGAGCTCCGCACCCAGTTCGCCCACGTCATCGACGTCGCACCGACCATCCTCGAGGCCGCGGGCATTCCCGAGCCGGTCGCGGTCGACGGCATCCAGCAGGATCCGATCGACGGCGTCAGCATGCTCCCTACGTTCAACGACGCCCAGGCGCCGGAACACCGCGAGACGCAGTACTTCGAGGTCATGGGCAACCGCGCGATCTACCACAAGGGCTGGACCGCGGTGACCAAGCACTACACGCCGTGGATCCCGGACAAAAAGCCCGCGCTCGACGACGACGTGTGGGAGCTCTACGACACCAGCAAGGACTGGACCCAAGCGAAGGACCTGTCGAAGGAGATGCCGCAGAAGCTGAAGGAATTGCAGCGGCTGTTCCTCATCGAGGCGACGCGCTACAAGGTGCTGCCGCTCGATGACCGCATGTTCGAGAAAATCAACCCGGACACCGCCGGCCGCCCCACGCTGATCAAGGGTAAGACCCAGCTTCTGGCCGGCGGCATGGGCCACCTGTCGGAAAACTGCGTCCTCAACCTCAAGAACAAGTCGCACTCGGTGACCGCGCAGATCGTGGTGCCGCAGAAGGACGCCGAGGGCGTGATCATTGCGCAGGGCGCCGACATCGGCGGCTGGAGCCTCTACGCCCTGGGCGGCAAGGTCCGATACTGCTACAACTGGGGCGGCTTCAAGCACTTCATCATCGAAGGCGCGACCAAGCTGTCGCCGGGCGAGCACCAGGTGCGCATGGAGTTCGCCTATGCAGGCGGCGGCCTCGGCAAGGGTGGCAAAGTGACGCTGTACCTGGACGGCAACAAGGATGGCGAGGGCGAGGTCGGCGCGACGCTGGCGATGATCTTCTCCGCCGACGACGGCTGCGACGTCGGCAAGGACGGCGGCTCGGCGGTCTCGCCCGACTACAAGCCAGGCGACAACGCCTTTAACGGCAAGGTCAAGGGTGTGCAGCTATCGGTCGGCGAGGACGATGGCAAGCACTTGGTTGATCCCGCCGACGCGATTCGCATGGCGCTGGCGCGGCAGTAAAGCAAGCGGAACTCATGAACAAGCTCGCTGAACCTACCGCAGCACGCCCGGAGTTGCCGGCCGATGGACCGCCTGGCTTCCACCTGCTGGCGAAGCCGAGCGGGTCTACTTGCAATATCGATTGCACCTATTGCTTCTTCCTGTCCAAGGAAGCGCTGTATCCGAACGAAAAGAGCCGCATGTCCGAGGCCACGCTGGATGCCTACATCCGTCAGCTGCTGGAGTCGCACCGCGTGCCCCAGGTCACCGTGGCGTGGCAGGGCGGCGAACCGACGCTGATGAAGCTGGAGTTCTTCAAGCACGCCGTCGAGCTGGTCGAGAAATACCGCAAGCCAGGCCAGACCGTACAACACACGTTCCAGACCAACGGCATCCTGCTCGACGACGATTGGTGCGCGTTTTTCAAAGAACACAATTTTCTGGTCGGCCTGAGCGTCGACGGCCCGCGCGAGCTGCACGACACCTACCGCGTCGACCGCCGTCAACAGGGCACCTTCGACAAAGTGATGCAGGGCTGGCGCGCCCTGAAACGTCACGATGTCGATTTCAACATCCTGTGTACGGTCAACGCCGCCAACCAGCATCACGGCCGCGAGGTCTATCGTTTTTTCCGCGACGAGTTGGGCGCCAAGTGGGTGCAGTTCATCCCCATCATCGAGCGTGCCACCGAGCAGACGATCGACCTCGCCAACCTGGGCTGGAGCGAACAGGCGGGCAAGAAGCGCCTGCTTTACACACAGACCGGCAACCTGGTCACGGCGCGTTCGGTAGGCGGCAAACAATACGGCCAGTTTCTGATCGATGTCTTCGAGGAATGGGTGCGCCACGACGTGGGCGAAGTGTTCGTGCAGATCTTCGACGTCACGCTGGAGGCCTTTTTCGGCCGCCATTTATTGTGCATTCATGCTCCGACCTGCGGCTACGGCCCGGCGCTGGAATACAACGGCGATCTTTACTCCTGCGACCATTTTGTCGAGCCCAAATATCTGTTGGGCAACATCCACGAAACGCACATGCTGAAGCTCGTGGCCTCGCCCGAGCAGCGCAAGTTCGGCGAGGCCAAGCGCGATACGCTCACCGCCCAGTGCCAGTCTTGCAAGGTGCGGAACTGGTGCAACGGCGGCTGTCCGAAAGACCGCTTCGCGCTCTCGCGCGACGGCGAACCGGGCCAGAACTACCTCTGCCCGGGCCTGGAACTGTTCTTCATGCATGTCGGACCGACCTTCAACGTGATGGCGCAGTTGTTGAAGCAGGGCCATGCGCCCGCCGACGTGATGGAGACCATTGCCGCACTGGACGAACAGCGCGGTCCCTATCGGCCCTGCGATTGTGGCAGCGGCAAGAAGTTCCGCTTCTGCCACGGCGACAGCGCGCCGGCCAGCAAATTCAGCGGGGTGAATCCTGGAGCAGCCGCGCCCCAGGCAGAGCAGGCGAGGTCATGAATCAACCGAATCGTGTGGGCGCGTTTCGGTTTTATAGGTGTAGGTGTTTGTAGTCCGGCTCTGGTTGCTTTGAAGCACCGGGTAATTGGTTCTGTGTTTAACTGAAGGAGAAAACGACTATGGCAACAAAAAAACCCAATATCCTCATCATCTGGGGTGACGACATCGGCTGGTTCAACATCAGCGCCTACAACCACGGCATCATGGGCTACAGGACGCCCAACATCGACCGCATCGCCAAGGAAGGTTGCCTGTTCACCGACTGGTACGGCCAGCAGAGCTGCACCGCCGGGCGCGCCGCCTTCATCACCGGGCAGTCGCCGATCCGCACCGGTCTCACCAAGGTCGGCCTGCCCGGCTCGAAGCTCGGCTTGCAGCCGGAAGACCCGACCATTGCCGAACTGCTCAAGCCGCAGGGCTATGTCTGCGGCCAGTTCGGCAAGAACCATCTTGGCGACAGCGACGAGTTTCTGCCGACGGTACATGGCTTCGACGAGTTCTTCGGCAACCTGTATCACCTGAACGCCGAGGAGGAGCCGGAAAACGAGGACTATCCGAGCGAGTTGGAACACCCCGACTTCAAGAAGAACTTCGGGCCGCGTGGCGTGTTGCACAGCTGGGCGAATCCCGACGGTACGCAGAAAATCGAAGATACCGGCCCGCTGACCAAGAAGCGTATGGAGACCATCGACATGGAAGTCTCGAAGCATGCGATCGACTTCATCGAGCGCCAGGTCAAGGCAGACAAGCCGTTTTTCTGCTGGTGGAACTCGACCAGGATGCACGTCTGGACACATTTGAAGGAGGAGTCCAAGGGCAAGACCGGGCTGGGCGTCTATCCCGACGGCATGGTAGAGCACGACAATAGCGTGGGAGAGCTGCTCGACAAGCTGGACGCGCTGGGGATCGCTGACAACACCATCGTCATGTACTCGACCGACAATGGCGCCGAGAAGCTCAGCTGGCCCGATGGCGGAACTTCGCCGTTCCGCGGCGAGAAGGCCTCCAACTGGGAAGGCGGCTGGCGCGTGCCAACTGCCATCCGCTGGCCGGGCGTGATCAAGCCGGGCACCGTCAGCAACGAGCTCTTCTCGCATCAGGACATGCTGCCCACCTTGCTGGCCGCGGCCGGCGAGCCGGACATCGTCGAGAAGTGCAAGAAGGGCTACACGGCCGGCAACAAGACCTTCAAGGTGCATCTCGACGGGTTCAACATGGTTCCCTACCTGAAAGGCGAGGTGGCGAAGAGCCCGCGCCCCGGGTTCATTTACTGGGGCGACGAGGGCGATCTGATGGCGCTGCGCTACGGCAACTGGAAGGTTCATTTTGCGGTGCAAGAGCATGAAGGCTTCGGGGCGTGGGAGAAGGAACTCACGACATTGAAGTTCCCGTTGCTCGTCAATCTTCGATCCGATCCGTTCGAAGAGGCTAACCTTTCCGCCGATATGTACGGCATGAAGTGGCGTGCGGATCGCGTCTTCATGCTGTTGCCGGCTGGCGCCCTGGTTGCGCAGTTCATGCAGACCATGCTGGAGTTCCCGCCACGGCAGAGTCCGGAGACCTTCACGCCTGAGGCCATGATGGAGGGCATCCGGAAGAAGGTGGCGCTCCTGAAATCCGCGGCACATCCGGGCTGAGGTAAACGGTACGCCGCGCATGTACGGCGGCGGCGAGAACCTGTGCATGGGCGCTTCCTGTGCACAGGTTTTTTCTAATGGATCAGATGCGATGAATGCTCACACTGCACGAGTTTTGCATGCCGGCCAGGTTGCGCAAAAGGTGAGCGCGTTTTACGAGCGCCATCCCTATCCGCCGCCGGTCGATGATCTGGAACGCTACCGCAAGTTGTGGAATGACGCGCGGCGACGTGCCGATGTTCACTTGTTTTGGCCGGACGAAAACTATCGCGATGACCGGAGCATTCTAATCGCAGGCTGCGGCACTTCTCAGGCTGCCAAGTACGCGCTGCGCTGGCCGCATGCACGCGTGACCGGGATCGATGTCAGCGCGACCAGCATCGAGAATACTGCGATGCTCAAGCGCAAATACAACCTCGATAATCTTGACTTGCACCAACTGCCGCTGGAGTGCGCCACCGAGTTGGGGTGCAGTTTCGAACACGTGGTCAGCACCGGGGTGCTGCACCATTTGCCCGACCCGGATAAGGGCCTGCAGGCGCTGCACGATGTGCTCGCGCCGGATGGCGCCATGCACTTGATGGTCTACGCGCCCTACGGTCGCGCCGGTGTGTACCTGTTGCAGGAGTACTGCCGCCGGCTCGGCATCGGTACATCGTCGCAGGAAATCAGGGATCTCGCGGCCAGCCTCAGCGCGCTGCCGCCCGACCATCCGCTGGTTCCGCTGTTGCGCAACTCGCCGGATTTCCGCGACGAGGCTGCGTTGGCCGATGCACTGCTGCATCCACAGGACCGCGCCTACTCGGTGCCGCAGCTACTCGATTTCCTCGCCGCCGCTGGCCTCAACTTCGGGCGTTGGGTGCGGCAGGCGGCTTATCTGCCGCAGTGCGGCGCACTGGCGTCCACGCCGCACCAACCGCTGCTCAACCGGCTGCCGCTGGCAGAGCAGTATGCTGCAGTGGAACTTTTTCGCGGCTCGATGTTGCGCCACAGCGCCGTGGCGTACCGCAACGACCGGCCGAAGCATGATTCGATCAGATTCGATGGGGATGCGTGGCTTGGCTACGTGCCGATACGCCTGCCGGACACCATCGTGGTGCAAGAGAAGCTGCCGCCGCGAGCCGCAGCCGTGCTGATCAACCGCAATCACAACTACACCGACTTGTATCTGCCCATCGACGCGCGGCAGAAAAAGCTGTTCGACGCGATCGACGGCAAACGTTCCATTGGCGAGATCGCCGCGGACAGCACGCTGCGCGATACCGCGCGCGTCTTGTTCGAGGGGCTGTGGTGGTATGACCAGGTGGTGTTCGACACATCGCGGTGCTGATCAAGCTGGGCGATACCTAAGACCTAAGTCCAATAGCAATGGATGGCGTGGGGTTCCTATACTTACAGGGGCAGGTATGTGCCTTCAAATTTGTCCGGCAGCGCCTCGGCAGGCGCGTGTGTCTGGGCCGCCCCCAAAGTCCAAAGCGATTCAGCCAAAAGGAACCCCATGAACCCTCCCACGACTTCGGCCCCCGCCCTCGTTCTCGCGCTGCTTCTGTCTGCCTGCGCCACGCAGGGGGATCAAGCCCAGACGGGCACTTCTTCGTCCGGCGTAAAAACAGAAGGACGGGCCGCCCCCAATACGCAGGGCGATGCTGCAGCAACGATGACCGTCAGCCAGGTGACCGCCACGGTGGAATCCATCGACCTGGCGACCCGGATGGTGACCCTCGTGCGGCCGGATGGCAAAAGCGTCGTCGTGCAGGCGGGCGAGCAGGTCAGGAACCTGGCCCAGGTCAAGGTGGGCGACAAGGTGACGGTCGAATACTACGAAGGGCTTGCCGCGGAAATCGCGCCGCCTGGCGCCGCGTTGAATCAAGTGGAGGTCACCAACGTCCTGGCCAGGGCGCCGCTTGGTGAGCGCCCGGCCGGTGCAGTGGGTAAGGCGATCACGGCAACGGTGGTCATCGAGTATGTCGACACCCTCCGCAACGTGGTTCACTTCACGGGCCCGCTCGGCAAGACGCGCATCGTCAAGGTCATGCAGCCGTAATTCAGGGCAATGCTGAAAACCTTGAAACCCGGAGACCAGGTTGCCCTCACCTATTTCGAGGCCGTGGCGGTCAACGTCAAACCGGCGAGCCACTGAAGCCTGCCCACGGGTAATCAGGCCGTTGCTGCATCGACTCATTCAACTTTCTGGACCAACGACATGAACACAATACGTGCCCTGCTCGCCCCGATGCTGCTGGCCGCGATGGCCGGCTGCAGCACTGTGCCCGAGGCAAACGCCCCGCCCGCCGAGCTCGCGATCGCGCAGTCCTGGAGCGGCGACTATCCCGTTGCCGAACTGAAGCTTCTGCCGCAAGGACAGCAGCAGTCCGGGGCAGGCTACCTGGGCAGCGCCACGGCATTCGCGTCGGTCTGGGCCGCCTTCCGGCCGGGCGAGGCCGTCCCGACGGTGAATTTCAGCAAGCAGGTGGTGGTCTTCCGCAGGAATGTGAATTTCTACAACCGCACCCGCATCTTCAGGATCACGCTCAAGGATGGGGTGGCGGACGTTCTGGCGGCCGAGACCATGTCGGCCATCCCCATCACGGACAAGGTGGCGATGGCTCTGGCCGTGATTCCGCGTGCCGGCGTCAAGGCCATCCAGGCCGGCCAGGTGCGCATCCCTGTGCGCACGGAATAGCGAAATGCCGGGACGACGCCCGGCCATGCAGTCCCGATAGGACCAAAGTCTAATTTTTCTTCAGTCCTGCACGACGTATCGTTATTAAAGTGGGTGAGGATTGTTCGGCTTCTTGAATCACCCGCAGGATTGTCCCGGGCAGATCGCCCGGATCGAACGCTCACACTCAGGGGGTCAACATGAACAAGGCTGTCACACTGGTTTCCATGGGCGCGTTGCTGGCGTCATTCGCATTGGCTTCGAGCGGCACCGCACTGGCAGAGGACTCCGGCTATCTCGGCGATTACGCCGCATTGAAAGAAGTCAAGGATGCAGCGGGCGACACGGTGATGCGCTACGTGAACCCCAAGCTCAAGCCCGGCATTTACAAGGCGGTGATGATCGACCCCACCCAGTACTACCCCGCCCCCCAGCCCAGCGAGCAGGTCAGTTCGCGCACGCTCACCGACATCAGCAACTACCTCGACAAGGGGCTGCGCGACAAGCTTGGCGCAAAGCTCACCGTCGTGTCCGAGCCGGGGCCGGGCGTGCTCCGGATACGGCCCGCGATCACGGCGGTCGCCCCGAAGAACGCAGCGCTCAAACCTTACCAGATGATTCCGGTGGCTTTCGTGGTGTCGTCCGTGGCGGGCCGCGGCAAAGAAGCGGCCATCCAGATCGAAGTCGAGGTGGTGGACAGCGTGACCGGCGAACGCATGGGCGCCGCCGTGCGCAAGGGCGTGGGCGCCAAGCTGGCGAGCGACAATGCGGCGCTGACGCTGACCGACGTGCAACCCCTGCTGAACCAGTGGATCGATACCGGCTCGTCGTTCGTTGCCGAACAGGTGAAGTAAGCCCGTCATGGCCAGCCCCATGAAACTGCTTGGCCATCTGGTCATAGGGGTCGTTCTGCTGGCTGCCGCAGCCTGGGGCAGCGCGGCCTTGTGGTTCGACGGCCCCGCTGTGCGGCCGCTGGCTGCCCTGCTCGTTGTGGCCTACATCCTGGCTACCCTCGCGGTGCTGATCAGGATACGGCCCATGCGCCGCGCCTATGCCGGCGCCCTGATCCTGTTCGCAGTACTGCTCGGCTGGTGGTTGAGCATCGCGCCGAGCAACGACCGCGACTGGCAGCCTGAAGTTGAACGCCTGGCCTATGCCGAGATCGACGGCGACCGCGTGACGGTGCGCAACATCCGCAATTTCGATTACCGCAGCGAGACCGAATTCACCCCCGCCTGGTACGACAAGACCTTCGACGTCAGCAAGCTCGAGTCGGTCGATCTGGTTGCGGTTTACTGGATGGGCCCGGCTATTGCCCACACCATCATGAGCTTCGGGTTCGAAGGCGGCGACCACATCGCCTTCTCCATCGAGACGCGCAAGGAAAAAGGCGAGGCCTATTCCACGGTCAAGGGCTTTTTCAAGCAGTACGAGCTCTACTACGTGGTGGCCGACGAGCGCGATGTCATCCGCGTGCGCAGCAACTACCGCAAGGATCCGCCCGAGGACGTCTACGTCTACCGCCTGCACGCCCCCGTCGAGAACGGCCGCCGGATTTTTCTCGAATACATCAAGCGAATCAACAGCCTGAAGAACAAGCCCGAGTTCTACAATACCCTGACCGACAACTGCACCACCGGCATCTGGATGAACACCCGCGTCAACCCCGGCCATCCGGCGCTGTCGTGGAAGATCCTGGCCAGCGGCTACGTGCCGGAATACCTGCACGAGGTCGGCCGGCTCGTGCCTGGCACGCCGTTCGACGAACTGCAGCGCTTGGCGCATATCAATCCGCGCGCACAGGCGGCGGATCAGGCCACGGATTTCTCGCGCCGCATCCGTATCGGGATACCGGGCATGGATGCCCCGTCGAACTCGCCCGATGAGTGAGCGCAGCGTGCAATCGACCAATCAATCCTGCACACTCCGTCACACATCGATCACCCTGCGGAGCGATCATGCGCGCAGCAGGGACTATCAAAAACCAGCGGAGTCATAACGTGAACCCAACCCCACGTAAAGCACACAAGCTCGGGCCGGTCCTGGTCATCCTGGTATCGATTCTGGCGCTCGCCGCCCCCGCCTCGGCCCAGACACCCGCACCACAGCAGGCGAGCCAAATGTCGCGCCCCAAGATCGGCCTGGTGTTGGCAGGTGGCGGCGCCAAGGGTGCGGCGCATGTCGGTGTGCTCAAGGTGCTGCAGGAGATGAACATCCCTGTCGATTACGTGGCGGGCACCAGCATGGGCTCCATCATCGGCGGGCTCTATGCGGCCGGCATGAGCCCGCAGGAGATCGAGCGCGAAATCCAGAGTATCGACTGGCAGGACGTCTTCAGAGATGAGCCCAATCGAGAGGACCGCTCCTTCCGCCGCAAGCAGGACGACGCGCTGTATGTGTTCAAGGCCAAGCCGGGTTTCAAGGAAGGTTCGATCCAGTTGCCGCTGGCTTACGTCCATGGCCAGAAGTTCGACCTGCAATTGAACCGCCTGACAGCGCGGGTCAGCAACGTCAAGGATTTCGACCAGCTTCCCATCCCCTTTCGCGCCGTCGCGACCGACCTGGAAACCGGCAGGGAAGTCATCCTCAAATCCGGCAACCTCGCCCGCTCGCTGCGCGCGAGCATGGCGGTGCCGGGCGCCTTCGACCCGGTCGAGATCGACGGCAAGCTGCTGGTGGACGGCGGCATCAGCAACAACGTGCCGGTCAGCGTGGCGCGGGCGATGGGCGCGGACATCGTGATTGTGTCGGATCTCGGTAGCGACATGCTCACGCGCGACCAGATCACCTCGGCGCTCAGCGTGGCCGGGCAAATGGTCAACTTCCTGTTCGCGCTCAATTCCCAGGAACAACTGAAGAGCCTGGGTCCAAAAGATGTGCTCATCAACTCCCGGCTGGGCGACATCGGCGCCGGCAGCTTCAACCGCATCAACGAGGCCATGCCGATCGGCGAAAAGGCGGCGCGCGAGGCCACCGAGTCGCTGCGCCGCTACTCGCTCAGCCAGGACGATTACAGTCGTCACCTGGCAGCGCGCACACAACCCGCGGTGCAGATTGGCAGGCTGGCGTTCGTGCGGATCGAGAACCAGTCCAAGGTCAGCGACGCAGTCATCGCCAGCTATATCAGCGCGAAAGCGGGCGAGCCCCTGAACGTCGCCCGACTGGAACAGGATATCCAACAGATCTACGGCCTGGAAATATTCGAGTCCGTGCGCTACGAACTGATGGAGGAAAACGGCCAGACCGGCGTGGTCGTCCGGACCCGGGAGAAACCCTGGGGCCCCGGCTATCTGCAGACCGGCCTGATCACCTCCAGCAATTTCGAGGGCGATGTGGCATTCCGGCTGGGCCTGACCTACACCCTCACGCAGATCAACGCGCTCAATGGGGAATTCCGCATCGGCACCCAGATCGGCGACGAGCCGGCGCTCTTCGGCGAAATCTTCCAGCCGCTCGATCCAGGTGCGCGCTATTTCGTCACGGGCAGGCTCGGCTATCTGACCAGAAACATCAATTTGTTCGACAACGCCGGCAACAACATCGCCCAGGCCCGCGCGCGCGGATATGGACTGGAACTGGGCGTGGGGCGGCAATTCGGCACCTGGGGCGAAGCGCGGCTGGGATACCGCCGCGAGACCGGCGAAATCGATATCGGCATTGGCGCGCCGACGCCCAGCCAGGACTACGATACCGGACAGTTTTTCGTGCGCCTGACCGACGACAAGCTCGACAGCGTCTACTTCCCGACCAAAGGTCATGCCGGCCGCTTGGAATGGCGCAGTTCCCGTGAAGCCTTCGGCGCCGACACCGATTTCGACCAGGCGACGCTGGGCTACAACCACGCCATCAGTTGGGGCCGCAACACCCTGTTCGGCGGCCTGGCGGTGAACCTCACGCCGGGTGAAGGCGCCCCCATCCAGAGCCGCTATCGGCTGGGCGGATTCCTCAAGCTATCGGGCCTCGCCCAGGACGAACTGACCGGCCAGCAAGCCGGCCTGGCGCGGCTGGTCTACCTGCGCCGCATCAACGACATCCAGTTCTTCAAGGCCTATGCGGGCGCAAGCCTGGAATTGGGCAACGTCTGGCAAACAACGGACGAACTGTTCGACAGCCCGATCGTCGCCGGCAGCGCCTTCATCGGGGCCGACACGCCGATCGGCCCGGTCTATCTCGGCTATGGACACAGCGAACGCGGGAACGGCAGCCTCTACCTGTTCCTCGGGCCGCTGTTCAGCTTCTAGGGAAGCACAGGAAGCGGACGGCACACGGTGCCCTCCGGTGCTGCACGCCGCGGTTCGGCATGATGGCCCGTTTTCCGGACACCCGAATGCACTGGGTATGACATGGTTCCCGGAATGATCCGTCGCGCCCGACCCTACTTCACACAGCGCTGCAGCGACACCTCATCCAGAGGGAAACGCTGCTTCAGGCTGCCATCCTTGATGCTGAGTTTGGCCACGCCCAGCACTTTGTCGGCATTCAGGCGCACGATGAAAGGCGATGGCCGCGCCGTGCCGAACTCGGGGATCAGCCAGATCTCGATGCCGTCCGACTTTGCGCCGCCTACGCACGCGTGGCAGACATCGATATCCTGGAAAGTTCGCGTCTCGGTTCCGTTCTTCAGCACCAGGCGATCGCGCTCGACGACCAGGCCCAGCTGCGCGTCACAGCTCTGCGCCTGAGGCACCCAGTAGCCGCGAAACGCTATCGGCACTTCGTCATTTACGGGCAGTGCCGCACAACCTGCCAGCAGAAGGCTTGCCATCCAGTGCATGCTTGGTTCACTCCACGATCAGGCAGACAGAATCACCACGTTTCAGCCAGCGCGGCCGGACCTTCCACCCGGCTCCCGCACGGAGGCGGCCCGCATTCTGCACAGCTGCAACGAGGAGGATAGGCCAGTCTGAGACGCTCACTCACTCAGGGGTGACCGGCTTCAGACGTCAGGGGCGGGGCGCGCCGAAAGGCTCCGGGGTCGCAGGTGCTGGCACGCCCCCTGCGCCGCCAAGATAGGCGGTGACACTGCGAACTTTGCCGTAGCCGTCCATGACCGTCATCGGCAGCACGCCTCCCGACTGCGCGATCGCATTCCGCAGGTCATCGGTCGACCGGGTCGTGAACTGTCCTGCGGTAAGAAGCGTTTCACCAGGCCTGAGTCCGGCGCGCGCGGCCGGCGATCCAGGCGTGACGGAGGTGATCCGCAGCGCCGGTCTGGTCGGCCGGGCGGATGGCGGGAATCCCGGGGGCGCCGCGGCGGCCACGCCCGGAGTGTTCACCTGCACCGTCACCGCCATGATCCCGAGCGACATCCCCGGTACAGGTCCGCCTCCAGCGCCTCCGCCTCCGACGCCTGCGCCCGGGGGCGGCAAATATGCCCAGCGCGTTTTAATCTGGCCCGTGCGTCCATTCACGAAGGTCACTGAGGTCTGCGAGTGGTGCTGTTCGAGTTGGAAGGCGCTGGACAGAGGAACACCGTCGAGATGGGTGATCGTATCGCCGGCTTTGAGATTGATCTGCGGCTGGCCCAGGGGCGAGCCGGGGAACGGGTCTTGGATGAGCTGGGCACCGAAGTGGGTTGCGTAAGGCGTCAGGTTGAAATAGATCCCCATCCTCGGTGAATACTGCACCGCGGCCGGAGGGGCGGCGGGGGCAACGCGAGGGGCCGCACGGGGCGCATCCTGGGCCTCGGCAGCGTGTTGCCAGCCTGCGAGCAGAAGCAACGCGACGGAAGCCAGCATCCAGGTCTTTGTGAGAATTGTCTTCATTGAAATGTTCCTTCCGGAATTTCTTGCTTCAGGCAGACGTTCGCGACGCGAGCCTTCAGTTTTTACATGGCCTTGGAACAGAAATCCCGATGTTCGTGGTTTGCGGATCAAGGACAGGAAATCCAACCGAGTAACCAAAGATGCCAGGCCAGGCAACAAGCTCGGTCAACCATGGACTTGACCACCCCGCCCCCGAAAACCGCGTCAATCGACCCTTCCGCAGCAAGTCATCGCGAGCGACTTCAGTTTGCCGCCATACCCGAACCACGGCACGAGCGCCCTTGCGCGAGCGGTCCGGCTCGTCTCACCAGCCCGACCTGACAAGCGATGCACTGATTGAACCAAAAGCCCGGTGCGGGTTGCGCCTGCGGGTCGAATTCCCGTGCGTCGACAGCGTGCCTATCCGATAGCGCAGATGGGCCAGGCTCACATTGCTCTCATCCACCTGTTGAATCCGCCATCGCATGGCAGACCACGTTGGCAGTACCCGGCGTCCGCAATGGCCGATGGCCTGCCTGCCATAGCTGGATTGACAACTATCGTGTCCACGGCCTTATCGGCCAGTCAGTGGCTCGACCCGCCGCGCCACCGCGTCGGGGCGCTGCCCTGATCCACAGTGAGACCGCATGCGGCGTTCGGTCAGTTCACATTAACGACCACGTACTGGGTGCCGTAGGGCTGATAGTAGGTCCCCCCGCATAGATGCAGGCTGGTGCCCTCGATCACGACAATCGTGCAGGCAGGCGGCAACGTGGCAACATAAATGGTGGTCGCGTAGATCATGCGCCGCGTGGTGCGCCGGGCAACGCCGGCGTAGCTGATGGGCGTCGCAGGGCGGCCGACGATGGCGTGCGCCTCCTTGACCACTGACAGCCCCACGAGGCCGCTGCCCGGCTGGTAATCCGCAAAGGCGAAAACCAGCCCGAGCGCCATCATTCCAAGTGTCGATTGTTTCATCATTTGTTCTCCTGCTTGTCCATGATCTCGCCCGTCTCGTCGACTGGGAGCACCTCCACGCTGACCGCTCCCTTGGGTGGAACGAATTTAAACGTGGCGGGGGTGATGACCGGTTTGGTATTCCAGTTGCTCAGCTGCACGCTGTATTGCGGCGCGCCGGTCATCCATTTGGTGGTGATCACGTATTTCATGGGAAGCGGCTCGTTACCCGTCTTCACCCAGATTTGCCAGTCGACCTTGGGGGTACGGAAGCCGAGGT
>Ga0208244_101079_pt1 | contig 17738 bp, 15 predicted proteins | sample SubbioCR12Aug_5A_FD_184828 | JGI IMG/M metagenome (GOLD analysis project Ga0208244, IMG submission 184828) | Serpentinite rock and fluid subsurface biosphere microbial communities from McLaughlin Reserve, California, USA - CR12Aug_5A (SPAdes) | ecosystem: Environmental > Terrestrial > Deep... | reverse complement strand
TGGAAGGTTGATATCTACTATGCGGTTGTTTGTGTCGAGGACAATGATGCCGTCGAGCATGTTCTCAAGGATGACCTCGCGCGCAATGGGCACAAGGTCGAACAGGCGGTGCCGCAGGATGCCCCAGCCGATGAGCAGCCCGCTAATGGTATAAGAAATGGGGTGGAGGGCTTCTTGCCAGCGAGGGTCAAGGCTCGAAAATGATACCAATTCAGGCAGGCTGCCAAGCCAGACAACGATTGTGCCTGCCAGGAGAAAGGTTGCTTGCAAGCGATAGTTTTGCGGATAGCGCAGGATGGAGACGACCAGCAGGAGCGTGCCGATAATTCTTGTCAGGTAGTAGTAGCCTGTATGCAGGATGTATAGCCTGCCAGGGGCCAGCGTATAGGGGTGCGCGGCGCTCTCAAAATCGGCGGCCAGCCAAAAGGTGTGGTGCGCTTCGTTGCTAAAGACCAGTACCACTACGATGAGCGGGACAACCCATAATAGCAGCATCCGGCCGCGCTGGATGAAAAAATCCTGCCGTGTATATTCGATAATGAAAATCAGGTAAAGGGTGGCTGTGCTGACCAGCCCCAAGACTTCCACTTTTGCGAGAAGCGAGAAGGTGGCAGGGCTGGGTGCAATATTTTTTACCCCGGATGCAAAATTGAGCAGCATGACTGCCAGCAAGAGCAGCGCCAACGGAATTGCCCCTGGTGTCCGCCTTCGTTGCCAGACAATGCTTGCCGCAACAGAGGAAAGTGTTGTGGCGAGTATCTGGGTGAGGAAGAGCGGCAAGTTTTGTAAATCCATGCTTGTTTCAGGCTTTGGTGGTTTTGCTCAGGTTGATGGCTGGTCTTTTCAAGCATACCCTAATGTGTGAATTATGTGACATTTCATTTACACTACAATTTAACAAGTGAGCGATTTCCGGCCAGGAAATCGCTCACTTGTTTGTTTACGGGCACTTGAACCGTTCGGGGTCAAGGTCGTTGGCTTCGCGCCAGTTTCTTAAGAATTCGTCGAGATAGAGCTGGGCGATTTCGCGGTTGTCGATGATGATGACGTTTTCGTTGTTGCGCGTGTTGGCGCTGTCGCTGAAGTTAAGCGAACCGGTGATGACAATGCGGTTGTCGATGACCATGACTTTGTGATGCAGGAAGCCGGGGTTGCCATCTCGCCGCATTTTGCCGCCCGCGCAATGCAGTTTCATCATTTCACTATACTGGCTGTCGCTGCCGACCGCCTCAAAGACGCCCTCAACCGTAACGCCGTTTTGGATTCGCTCCAGTATGGCGTTGCCCAGGTCGGGCTGGGTCATGACGAAGGTCATAAAGCGGATGTTGCGGCGCGCGTTCTGGACGTAAGGGAGGATGTACTGGATGGGTTTGTCTTCGGGAGAAAACAAGACCTTGATGGGCGTACCGTTGACAACCAGGCTTTGCTCCGCGACAAGCGAGGGCGCGCGGGCGCCAAACTCGCCACCCCACATTTCCTCGAATTGTTTTTCGTAAATGGCGGCCAGTTCGGGCGACTTAATCACAATTACATTGTTGTTTTGCTCGAACATACCGTTAATGGTCACGTTGGTCGAGCCGGTCCAAAGCACTTCGCTGTCGAATATCCAGAATTTATTGTGCATCAGGCCGCCGCGCTGGTCATCGATGACCTTGATGCCCGCTTTTTGCAACATTGCAAATTGTCCGTGGCCTTCTTTTTCATCGGCCTCGATGCCGAACTCATCGTCGGTAATCCAACGCACGTCCACCCCGCGTCGGTGGGCGCGGATGAGCGCGTTGGCAACATCGTTCAGGTCGGTTTCAAACGAAGCGATGTGGATGGTTTTTTTTGCGCCGTCAATATAACCGATAAGTTTTTCAGCCAGCGAGCCGCGCATGATTTCGGGCGGCAGGCCGTTGATGCTGTAGTCCAATTTCTTGGCGTTGGTCATGCGGATTGGTGTGACGAACCCCACTTCGTACCATGGCGAATCCGTGCTGGCTGCTGCTCCAGCCGTCGGGCTGGAGGGTGTCGAAGTTGGCGGCACGGCCAGGCGGGTTGGGGTGGGGGTGGCAACGTCTGCGAAAAGCCCCAGCGGGTCTGCACCGGTGACTGTAAAAACCAAACCCAGAACAAGGATAATCCCCAGGACAATCAGCGTCCCTGTTGCGCTTTTGGACGGGCCTTTGCTCTTAGATTGGCGTGTGCTTTCCGAACCTGTCATTTTTCTCTCCTTTATCCTCTTCTTTTTTCTCGGTTACCGATTCTGAATTATCCTTGTCCGCCTCTTCCTCATCTGTTTCTTCAGGCAGGTTGAAGGCAATTTGACCAGGGTCAATTTGCGGCGGTTCGATTAGCTCATGGATGCTGGCAATGCGATGCGAGGCAGGCTCGTTTTGCAGCACCAGCCAGGTCTGGTCGCCAATCTGTTCCGGCGCGCGCCAGTTTTCCCCGTAAACTGCCTGGGCCTGGGTAAAGGCCGACTGCAAGGAATTCTGCAAATCCTCGAACGTCCAGCCCTCCGCCGTTGCCAGGTCTTTGACCGCGCCGAGCATCCGCCGCAGGGCTTTCATGCGCGGGTACATGGCCTCATCCGCCTCTTCGTCGTCTTCGATCTCGGCGGTCTCGCGGGCGATTTCCTCGGCGCGCGAAATGCCCCAGTTCAGGAGCGCGGTTGCTGCCTGTTCTTCGTAAAGCCCGTCGCGCAGGGCCTCGTTTTCGAGAATACTCTCGGCAGCCATGCGAATTCGCTGTTCCAGGTTCATAAACCTCCAGGTCTGCTAATACAGCCAGTCGACCCACACATCGCGCATTCCAATCAAACTTCCCATAATCATTGCCATGCCCAGCGCGCCCAGCCAGAGTACCATCGGAGACTGGTTGACAATAAAGAGCAGGACGTTCACCGCGCCCAAAATTTCCGTCTGGGTGGTGCGGTAGTACGTTATCGTATTAACAACCGTGGAAACGGTTATCGCCAAAAGCCCAAGACCGCCCAGGAAAATGGCCGCCCCAAGTCCAAACAAGGCAGGCGAACGCCTGCGGCGGATGTTTTTTTCTTCCATCACCGCCACTTCGCGCACAAACGCTTCCGCCTCGCCCCAACCCAGGCCAGTCTTTTCGCAAATTTCCTGGGTAACATCGCTGGCGCGCACATGGTTTGCAAGGCGGCGAATCACCAGTTGGCGCAGCGCGTCCTCTTCATCTCTTTCCATGCTCAAAGTATATCTGCTTTTGCCTTTCCCGCAAACTCTTATGTTAAAATCCAGCCCGGAGGGCACTATGGCATACAAATACATCATCCTCGGTTCGGGCCGCCAGGGCACCGCCGCCGCCTACGACCTGGCAAAATTCGGCGACGCCGGACAAATCATTTTGGCCGATTTTAAGGAAGATGCGGCGACTCAATCCGCCGCAAGGATTAACCGATTAATCGGCCGCGAGGTGGCCCGCGGCATTTTCCTCGACGTATCAGATTACCCGTCACTTGTCTCCTGCTTAAAAGGCATGGACGTGGCCCTGAGCGCCGTCACCTACTACCACAACCTGAACATCAGCCGCGCCTGCATCGAAAGCGGGGTCAGCCTGTGCGATATGGGCGGCAACACCGATGTCGTCTGGAGCCAGTTGGAACTCGACGCCGAAGCCGAAAAAGCCGGGGTCAGCCTGCTGCCCGATTGCGGCATGGGCCCGGGCCTGATCAACAACATGGGTGTCTATGTCATGGACGCCCTCGACACGCCTCGCGAAGTCTACCTTTATGATGCCGGTCTGCCCTGCGACCCGACCCCGCCCTGGAACTACTATTGCACCTTCCACCTCAACGGCCTGACCAACGAATACGACCACGAAGCCACCTTCATCCGCGATGGCAAAATCACCCTGGTGCCATCCTTCACCGAACTCGAAGAAATCGACTTCCCCCCGCTCGGCAAACTGGAAGCCTTCGTCATTTCCGGCTCCATGTCCACCACTGCCGATACCCATTTGGGAAAACTCGACCGCTACGAGAACAAAGTCCTGCGCTACCCCGGCCATTTCGTCACTTTTGAAGGCTACAAACGCCTGGGCCTGTTCTCCGAAGAACCCATCGAAGTTGACGGCCAGACTGTCATCCCGCGCCACTTCTACCACAAACTGCTCGAAGGCAAAATCACCGCCCCGCACGTCGAAGACATTTGCATTATGCGCGCTGTCGGCGTCGGCTTGAAGGATGGCCGCGAAACCCGCGTCACGCTTGACCTGATAGACCAATACGACCCGGTGACCGGCTTCACCGGCATGGAACGCCTGACCGGCTGGCACTGCGCCCTGATGATGGGCTTCCAGGCCCGCGGCGAAGTCGCCCCTGGCGCTCACCGCATGGAAACCGTCCCCGCCGCCAAAATCATGGACGAACTGACCAGGCGCGGGATTAAGTGGACAGTGAATATTGAATCCTGATTAACGGGTTTGTCATCCCTGGCACTGCCCGCCAGGGCAAGTGTTCGAACCGCGTAGCGGTGAGAAATCTTAACCGCCGGAAGTAAGATTTCTCAGTCGCCGCTATGCGGCTCCTTCGAAATGACAGGTATTGACGAGTATCTTCACAAGGAGCAAGCAACCATGACCGACCTACTCTACCAGACCGATTCCGACCTTAAAGAATTCAGCGCCACCGTCACCGCAGTGGATGAGGCGGCCCGTTCCATTGTCCTCGACCGCTCCGCTTTCTATCCCGGCGGCGGGGGCCAGCCCTGCGACTACGGCCAGATCAGCGCGGACGGTGTCTCCTACCCGGTCACCTCCGTCAAAAAAGCCGGGGCCGACGTGTTGCACTTCCTCGGCGGCGAAGCGCCCCTTCCGGCGGTTGGCGCAACCGTCAGCGCCGCGCTCGACTGGCAGCGGCGGCATAACCTGATGCGCACCCACACTGCCCTGCATGTTTTGTGCGGCGTGGTCTTCCGCGATTATGGCGCGCAAGTCACCGGCGGCAACATGGACCCGCTCGAAGGCCGCATGGATTTCGAGTTTGCCACCCTGCGCGGCGAGCTGGTCGGCGAAATCGAAGCCGCCGTCAACCGCGAAGTCGCCGCCGCCCATGAAGTCCGCGTAAAAATCCTGCCGCGTGAAGAAGCCTTCCAAATCCCCGACCTGATTCGCACCAAAATCAACCTGCTGCCTGAAGGCATCCCCGAAGTCCGCACCGTCGAACTGGTCGGCCTCGATCTGCAAGCCGACGGCGGCACCCACGTCCAGAACACATCCGAAATTGGCACGGTTCGGGTAACGGATTACAAATCGAAGGGCGCGATCAACAAGCGCATTTATATCAAGGTCGAGGATTGATACTCGATATTCGATAATTGGATATTGGATACTCGATACTTCGAAATTCCAATATCCAATCTCTAATCTCTAATATCCTATCTCGAATATCGTCCACTGCCCACTGAACATTGGAGGTACCATGAACTACCGCAACCTCGGCCGCACTGGCCTGAAAGTCTCACCCCTGTGCATGGGAACCATGCAATTCGGCTGGTCGGTCTCTGAAGCCGATTCCTATCCCGTATTATCAGAAACCTACGAAGCCGGGATAAACTTCTTCGACACTGCCGACATCTACTCGCGCTGGGTTGAAGGCAACCCCGGCGGCGTTTCTGAAACCATCCTTGGCAAGTGGATGAAAAAGGCTGGCATCCCGCGCGAAAAACTGGTTATTGCCACCAAAGTGCGCGGAAAAATGGGCGATGGCCCCAACGACGAGGGCCTCAGCCGCGTTCACATTATGCAGGCGGTCGAAGCCTCGCTCAAACGGATGCAAACCGAGTACATCGACCTGTACCAGACCCACTGGACGGACGACTCGACCCCCATCGAAGAAACCCTGAGCGCGCTGGACGATTTGGTCAGGCAGGGCAAAGTCCGCTACATCGGCGCATCGAATTATGCTGCCTGGGAATTGATGCAAGCCCTGTGGACATCCGACAAACACGGCCTGGCGCGCTACGACAGCCTGCAGCCGCACTATAACCTGCTCGGACGGGCCGAATTCGAGCGCGAACTGCGCGCCGTCTGCGAAACCTACGGAATTGGCGTTATCCCCTACAGCCCGCTGGCAGGCGGATTTTTAACCGGCAAATACCGCCGCGACGCCGAACTGCCTGCCGACAGCGCCCGCACCGACGGGGTCCAGAAGCGTTATTTCAACGAACGCGGCTGGGCGGTTTTGGGCGCGGTCGAGAAACTTGCCGCCGAAAAAGCCACCAACGTCTCGGCCATCGCCCTGGCCTGGATGCTGGCCGACCCGGTCATCAGCAGCCCCATCATCGGCCCGCGCAGCCTGGCCCAACTCAAGGACAACCTGGCTGCCCTCGATGTGACGATTTCTCCCGAAGAAAAAGCCTCGCTTGACGAGGTCACGGCCTGGCAGGAATAAGAGCGATAACTCGATATTCGATACTCGAAGTTCGAATTATCGAGTCTCGAATATCGAATAACTCCCATGCGCCTCAAAGCCGACCTGACCCTCCTCCTCGTTGCCCTCATCTGGGGCAGCGCCTTTGCCGCCCAGCGCATTATCGGCGAAATGGGCAATGTCTTCCTCTTCAACGGACTGCGCTTCCTGCTGGCCGCCATCCTGCTCTGGCCTTTCCTGCGCGGCAAGCCGTCGCTGGGCCGCCCCGGTTGGAAATGGATTTTCGCCGCCGGTTTTGTGCTCTTCATCGCCAGCGCCCTCCAGCAGGCCGGGTTGATGTTCACCACCGCCGGGAACGCCGGGTTCATCACCAGCCTGTACGTTGTCCTCGTTCCGATTGTGCTGTTCTTCGGCTGGAAGGAACGACCGTTCTGGACGCAGATTTTGGCCGTTTTCCTGGCGATTGGCGGCGGATACCTGCTCAGCACCGGCGGCGAGTTTCACATCCAGCCCGGAGACCTGCTCGAACTGGCCGGGGCTTTTTTCTGGGCCTTTCACGTTGTCATGCTGGGGAAATTCGCCTCGCGTTATGATGCCCTGCGTTTTTCAGCCGGGCAATTCCTGGTCAGTGGGTTGCTCAACCTGAGCGTTGGCGCGTTTACAGAAACCATCCCCATGGCGCAGATTTGGCCGTTTGTTGGCGGGGTGCTTTACACAGCGGTTTTCTCGGTGGCGGTCGGATACACCCTGCAAGTCTGGGCGCAGCGCCACACCCCGCCGACCGATGCCGCCATCCTGCTCAGTCTCGAGGCTGTTTTTGCCGTCCTGTTCGGCTGGCTGCTGCTCGGAGAAGTTCTCTCCCCGATTCAAGCCCTCGGCTGCGGGTTGATTTTTGTCGCTGTGTTATTGGCGCAAATCCGGTTTGGGCGCAAAGAGTAAGCAAACATCTCACGCCAAGCCGCAAAGGACGCAAAGAAAAACAAAAAGCGATTCCACCCAAGGGCCAAGGCCTGGGCACTAAATACTGCCTTTCGACTACGGGCTACGCCCTCCGCTCAGGGCCTGAATACTGAACACTAACCACTGGATACTGCCCATGACCCCCGAATCCATCCTCAAAACCACCTTCGGCTACGACACCTTCCGCCCACTGCAGCGCGAGATTATTGACAACGTGCTTGCCCGGCGTGACAGCCTGGCGATTATGCCGACTGGCGGCGGCAAGTCGCTCTGCTACCAGATTCCGGCCCTGCTCTTTGATGGCCTGACCGTCGTTGTCTCGCCGCTCATCGCGTTGATGAAAGACCAGGTCGAGCAGATGCGCGCCGCGGGCGTCCCGGCCCTGTTCCTGAACAGCACGCTCTCGCCCGAAGCCTACAACGAAAACATGGACTACGTCCGGCGCGGGCAGGTCAAACTGCTCTACGTCGCCCCTGAAACCCTGCTGACGCCGCGCATCCTCGGCCTGCTCGCCGAACTCAAGGTCGATTGCCTGACCATCGATGAAGCCCACTGTATCTCGGAGTGGGGACACGACTTTCGACCTGAATACCGTCAACTGGCGGATGTGCGCCGCCGCTACCCCGAGGCGGTTTGCCTGGCCCTGACCGCGACCGCCACCCCGCGCGTCCGCGCCGACATCACCCGCAGCCTGGGATTCAAAGCCTCGAATGAGTTTGTCGCCAGTTTTAACCGCGAAAACCTGTTCATCGAAGTTACCCCCAAACGGGACGGTGAAATTCAACTAACGCGTTTTCTCGAACGCTTCAAAGACCAATCCGGAATCATCTACTGCTTCTCGCGCCGCCAGGTGGACGAGTTGAGCGACTACCTCGAGCGGCGCGGATACGCCGTCCGCCCGTACCACGCCGGGCTGGACGATGACACCCGCCGCCGCAACCAGGAAGCCTACATCCGCGACGATGTCCAGATGATGGTGGCGACGATTGCTTTTGGCATGGGTATCAACAAGCCGAATGTGCGCTTTATCGTCCATTATGATTTGCCCAAGAGCATCGAAGGCTACTATCAGGAAATTGGCCGCGCCGGGCGCGATGGATTGCCCGCGCACTGCCTGCTGCTCTACAGCTACGGCGACGTTGCCAAACTGCGTTACTTCATCGACCAGAAGGAAGGCGACGAGCGCAAAGCGGCCGTCGAGCAACTGGATGCCATTGTCCGTTACGCCGAGGACGAACGCAACTGCCGCCGCAAGCCGCTGCTGGCTTATTTTGGCGAGAAATTTTCCGCTGAAAAGTGCGACAGTTGCGACAACTGCAACGCCGAAGCGCCGGTTCTGGAAGACATCACCCTCCCGGCCCAGAAATTTCTCTCGTGTGTCGCGCGGACGGGGGAACGCTTCGGCGCCGGGCATGTGGCCGATGTTTTGCTTGGCTCGAAAAACGAGCGCGTCCTGCGCCTGGGGCACGACCAGGTCTCGACCTAGGGCATCGGCAAGGAGCTGACCCAGAAACAGTGGATGCACCTGGCGCGTCAACTGGCGCAGATGGGTTATCTCAACCAGGACGGCGAGTACCGCACCCTGAGCCTGACCGAATCGGCCCGCGCCGCGCTCAAAAACCGCGCCAAAATCTTCGGGCAGTTGCAGGAAGTCGAAGAACGCGCCAAGAAGAAGGACAACAAGAAAGAACTCGAATACAACCACGCCCTGTTTGCGCTCTTGCGCGCCAAACGCAAGCAACTGGCCGATGCCGACGGCGTGCCGCCCTACGTCATCTTCTCTGACCGGACGCTGGTCGAGATGGCGGCGTATTTCCCGCAGTCGAAAGACTCGCTGCTTGGGGTTTCGGGCGTCGGGCAGGTCAAGTTGGAGAAGTTTGGCGATTTGTTTTTGGAAGTGATCAAGCCATACTGCAAAAAACATAAACTCGCCGAAAAGAAGGTGAAAATCATGGTTTATTCGAGAAATAGAGTCCCTAAAAAAGATATTATTGGATAAAATATCTTCGATAAATCTTGTTAATTTACCTAAACCTATGCAACCAACAAAACCTGCGCCGCAAATCTCATTGAGTGTCTTTCGCCGAGCGCAAGTGATATTTAATAAACAAAATTGGGGAATTGAAACAGTAGAAGAAGATTCTACGTTTGATGATTTTTGTAATATGCTAAGCTTTTTGGATTCAACGCAACAAGACTGTATCCTTGATTTGACGGAAAGATTTCTTCGTATTGATGTGGGGAAATATTTGTATCATATTCGCAAAGCACTGCGTAGTATTGATTCTGATACTTTGAAAAATGTAAGCACTGTTTATGTTTTGCCGCTTCTTCCAAAAGAAGATTATGGTAAATCCAAAAGTTCAACCTTTCTAACAGGCTTGTTTCGTAGTCGTGAATTAAGATCTGCGGATATATTGTCGGTGAAAAGTGTGTTTATACTTGATCGAGTCGATGAAATTAAGCAAATTATTAACACTAAAAAATGGTTTTTACTTCTTGTTGATGATTTTATTGGATCAGGAGATACGGCAGAAAAGGCATTGATGGATTTTATTGAAGAAACTGATATCAGTTCGGATAAAATAGCAGTTCTTTCTCTTGTTGCTCAGAAGATTGGCTATGAGAGGCTTGTCACCAACGGTGTGAGAGTGTACTATTCTGAGTTAAGAGCTAGAGGTATAACTGATGAGTATGCCGACCCTAAACGTCAAGACTATTTAGATATTATGATGGGTATTGAAAATATGCTTAAAGTTAAGAGCGAATATCGCTTTGGCTATCAAAAATCAGAGGCTTTGGTAACACTTAAGCGAACACCTAATAATACTTTTCCTGTGTTTTGGTTAGAAACTCATGTCAAAGGAAGAAAATTCACAGTACCCTTTCCTAGGTGATGAATAAATTTAGCGATTTTCATATTCTTCGGATCTTATCCGTAATTCGTTACCAAATGTCCATAGATAGTTTATTGGATGTTGGCTTAGAGTATTCGCAGATCGCTAGGTTGATTTCATATGTTTTAGATGATGGGTTAGTTGACGATGCTGATGAAAGTGGGTTGGTATTAACATCAAAAGGTATAGAAATGTTAGACTCGCTAAAAAGAGAACTCTATCCTGAAAATTCATCCGGTTGGATTTTGCCATCAGAAGAGAGTCGCATTCCAAAAATTGATAAATATGATATATACTTGCCAAGAAAGAAAAAAAATGTGTAGTAGCCCTGCCAAATCCATTAGTCTCAAAGTGACTTGGTCACAAGGAATGGCGAGTCGTCATTCTGGGATGTACTTTCCTTCAAGCCGAGAGCTTCAATCCGCTACGCTGCTGCGCGCTCCGCGGTTTGAAGCTCGCGCCGCGAGCCTCATCGGCTACCGCCGATGAAGCGCACCGGCTTCAATCAGCCTCAGAGAGTCTGTTTGAAGCCGGTTCGATATGAATTGTTTGTAATGGGTTTGGCAGGGATTTTTATATGAAGTGGGAATCTTATTCTAAGGAGTTTGAAAAGACGGCACTTCGCAACAATTTTTCTCCTGAAGAGATAAGTTATTTTCTGGAATATGCAAAAAATCTTTACGATAAGAAACTGCCTATTATTTTTGACCAAGAACATTTAGCATTATTGGTGGGCTATAAATATGAATATTTGCTAAAAATCTCCAATAGCCCCCAAAAATTCTATCGGACTTTTAAAATCCCGAAGAAATCTGGTGGAGAGAGAGAAATTTCAGAGCCGCTACCTAGCTTAAAAGAAATTCAGCACTGGATTCTTAAAGAAATTTTAGATAAGCTTTCCGTGAGCCAGTATGCCAAGGCATATGTTCATAAACGTTCCATTCGAGAGAATGCTAGATTTCATGTTGCTCAAAAAGCAATATTAACTATTGACCTTGAAAATTTTTTTGGTTCTTTGAAATTTAATAAAGTTTATGGTTTTTTTGTGCAGTTGGGTTATTCGGTACCAGTTGCAACAATGCTGAGCAATTTATGTTGTTTGAGTGAAAGCCTACCTCAAGGCGCACCCACGAGCCCGGCTTTGTCTAATCTCTTGATGCAACAAACCGACAAAAGAATTTCTGGATTTATTAAGAAAAAAAAGATTCGCTATACGCGCTATGCCGATGATCTAACTTTTTCTGGTGATTTTGAGCCAGGTATGATAATTAAATTTGTAAAAAGTGTTATGAACGATATTAATCTTCGGCTCAACGAGAAAAAAATTCGCGTTCGCAGGCCCGGACAAAGACAAGAAGTTACTGGTGTTGTCGTAAATGAAAAGATGCAAGCTCCGAAAGAATTGAGAAGAGAACTTCGCCAAGCAGTTTACTATATTGAGAAATACGGGTTGGCGTCTCATTTGGATAAAACTGAAAACTTCAAAGCGAATCATGTTTATCACTGGTTGGGGATAGCGAATTTCATTTTATTTTTGAATCCAAAAGATGAAGACGCACTCCGCTGCAGGGAACTTTTGAGAAAACATAAACCTGAATAAAGAATCAGTGTGCCACCTGGCACGCTGATTCTTTGAAGAACCTTGCATCCTTCTTTACAATCCCTTTACATGCAAGTTGTATCCTTTAGACAGTCAGGGCAACGACCCTGAAAACTGTTCAAAAAGGAGTAAAAACTATGAAAAAGACAATTTTTGCAATGCTTGCGCTCGTGCTGGCGCTGGGTGTGCTGGGTGTCGGTGTGGCCTTCGCCCAGACGGAAGAACCGCCTGCTGACGGCTTCCCGTTCGGCTTCGGGCGCGGCGCGATGCGCGAACAGGCCGGGACGATGCGCGTCTACAAAGTGGAGGCTTTCGCCGCCCAGCTCGACCTGATGGTGGACGAGGTCAACGCCCTGCTCAATGGCGGCACGCGCCTGCACCAGATTGCGCTTGATAACGGCGTGACTGAAGAAGACCTGCCCGCTTTCATGCAGGAAGTCCACCAGGCTGCGCTGGATTTGGCTGTGGCCGATGGTGTCCTGACCCAGGAGCAGGCCGACCAGATGAAGGCGCGGATGCAGTTCCGCGGCATGGGCAATGGTGTCTGTGACGGCGAGCGCCCGATGGATGGCTCCGGCTTCCGTGGCGGCGGCATGATGCGCGGCGGACGCGGCGGTGGGCCTGGCAACCAGCAGCCGTAACGCGAACAAATTTATCAACGGGTCGGGCAGCAATGCCCGGCCTTTTTGATTCCGGGTGCGTTGGCTGCCGGGCAGGTTGTATAGAACACTCGCGCGGCGATTTTTTAAGGTAACTGCAACCTTTAACCTCTTGAAGTGACCTTGCATTTATGTTAGAATGTCAATTGTAACCCCAACAGGTAGGGGGAATTCGTCGGGTACTCGCCATATATGGCGGGTACAAATGTTCTATATCGAAGAGGCATGATTAATGCGTTGTCCGTATTGCCAGCATGACGAATCCAGGGTCATCGACACCACCCGCGACAGCCACGGAGGCATCCGCCGCCGCCGCGAGTGCGAATCCTGCGGACAACGCTTCAGCACCTACGAACGGCCCATCCTGGCGACCCCGCTCCTGATTAAGCAAGACGGCACGCGCGAAGAATTTGACCGCGAAAAACTGGCGCGCGGCATCCGTATTTCCTGCGCCAAGCGTCCGGTCTCTGCCGCCGACATCGAACGCCTGATTGGGCAGGTCGAAGCCCAATTGCAGAAATTGGGAAAATCGGAAGTCTCTTCGCGGGTGGTGGGGGATATGGTTATCAACGGCTTGAAGGAACTCGACCAGATTGCTTACATCCGCTATGCGATTGTTTACCTGCGGCTGGACGGCCTGCACGAACTGCGCGGCGAAATAGACCGCCTCCTTGAAGGCTAAAACTTTACAGGGTTTGGGAACGGACAATGACCGGTATTGTCGCCTCCCAAACCCTTTAGTGCCCTAAAAACCGGAATTGTCTGCACAAAATTTTCTTACAGGAGTCAATCATGGTAGCAAAGAATTTGGACGCCCAAAAGCACGGCCTGTTGCCCACCCCGCCCCTTCCGGCAGATTTGCCGCCCGTCGAACTGACTGATAATGCCCGCAAAGTGCTGGTACGCCGCTATGTCCGCCGCGGTGACGACGGCCAGCCGGTCGAGAGCGTCGAAGATATGTTCTGGCGGGTTGCCTACCATGTCGCCAGGGTCGAAGAAGCCTGGGGCGGCGATGTGCTCGAACGCGCGCGCCATTTTTACGCACTCCTTACCAGTAAGAAATTTTTCCCCAATTCTCCCACCTTTACCGGGGCCGGAACCCCGCTCGGACAGTTGGCGGCCTGCTTTGTGCTGCCCATCAGCGACGACATGGGCCGCGACGAGGCCGGAATCTTCCAGTCGCTGCGCAACGCGGCCCTCATCCAGCAGACCGGCGGCGGTAACGGGTTTTCCTTCTCGCGCCTGCGCCCGGCGGGCGGGCTGGTTAAATCGTCTGCCGGTCAGGCCACCGGGCCGGTCGGTTTCCTGCGCGTCTACGACCACGCTTTCGGCGAAATCGCCCAGGGCGGAACCCGGCGCGGGGCCAATATGGGCGTCCTACGCGTTGACCACCCGGATGTGGACGAGTTCATCGTCTCGAAGACCAGCGAAAACGCCATCACCAATTTTAACATTTCGGTCGGCATCACCGACGCTTTTATGCAGGCCGTCAAAGACGACGCCGATTGGGACCTGGTTTTCCCCGACATTTCGACGCCTGAATATCGCAGTTTTCGCGGCACCATCGAACAGGCCCGCGAGCAGAAGATTCCCATCAAGGTTTATAAGACCGTGCGCGCCCGCGAGTTGTTCGACAAAATCGTCGAGCAGGCTCACCACAACGGCGAGCCGGGCGTGCTGTTCCTCGACGCCGCCAATCGCCAGAACCCCGTCCCGCACCTGTACCCGCTCGAAAGCACAAACCCGTGTGGTGAGCAATGGTTGGGGCCATTCGAAAATTGCTGTTTAGGTTCCGTTAATTTGGCCCAGCACTTTGGCGAGGGGGACAGCGTTGATTGGGAAACCCTGCGCGAAAGCGTGGAACTTTCGACCCGCTTCCTGGATGACGTTGTCGAGGCAAATGCCTACGTCCCGGCGGTTCCGCAACTCAAGGAGGCCGCTCATCGCGCCCGCCGCATCGGACTGGGCATCATGGGCCTGGCCGACCTGATGTACCATGTGGGTGTGCGCTATGGTTCAGCCGACGGACAGGAATTTGCCTCGGTGGTGATGGAATTCGTGCGCTACCACGCCATGCAGACCAGCATCCGCATGGCCGAAGAGCGCGGGCCTTTCCCGGCCATCGAAGGCTCGATTTACGACCCCGACAACCTGAAATGGCGCACGCCCAAGTCTATCGTCCCGATTAAGCAAACCTGGGGCCGCCCGGCTCTCGACTGGAAGCAACTCACCGGCGAAATCAAAAAGCACGGCATCCGCAACGCCGCCCAGACCACCGTCGCGCCGACCGGCACGATTGCCACCGTCGCTGGCTGTGAAGGCTACGGCTGCGAACCGGTCTTCGCGCTGGCCTACATCCGGCATGTCAACGACAATGGCAAGGATTTGCAACTGACCTATGGCTCGCCGCTCTTTGAGAAAGCTCTCGAAGGAGCCGGGATCGAACCCGAAGCGCGCCAGGCCATTTTCGAGAGCGTCATGAATCACGGAACCTGCCAGGATGTGGATGACGTGCCGGAAAATATCCGCCGCGTCTTCGCCACTGCGGGCGATGTGACCGCCGAGGAGCACGTCCGCATGGCCGGGGCCTTGCAGGCTTTTGTCGATAATTCGATTTCGAAGACCATCAACTTCCCCGAAGGTGCCACCGAAGCGGACGTTGCCCACGCTTACATGCTGGCCTGGGAACTGGGCGCGAAGGGCATTACGGTTTACGTGACCGGCTCGCGCGACAAAGTGGTGCTGGAGACCAAGGCCACTCTCGACAAGAAGCAGGCTGTCGAAGCCCCCGCTGCCGAAGTTTCTAACGAACGCATCATCTGGCATGAGACCAAGAAGATGCGCCCGCGCGCCCTGCGCGGCCAGACCTTCAACATCGACACACCGCTTGGCAAGGCTTTCATCACCGTCAACGAGAACGGCGGAGACCAGCCTTTCGAGGTCTTTATCAACACCTCGAAGGCAGGGTCTGACACGGCGGCGGTTTCAGAAGCCATCGGACGGTTGATTTCCTACATCTTGCGCCTGGCTTCGCCGATTGCGCCCCTCGACCGGATGCGCGAAGTCGTCACCCAACTGGCCGGCATCGGCGGCGGACGCTCGCTCGGGTTTGGCCCCAACCGCGTGCGTTCCCTGCCTGACGGCGTCGGCCAGGTGCTGGACGAGTACCTGCTCAACAAGACCGAGCCGCACCTGCCTTCCGGCTCGAACGGCAGCGGAAACGGCAACGGCCACCACCCGGCGGTTTCAGTCCCCCAGCCGAGCGCGCCGACGATGAAAATCGGCGACCTGTGCCCCGAATGCGGTGAAGCGGCGGTGGTCAACGAGGAAGGCTGTAGAAAGTGCTACGCCTGCGGGTTTAGCGAGTGTTAACCAAATCGGGTTGGAATGGTCAAAAAGCCATTCCAACCCGATTTTTCTTTTTAAACTTTGGTTTCCGAACGCTCTCTTAACATAAATTGCAGAGAAACGTCTGCGAACGAATAGACTAGGAGTGTAATTAGTCGTCGCCGCCGGACGAGTCATCGTCGCCGCCGGACGAGTCGTCGTCACCGCCGGACGAGTCATCGTCGCCGCCGGACGAGTCGTCGTCGCCGCCGGACGAGTCGTCGTCGCCGCCGGACGAGTCGTCGTCGCCGCCGGACGAGTCATCATCGCCGCTGGATGAGTCGCCATCTGAATCTTCAGACTCGCTGCCACCGCCTTCGGGTTCCTTGTATTCATCAGAAGGGGTTTCAACATCGTCAGGCGCAGGAGCCGTTTGACCAAGTCCGCCATCGCGGATTTGCTCAATACTGATTGGACAGCCTCCACATAACTGGTGACCCATGGCCAAGAACTGGTTGGCTTGGTCAACAGTCATTTCATCAGGTGCGCCAGGGATTGGAGCGAGGCCTTTGACATCTACCGCCTGGCCCTGTTGCAGGGTCAGTTTTTGTTCGCCGCGCACGAAATTGCATTCACCAGTCAGGCAGGTGGCCGTTAATACCTTGGTTTCAGGGTTGTATGCAACCCGGACCGTAGAACCAACAACGCCAGAAGCATCACCGTCAGGGGTTGTTACCTGAAAAACTGCGCCTTGAGGTAATTTTTTCTTATGGTGTTCGAGAGCCGCCGCGCCGCTATTAAGCAGGATTTCTGTGACCGGCACATCCTTGCTTCCTCCCAAGGTTTTTACAACTGCCTGGGAGTTGTTGTCAATGATGACCATTGTACTTGAGTCACGGTACAGGGCAACAATGCCGTCTGCGCCGGTGCGAATTACAGCTCCTTCACGTAAGCGTTGTCCTTCAACTGCCGGGGCAAAAGTATCTGAACCTGAATTGCGGACTTCCACTTTGCCGCGCACTCTGGCAATTTGCAGGTAAAAATCAGCGCCAGCCCCGCCCTGGCTGGGAGCAGGGCCTGAGCCACATGCGGAAAGCAGCAACATAAAAATTAATACCAAACTCAGTACAACGATTGTATTCTTTCTCATAGTGTCTCCAATTGTGGGTATTAGGATAAATTAAGTCTCATTATATTGTGACAGGATGCGAAATACAATAAGCAAAACTCAAATCTAAAATTGATATTCGCACTAATTTAGTCGTAAATTGGCGCTATTTTGGGTCGCAATCATATACTCAAAATTCCCCAAATGCGATGACTTATCACGGAAATTCCTAAAGAGCCACAGAAAGGTAAGTTGGGTGGCGGCAAACGCAGGATAAGTTGCTATAATTGCCCTGCTTTCCTCAGAAGGTATAACCGCACTAACGTGGGCGCTCTTTTTCTGCTATGACTTTCATTCTTTTTCCATAAATCTAACCCATGCAAACCTCCGACTTTGACTACGACCTGCCCGACTCTTTCATCGCCCAGACGCCGGTCGAGCCGCGCGATTCTTCGCGGCTGATGGTTTTGAACCGCAAAACCGAACGAATTGAACACCACATTTTCCGCGAGATTGGCGCGTATCTCAACCCCGGCGATTTGTTGGTGGTCAACCAGACGCGCGTCATCCCGGCCAGGCTGTCAGCCCGCAAGGAAACCGGCGGCAAGGCCGAAATTCTGCTCCTGCGGCGCGAATCGGATACAGTCTGGGAGTGCCTGGTTGGCGGCAAGGGCCTGGGGGTGGGGAAACGTCTCAGCCTCGCGGATGGCCTCGAAGCGGAAATCGTCGAAGCCCTGGAAGGGTCCCGCCGCCGGGTGCGGTTCGATGAACCGGTCGAGAATCATCTCTCGTTAGACGGGCAAAT
>Ga0208244_101078_pt1 | contig 17738 bp, 17 predicted proteins | sample SubbioCR12Aug_5A_FD_184828 | JGI IMG/M metagenome (GOLD analysis project Ga0208244, IMG submission 184828) | Serpentinite rock and fluid subsurface biosphere microbial communities from McLaughlin Reserve, California, USA - CR12Aug_5A (SPAdes) | ecosystem: Environmental > Terrestrial > Deep... | reverse complement strand
CGGCGAAATGCGCCGCCGGCCAGCGCTTGGCCGGTCCGTACTCCGCGCCGGGGCAGAAGACGACCGGCGCCGGTGCGGCGTCGAGGCCGAGCGCCGCCAGGGTGGCGCGGACGCTCTCCGCATTCACCTCGAGATTCGGCTCGGCCAGCGGGGCGGGCATCGTTGCGCCGACGTCCTCCGCCAGCAGGGCATAGCGCTGGGCGAGTTGCGGCAGGGCCGTCTCGTCGAGCGTGTGGATGCGATTGAGCAGCCCGCGGCGTGCTTCACCCTTGAAGCCGATGCGCTGCGGGATGCCGGTGAAGCAGGGCACAAGGGCCGATTTCCAGGAGTTCGGCAGAACGATTGAGGCGTCGTAGCCTTCGCGTGCCAGCTCACGCCCGGCGCGCCAGCGCCCGGCCAGGTTGAACTCGCCGTGGGCGAAGGGATTGGGAATGACGCGCCGGACTTCGCGCATGCGTTCGAGCACGGGCGAGGCCCAGGCCGGCGCGTAGGCGTCGAGGACGAGACCGGGGTGCTTTTCATGCAGCCGCCTGAACAGCGGTTGCGCGAGGATCGTGTCGCCGATCCAGGAGGGGGCGACGATGAGGATTTTCATAAGGCGGTGAGCGGCAAGCGGTAAGCGGTGAGCGGAGAAAACCGGGCTTCTACTACCGCTCACCGTTACCGTTCACCGCTCACGGTCATCAATGCCCCTTCGGTTTCTCGCCAGTGAAGGTATAGCGGGTACCGCAATAGGGACAGTCGGCCTCGCCGGTTTTCAGCGGGTCGAGGAAGACGCGCGGATGGCGCGCCCACAGCGGGGCGTCGGGCAGCGGGCAATGCAGTGGCAGGTCGTGCGCGGTGACGGCGATGACGCGGGCTGCATCTTTGGTTTCGCTCATGACGGCTCCTGCTCGACCGGGGTGAGCCAGTTCTTGTGGAAGGGCGAACGGCCGTTCACCACATCGAAGAACAGGTTCTGGATCTGCTGGGTGATCGGTCCGCGGCTACCCGAACCGATGATGCGGCCGTCCAGTTCGCGGATCGGCGTCACTTCGGCGGCGGTGCCGGTGAAGAAGGCCTCGTCGGCGATGTAGAGGTCGTCGCGCGTGAGGCGCTTGGCCTTCACCTCGAAGCCCAGTTCCTTCGCCAACTGGATCACCGTGGCGCGGGTGATGCCGACGAGGGCGGAGGCGATCTCCGGCTCGTAGATCTGGCCGTCCTTGATGACGAAGAGGTTCTCGCCGGCGCCTTCCGCGACGAAGCCGTCGACGTCGAGCAGCAGCGCTTCGTCGTAGCCGTGCTCGGTGGCCTCCATGTTGGCGAGGATCGAGTTGGCGTAGGTGCCGGAGTACTTGGCGCGGCACATCGAGACGTTCACGTGGTGGCGGGCATACGAGGACGTCTTGACGCGGATGCCGTTGGCCAGCCCGTCCTCGCCCAGATAGGCGCCCCACGGCCAGGCGGCGATGGATACATGCACCTGCGCGCCCTTGGGCGAGACGCCCATCTTCTCCGAGCCGTAGAAGGCGATCGGCCGCAGGTAGCAGGACTCCAGCTTGTTGGCGCGCACGACTTCGCGGTGCGCCTCCATCAGCACTTCCTTGCTGTACGGCATCTTCATCATGTAGATGTGCGCCGAATTGAACAGCCGGTCGGTGTGCTCCTTGAGGCGGAAGATTGCAGGGCCGTCGACGGTCTTGTAGGCGCGCAGGCCCTCGAACACGGCCAGGCCGTAGTGCAGGGAGTGCGTCAGCACGTGCGTCGTCGCTTCGCGCCAGGGCACGAGCTTGCCGTCGTGCCAGATGAAGCCGTCGCGGTCGGCCATGGACATGGTGTTTCTCCGGCTCTTTGGGAAAAGAAGGATTTTATCGCACCCGGGGGACGCGGTAAAATTACTTCATGGAGCGCATCTGGAAACCCAACGTCACGGTCGCCGCTGCCATCGAGCGCGACGGGCGCTTCCTGTTTGTCGAGGAAGAGACCGACGACGGCATCCGCCTAAACCAGCCGGCGGGGCACCTCGACGAGGGCGAATCCCTCGTGGATGCCGCGGCGCGCGAGGCGCTGGAGGAAACGGCCCACCGCTTCGTGCCGGAATTTCTCGTCGGCGTCTACCAGTGGTGCCGCCCGGCGGGCGACGTGACCTACCTGCGCTTCGCCTTCGGCGGCCGCCTGCTCGGCGTGGAGGCTGAGCGGGCGCTTGACCACGGCATCCTGCATGCCCTGTGGCTGACGCCGGAGGAAATCGCCGCGGAACATGCCCGTCATCGCAGCCCGCTGGTCATGCAGTGCGTGCGCGACTACCTCGCCGGCCGGCGCTTCAGCCTCGATCTGATCACGCATTACGAAACATGAGCCAGGGCACCGTCGTCGTCGGCATGTCGGGCGGGGTGGATTCCTCCGTCGCGGCGATGCTGTTGAAACAGCAGGGCTGGAAGGTCGTCGGCCTCTTCATGAAGAACTGGGAGGACGATGACGACGAGGAATACTGTTCCTCGCGCCAGGACCTCATCGACGTCGCCGCGGTGTGCGACATCCTCGGCGTCGATCTCGAGGTGGTGAATTTCTCCGCGGAGTACAAGGAGCGGGTGTTCGCCGAGTTCCTGCGCGAGTACCGCGCCGGGCGCACGCCCAACCCGGACGTGCTGTGCAATGCCGAGATCAAGTTCAGGGCCTTTCTCGACCATGCCCTGGCGCTGGGCGCCGAGAAGATCGCCACCGGCCATTATGCCCAGGTGCGCGAGGCAGCGACCGAGATGGGCAGCGAGTTCCAGTTGCTCAAGGCCGAGGACGGCACCAAGGACCAGAGCTATTTCCTGTACCGGCTCAATCAGGCGCAGTTGTCGAGAACGTTGTTTCCGCTCGGCCAGGCGTACAAGCGCGAAGTGCGCAGGATGGCCGAGCGGGCCGGCCTGCCGAATTTCGCCAAGAAGGATTCGACCGGCATCTGTTTTATCGGCGAACGGCCCTTCAAGGAATTCCTCGAACGCTACATTCCGCGCCAGCCCGGCGAAATCCGCACCCTGGATGGCGGCAAGCGGGTCGGCGAGCATCACGGCCTGATGTACCATACCCTGGGCCAGCGCAAGGGCCTAGGCATTGGTGGCATCGCAGGAGGCGATGGAGGCAGCCAAAAGGGCGGCGAGCACGATGCCTGGTACGTCGCCGGCAAGGATATGGAGCAAAACGTCCTCTACGTTGTGCAGGGCCACGACCACCCGGCGCTGCTGGCGGATCGCCTGAAAGCCATCGACCTGTCATGGGTGAACGGCAGATTGCCGCACACGCATTGGGTCTACACCGCGAAGACACGCTACCGCCAGCCGGATGCGCCCTGTGAAGTGGAATCGGTGAGCACCGAGCGCTGCGAGGTGATTTTCGCCCAGTCGCAATGGGCGGTGACGCCAGGGCAGAGCGTGGTGATTTACGACTCGAAAGTGTGTCTTGGCGGCGGCGTGATCCTGTAGGAGCGGGCTTGCCCGCGAAAATTGCCGCCGGATCGCGGGCAAGCCCGCTCCTGCAACATCAGCCCTGCGGCACCGTTTCGGCGAAGGAAGGACGCGCCATCAGTTCATCGTAGAGACGCGCCAGATTGGCGTGCTGTTCGCGCCACTTGATGTCGCCCAGCCTGAAGTCGAGATAACCCAGCGCCGCGCCGACGGCGACGTCGGCAAGCGAGAAGGCATTGCCGGTGCACCAGGGCTGTTCGCCGAGTTCTTCGGACATCATCTCAAGCGCGCGGTCGATTTTTTCGCGCTGGCGCGTGATCAACGACGCGCTTTGTTCAACCTTGGCGCGCTTGGCTTCGAGAAAGGCCGCCACCGCGGCATCGAGCACGCCGTCGGCCAGCGCCTCCCAGCGCTTGATGCGGATGCGTTCGCGTCCAGAGGCGGGCAGCAGGCGATTATTGGGCGTGACACTGTCGAGGTATTCGACGATGACGCGGGAATCGAACAGCGTGCTCTCGTCGTCGAGAACCAGCACCGGCACCTTGCCGAGCGGGTTCTGTTTCGGCACGCCGGTTTCTTCGCTCCAGGGGTTGTCGAGCACGAGATCGTAGTCGATCTTTTTTTCCGCGAGGACGATGCGCGCCTTGCGCGCATAGGGGCTTGTCAGGGAGGCGATCAGTTTCATTTTTTGAGCCGCTGTTCTAAGTGCGCGGCGATTATAGCACCGCGTTATGCCGTGTCTGTGACGCAAGTCATGCCGTCCCCGGGCGCCTCTATTCGCCATGATAAAATCGCCTGTTATCAAAAGGTTCATGCACATGACTTTGACTCCGCTGACAGCCCTTTCTCCGCTCGATGGCCGCTATGCCGGCAAGGTCGAGGCCCTGCGCGCGCATTTTTCGGAATTCGGCCTGATCCGCAACCGCGTGCGGGTTGAGGTGGCTTGGCTCAAGGCGCTCGCTTCCGAAGCGCATTTTGCCGAGATTCCGGCTTTCTCCACTGAATCGCAGAGCGAACTCGATGAAGTGGCGTCATCGTTCTCCGCCACCGACGGCGAGGCCATCAAGGCCATCGAGGCGCGTACCAACCACGATATCAAGGCGATGGAGTACTGGCTGAGGGAGCGCCTCTCCGACAACGCCGAGGTGATGGCGGTGGCGGAGTTCATCCATTTCGGCTGCACCTCGGAGGACATCAACAACCTCTCCCACGCACTGATGTTGCGGGACGCGCGCGAGGCCAACCTGCTGCCGGCGCTGGATGCCGTCATCGCCCGCTTGGTGGAATTGGCGCACGAGCACGCCGAACAGCCGATGCTGTCGCGCACCCATGGCCAGCCGGCCAGCCCGACCACGCTGGGCAAGGAGATGGCCAACGTCGCGGCACGCCTGAAGCGCGCCCGCGCGCGCATCGCCGCGGTGCCGCTCACCGCCAAGTTCAACGGCGCGGTGGGCAACTACAATGCCCACCTGGCGGCCTATCCGGCCTTCGACTGGGAGGGCTTCGCGCGCCGTTTCATCGAGTCCTTCGGCCTGGAGTTCAATGCCTACACCATCCAGATCGAGCCGCACGATGCCATGGCCGAACTGTTCGACGCCATCGCCCGCGCCAACACCATCCTGCTCGACCTGAACCGCGACATCTGGATGTACATCTCGCTGGGCTATTTCAAGCAGAAGCTGAAGGACGGCGAGATCGGCTCCAGCACCATGCCGCACAAGGTGAACCCGATCGACTTCGAGAATTCGGAAGGCAACCTCGGCCTGGCCAACGCCACGCTGCGCCATCTCGCCGACAAATTGCCGGTCTCGCGCATGCAGCGCGACCTGACCGACTCGACTGTCCTGCGCAACATGGGCGTGGCCTTTGGCTACGCGCTGCTGGCCTACGACTCCTGTCTCAAGGGCCTGGGCAAACTGGAAGCCGATCCGGCGCGCCTGCGCGCAGACCTCGCCGATTGCTGGGAAGTGCTGGCCGAGCCGGTACAGACGGTGATGCGCCGCTACGGCGTGGAGAATCCCTACGAGCAATTGAAGGAGCTCACGCGCGGCAAGGGCATCACGCGCGAAGGGCTGCACAGCTTCATCCAGGGCCTGAAGATCCCCGAGGCCGAGAAGCAGCGCCTGCTCGCCATGACGCCGTGGAGTTACGTCGGCAAGGCGGCGGAACTCGCAAAACGGATCTGAACATGGCCTTCACAGATAATCTGAAGAAAATGCCCGGCGTGGCCCACCTTGAAGCCATCCGCCTGCTCGACGGCGAGGAGATCGTCGCCACCATCGAGCACAAATCCGGCCAGGTCGGCTCGCTGACCCTCTACAACCACCTGGCGCAGATCTATGGCGCCATTACGCCTGACGCGGCGCGCGCCGGCCTCGAGCTTTTCGCCGAGCATACCGAGGACGCGCGCGCCAACCCCGGCAAGCATCCCAATGTCGACCGGTTGCTGGCGATCATGCAGGGCGGGGGAACACTGCGCGTCAAGCACGTTTTTTACGCCTGAGACAAGCAGAAACCAAACGAGGAAGGCCCGCCTGGGCTGGCCTTTGCCGTGTCGCAGGAGCTGACTTTTCAGACGACCGCTTCTTCCTTGGGCTTCTGCGGCTTGATGAACTGCTCGCGCGAGACGCCGAGCCACATCACCAGCGGACTGGCCACCAGCACCGAGGAATAGATGCCGAAGAGGATGCCGATGGTCAGCGCCATGGCGAAGTAGTGCAGCACTTCGCCGCCGAAGATCAGCATCGAAAGCACGGCGAGCTGGGTGCTGCCGTGGGTGATGATGGTGCGGCTGATGGTGCCGGTGATGGCGCTGTCGATGACCTGCGGGATCGTCGCCTTGCGCATCTTCCGGATGTTTTCCCGCACCCGGTCGAACACCACCACCGATTCGTTGACCGAATAGCCCAGCACCGCCAGCACGGCGGCCAGCACCGGCAGGGAGAACTCCCACTGGAAGAAAGCGAAGAAGCCGAGGATGATCACCACGTCGTGCAGGTTGGCGACGATGGCCGAGACGGCGAAGCGCCATTCGAAGCGCATCGCCAGGTAAATGATGATGCCGATCACCACCAGCAACAGGGCGATGGCGCCGTTCTCCGCCAGTTCCTTGCCGACCTGCGGACCGACGAATTCCACGCGCTTGAGCTGCGCGTCGGCATTCTCCTGCTGCAGCACACTGATGACGTTGCTGCCCTGCGCGGCAGAGTCCTGGCCGGGCTTGAGCGGCATGCGGATCAGCACGTCGCGGCTGCTGCCGAAGTTTACGACCTGTGTATCCGTGTAATTGACCTTGGCCAGCGACTCGCGGATTTTCTGGGTGTCAGCCGCTTGTGCGTATTCAACCTCGACCAGCGTTCCGCCCGTAAATTCGACGCTGAAGTTCAGGCCCTTCGTCGCCAGGAAAAACACCGCAGCCAAAAAGGTGACCAGCGAAATGATGTTGAACACCAGCGCATGGCGCATGAAGGGAATGTCTTTTTTGATCTTGAAGAATTCCATGGACTTACCCCTTACTTCCAGGCCACGTTGCCGATCGCCAGCCTGGCCAGTTTGCGCCTGCCGCCGTAGATCAGATTGACGATGCCGCGCGAGACCACCACGGCGCTGAACATCGAGGTGAGGATGCCCAGGCAATGCACCACGGCGAAGCCGCGCACCGGGCCGGAGCCGAAGATGAGCAGCGCCAGGCCGGCGATGAGCGAGGTGACGTTCGAGTCGAGGATGGTGCCGAAGGCGCGCTCGTAGCCGGCGGTGATGGCCGCCTGCGGGCTGACGCCGTTGCGCAGTTCCTCGCGGATGCGCTCGTTGATCAGCACGTTGGCGTCAATGGCCATGCCGAGGGTGAGGGCGATGGCGGCGATGCCCGGCAGGGTCAGTGTCGCCTGCAGCATCGACAGCAGGGCGATCAGCAGCAGCAGGTTGGTGGACAACGCCAGCACCGAGATCACCCCGAATAGCGAGTAGTAGATGACCATGAACACGGCGATGGCGATGAAGCCGCCCACGGTGGCGTTGAAGCCGCGCTCGATGTTCTCGGCGCCGAGGCTCGGACCGATGGTGCGCTCCTCGATGATCTCCATGGGCGCGGCAAGACTGCCCGCCCGCAGCAGCAGGGCGACGTCGTTGGCTTCCACGGTGCTCATGCGCCCGGAGATCTGCACGCGGCCGCCGCCGATCTCGGTGCGGATCACCGGCGCCGTGATGACTTCGCCCTTGCCCTTTTCGATGAGCAGGATGGCCATGCGCCTGCCGACGTTATCCCGCGTCACGTCCTTGAAGATGCGCGCGCCGGCGGAGTCCAGTGACAGGTGTACCGCCGGCTCCTGCGTCTGGTTGTCGAAGCCGGGCTGGGCGTCGGTGAGTCGGTCGCCGGTGAGGACGACCTGCTTTCTCACCAGCAGCGGCGCACCGCTGCGCTCGACATAATATTCCGTGCCGACCGGAGGCTGGCCCTTGGCGGCTTCGTCCATGACCGCCGGGTTCTGGCTGTTCTCATCGTCGACCAGACGGACTTCCAGGGTGGCGGTACGGCCGAGGATGTCCTTCGCCTTGGCCGTGTCCTGCACGCCGGGCAGTTGCACGACGATGCGGTCGGCGCCCTGCTGCTGGATCACCGGCTCGGCCACGCCGAGCTCATTGATGCGGTTGTGCAGGGTCGTGATGTTCTGCTTGAGCGCGAACTCCTGGATGCGCTTCTCCGCCTCCGGCTTCAGCGTGGCGGTCAGCTTGAAGTCCGCACCATCCTGGGCTTCGGTCAGAAGCAGATCGGGCTGGCTGGTCTCGATGGCGGCGCGCGCCTTGTTGCGGGTGTCGGCATCGCGGAAGCGGATGGCCAGCTGGTCGCGCTCGCGCACGATGCCGGCGTGGCGCACGTTCTTGTCGCGCAGCATTGAGCGCAGATCGGCGGAGGTTGAGTCGAGTCGCTTGCTCAACGCTCCCTTCATGTCGACCTGCAGGAGGAAATGCACGCCGCCGCGCAGGTCCAGCCCGAGGTACATGGGTCGTGCGTGCAGCGACGTCAGCCAGGCGGGGGAGCGGGACAACAGGTTGAGTGCCACCACGTAGGAGGCGTTTTCCGGATCGGGATTGAGTGCGCGTTCGATGGCATCCTTGGCCTTGATTTGCATTTCCGTGTCGCCAAAGCGGGCGCGTACGCTGTTCTGGTCGACAAAGATGCCGTTGTGGGCAAGGTTTTCGGCTTTGAGGATTTCCTCGACGCGGCCGAACAGCTTGATGTCGACCTTGATGGCCGTCTTGATGCTGGAGATCTGTACCGCCGGCGCTTCGCCATAGAAATTGGGCAGGGTGTACAGCAGGCCGAGGGCCATTGCGACGGCAATCAGGGCATATTTCCAGAGCGGGTAACGGTTCATCGGTGCGTGAGCGGTGAGCAGTGAGCAGTGAGCGGTGAGCAGTGAGCAGTGAGCAGTGAGCAGTGAGCAGTGAGCAGTGAGCAGTGAGCAGTGAGCAGTGAGCGGTGAGCAGTGAGCGGTGAGCAGTTTCGTTTTTTACCGCTGACTGCTCACCACTTACCGCTCACAAGGTTTTCAATGTGCCCTTGGGCAGGACGGCGGTAACGGCGTTTTTCTGCACATTGATTTCAACGTTATCCGCTATCTCGACACTAATATAGGTCTCGCCCATCTTGGTGATGCGGCCGGCGATGCCGCCGTTGGTCAGCACTTCGTCGCCCTTCTGCATGGCTTCCACCATGGCCTTGTGTTCCTTGGCGCGCTTCATCTGAGGCCGGATCATGAGGAACCACAGAACGACGAACATCAGGATGATGGGCAGCATGCCCATCAGGCCGCCGGTCGGGTCGCCACCGGCTGCGGGCGCCGCTTGCGCCCAAGCATTTGAAATCAGCACGTTTGTCTCCGTGAAGGAATTGAAAAACCGCGAAATTATAACAGTCCGGGCGTTTTGTCCGCCTACTTTTGGCGCACTGCCCGGAAAGCGGCGACAAAATCGTTGAGTCCCCCGGCGGCGATGGCCCCGCGCAGTTCCGCCATGAGTTGCTGATAATAGAAGAGGTTGTGCAGGGTATTCAGGCGCGCGCCGAGGATTTCATTGACCCGCTGCAAGTGGTGCAGATAGGCGCGGGTGAAATTGCGGCAGGTATAACAAGAACAGTTTTCGTCGAGGGGGCGCGTGTCGGTGGCGTGGGGGGCATTGCGGATCTTCACCGTGCCGCAGCGGGTAAACAGCCAGCCGTTGCGGGCGTTGCGCGTCGGCAGGACGCAATCGAACATGTCGATGCCCTGCTGCACGGCATTGACCAGGTCCTCCGGCGTGCCGACGCCCATCAGGTAACGCGGCTTGTCCTGCGGCAGGTGTGGCGCGGTGTGGGCGAGGATGCGCTGCATGTCGGTTTTCGGTTCACCCACCGAGAGTCCGCCGATGGCGTAGCCGTCAAAGCCGATCTGCATCAGGCCGGCGAGCGATTCGTCGCGCAGGTCCTCGAACATGCCCCCCTGGACGATGCCGAACAGGGCGTTGGGATTTCCTTCATGGGCGCGCTTCGAACGTTCCGCCCAGCGCAGGGAAAGCCGCATCGATTTCGCCGCCTCGGCGTGCGTGGCGGGGTGGGGCGTACATTCATCGAAGATCATGACGACGTCGGAATTCAGCACGCGCTGGATGCGCATGGACTCTTCCGGCGTGAGGAACAGGCGGTCGCCGTTCACCGGCGAGGCGAACTTGACGCCTTCCTCGCTGATCTTGCGCAGCGCGCCCAGGCTGAAGACCTGAAAGCCGCCCGAATCGGTGAGGATCGGCCCGTTCCAGCCCATGAAGCGGTGCAGGCCGCCGTGGGCGGCGATGACCTCCAGGCCCGGGCGCAGCCAGAGATGGAAAGTATTGCCGAGCACGACCTGGGCGCCGAGGGCCCTGACTTCGTCCGGCGCCATGGCCTTGACCGAACCGTAGGTGCCGACCGGCATGAATGCCGGCGTGTCCACGATGCCGTGGGCCAGGGTCAGCTTGCCGCGGCGAGCCGATCCATCCGTGGCGAGCAGTTCGAACTTCATGTGCGCCGTCCGCCAGGCCGCCCCGAGGGCGGCGCAGTCAATTGTGTGGAGCCGTCCAGCGGCGAACCGCTGTCACCCCCTTCTGCGGGAAGAGGGCCGGGGGGATGGTGGTTGGTATCCTGGCGCGTAATGAACATGGCGTCACCGTAGCTGAAGAAACGGTAGCGTTCGGATACCGCGTGGGCGTAGGCACGGCGCATGTTCTCCGTGCCGCCGAAGGCTGCTACCAGCATCAACAGGGTCGACTTTGGCAGATGGAAATTGGTGATGAGCGCGTCTGCCATACGAAACCGGAAGCCCGGCAGGATGAAAAGCTCTGTTTCCCCAGGCCCGGCGAGGATATCGCCTTCCTGTGCCGCCCCTTCCAGCGCACGCAGGCTGGTGGTGCCGACCGCAACGATGCGTCCGCCGTGCGCACGCGCTGCGGTCAGGGCGTCGACGGTTTCGGCAGGAATCACGTAGCGTTCGCGGTGCATGCGATGGTGCGCGAGATTTTCTGTTCGTACAGGCTGGAAGGTGCCGGCGCCGACATGCAGCGTCAGCCAGGCGAGTTCCACCCCCTTGGCGCGCAGTGCCTCGAGAAGGGCCGGGTCGAAGTGCAGGCCGGCCGTTGGTGCGGCCACCGAGCCGCGTTCCCGCGCGTAGACCGTCTGGTAGCGCGCCTCATCGCCCTCCTCGGCCTGGCGCCGGATGTAGGGGGGCAGGGGCAGCTTGCCGTGTTTTTCGAGGAGATCAACCAGATCGTCCGTGTTGGGGAAGCGCAGCAGGAAGAATTCGCCGTCGCGGGCGACCACCTCGACGTCAAGCACATCCTCAAGGAAAAGCCGGCTGCCTGGCTTCGGCGCATGGCTGGCACGCACCTGGGCCAGTGCCTCGTGGCGGCCGACGGGCCGCTCGATCAGCACTTCCACACGGCCGCCGCTGTCCTTGGCTCCGTGCAAGCGGGCATGGAAGACGCGCGTATCATTGAACACCAGCAGATCGCCGGCGCGCAGCAGATCAGGCAGGTCGGCGAAGCGACTGTCTTCAAGCCGGCTGTCATCGACGATCAGCAAGCGGCTGGCCGTGCGCTCCGGCAACGGGGACTGGGCAATCAGTTCGGGCGGCAGGGCGTAATCGAAGTCGGCCAGGGATAGCGGCATTTCTGTTTGATTCGGACAGGCTGGATGCGGGATAATGCGCGTTCGCTCATTGCGCGGACCGCCATTCTACGCGGGTTCGAGCGGGCAGCGCCGGGATGGCGGAATTGGTAGACGCAGCGGACTCAAAATCCGCCGGTGGCAACACTGTGGGGGTTCGATTCCCCCTCCCGGCACCAAATGCACGCGATGCACGCGATTTTCAAGGCGTTTTCGCCGGGAAAGTTCGTTAGTTTGATAAAAATCAAGGAAGCAGGCCGGCAATAAGCAGAATCTTGCGTCAGCACAAAAACCGTATAATTTTTGGGCTTTTTCTTAAATTGGGTTCTTCGTTGAGGGAGAAACACATGCAGAAACGTAATTCGATCAGCGGTTCCCTGCGCCTGGCGGCCCTGCCGATGGCGCTGGCCGGACTGTTTAATGTTGCCTATGCTCAGGACGGTGCGCCACCCATGTCGCCTGAGGAAAAGGCGATCGGCAAGAAGGTCTACTTCGAGCGCTGCGCCGGCTGCCACGGCGTCCTGCGCAAGGGCGCCACCGGCAAGAACCTGGAGCCGAGCTGGACGAAGAAGGACAAGGACGGCAAGGAAACTTCCGGCGGCATGCTCAAGCTGGGCAAGGACCGCCTGGCCAAGATCATCGCGCTGGGCACCGAAGGCGGCATGGTGAACTACGATGACATCCTGACCAAGGAAGAAATCGACATCATGGCGCGCTACATCATGCATACGCCGGATATTCCGCCAGAGTTCAGCCTGAAGGACATGGAGGCGTCGTGGAAGCTGATCGTGCCGGTCAAGGATCGCCCGACCAAGCAGATGAGCAAGATCAACCTGAACAACGTTTTCGCCACCACGCTGCGCGACACCGGCAAGCTGGCGCTGATCGACGGCGACACCAAGCAGATCTGGGAGATCCTGGATACCGGCTACGCGGTGCATATCTCGCGCCTGTCGCTTTCCGGCCGCTATGTCTATACGGTCGGCCGCGACGGACTGGTGACGCTGATCGACCTCTGGTTCGAGAAGCCCAAGACCGTGGCGACCATCAAGATCGGTTCCGACGCCCGTTCGGTGGATACCTCCAAGTTCAAGGGCTACGAGGACAAGTACCTGATCGGCGGTTCCTACTGGCCGCCCCAGTACTCGGTCATGGAGGGCGATACGCTCAAGCCGCTCAAGGTCGTGTCGACCCGTGGCATGACAGTGGACGGCGAGTACCATCCCGAGCCGCGCGTGGCCTCGATCGTCTCCTCGCACATCAAGCCCGAGTGGGTGGTTAACGTCAAGGAAACCGGCATGATTTTGCTGGTGGACTACAGCGACATCAACAACCTGAAGACCACCACCATCAATTCCGCCAAGTTCCTGCATGACGGCGGCTGGGATGCGTCCAAGCGCTACTTCCTCGTTGCGGCGAATGCCTCCCACAAAGTGGCGGCGGTCGACACCAAGACCGGCAAGCTGGCCGCCCTGGTCGATACCAAGAAGATCCCGCACCCGGGTCGCGGCGCCAACTTCATGCATCCGAAGTACGGCCCCGTCTGGGCAACCGGCCATTTGGGCGATGCGGTGGTTTCGCTGATCTCGACCCCTTCCGACAAGAAGGAGCATGCCAAGTTCAAGCAGTACAACTGGAAGGTCGTCGAAGAGCTGAAGATGCCGGGTGCCGGCAACCTGTTCGTCAAGACCCACCCGAAGTCGACGCACCTTTGGGCCGACATGCCGATGAACCCCGAGCGCGAAAACGCCGAGGTGAACTACGTGTATGACCTGAAGGATCTGTCGAAGCCGCCGGTCAGGATCGACGTTGCCAAGGATTCCGGCCTGCCGGTGACCAAGGCGCTGCGCCGTGCTGTCCATCAGGAATACAGTGCGGACGGTTCAGAGGTCTGGATTTCCCTCTGGGGCGGCAAGACCGACCAGTCTGCCATCGTGGTGTATGACGACAAGACCTTGAAGGTCAAGAAGGTGATCACCGATCCGAAGATGATCACCCCGACCGGCAAGTTCAACGTCTATAACACGGTGCACGACATCTACTGATCGTCGCGTTGAGCAGAACAACCCGGGGGCCTAGTGCCCCCGGGCTTTTTCAGGCGGGGCAGTTTCAGCTTCGCCGTACTTAATACGGGAAATTCAAGTGTCCGATCGTACCGCCTCTTTTGCAGGCCGGCTCTGGCAGGCCCTGCGCCAACCCAGCGCCAGATACTCGTTGCTGACCCTGCTGGTGGTCGGTTTTTTCGGTGGCGTCGTCTTCTGGGGCGGCTTCAACACCGTGGTGGAAGCGACCAACACGGAGGCGTTCTGCATCGGCTGCCACGAGATGCGCGACAACGTCTACGAGGAATACAAGAAGACCATCCATTACTCGAACCGCACCGGTGTGCGCGCCGTGTGTTCCGACTGCCACGTGCCCAGGGAGTGGGGCCCGAAGATGCTCAGGAAGATCCAGGCCACGCGCGAGGTCTATGGCAAGGTGATGGGCACCATCGACACGCGCGAGAAGTTCGAGGCCAAGCGCCTGACGCTGGCCGAGCGCGAGTGGAAGCGCATGAAGGCCAATGATTCGCTGGAGTGCCGCAACTGCCACAGCCTGGTCAGCATGGACAGCGAGAAGCAGAAGCAGCGCGCCAGGAAGCAGCACGAACTGGCCATGAAGGACGGCGATACCTGCATCGACTGCCACAGGGGCATCGCCCACCAGAAACCGCAGGGCATGAAGGAGGACGACGAGGAGTAATCCTGTCATCCTTCGGCGCGCGGATACGTTCTATACTTAACAAGCAATTTCAACCTGTAACCAAGGAGTTGACCATGCAAAATCTGATCACCGCTTCTGCCGTCGGTCTGGTGCTTGCGCTGGGCGCGGGCGGAGCGATGGCTGCACCCGACTGGAGCAAGGCGCCGGGCAAGAAAATCACCGTGTTCTATCCGGGCGTGTCTCCTATCGAATGGATCACCAAAGGTACCGAGCATGGCGGCGCGCGCGGACTGAAGAAGGGTGAATCCTGTGCAGCCTGCCACGAGGAAGAAGCAGCCGACATGGGCAAGAAAATCGTGACCGGGCAGAAAATCGAGCCCAAGGTCATCAAGGGCAAGGCCGCGGCGATTCCTGTCACCGTTCAGGCATCCCACGACGGGGCCAATCTTTACATGCGCTTTTCGTGGAAACAGCCCGCCGGCGGTGCCGACAAGATGGACAAGGACAACCAGGTCAAGCTGGCGGTGATGTTCGATGACAACAAGATAGAACGCGCCAACCTGTCCGGTTGCTGGGAAAGCTGTCACGGCGACGCCCGCACCATGCCTGACGCCAAGGACGACAAGAAAACAAAATACGTCAAGGACGGCAGTCTTGCCAGCGGCAAGTTCTACGACCTGATCCAGTGGACCAGCAAGGGCGCCAAGCATGACGGGTATATTGCCGACAAGCGCGTGATGGACGGCGGCAAGGCTTTGGTCGAAGCCAAAGGCGAGAAAAAGGGCGACGAGTGGGTGGTTACCTTCACGCGCAAATTTGCAGGCGGCGAGGGCGATATCGCGATGGCTGCCGGCAAGACCTACAATATCGGCTTTGCCATTCATGACGACCATGCGAGTGGCCGCTTCCACCATGTCTCGCTCAACTATACGCTGGGGATAGACGCCAAGGCTGACATCACGGCAGCCAAGCAATAACCGGCATGGGTTCGCGGGAACCTTGATGCCGCGCCTGAATCACAAGTGACGTGAGGCGCAAGGAGCAGGCATCTGCTCCTTGCTTTTTCAGGGCTCCCCAACCGGGGAAGTCGATGAAGTACCAGCTTCGGAGGAATGATCATGCAACGGATTCATGCATTCCTGGTGCCGCTGTTGCTCACAGCATCGCTCGCTGTGGCCAACGGACCGGCAGCCACCGCCGGGCCCGCAGTCGAGGTCCTCATCGAGGAATACAAGTTCAAGCCGGCGGATCTGAAAATCAAGGCAGGCACGACGGTCAAATGGGTGAACAAGGAAAGGAGAACCAGCCATTCGGTTCTGTTTACCGGGCCCGGTGGATTTGAATCGGCGCGTTTCTTCCCGGATGAGTCCTACAGCCGGAAATTCGACAAGCCTGGAATCTACCCCTATACCTGCGGACCCCATCCCGAAATGCTGGGGAAAATCGAAGTTGTGGATTGAGTTCTGTCCGCCGCAACCCGTTCAGACTTAAACAAAAGCCGCCAGAGCGCGGCTTTTGTTTTGATGAAGTAGCCGATACACTGCCCCGGCATCGGGGCCTTTGGCCCGCAACGATTGGATGTCATGACTGGCGCGCGGGTGGTTGGATTCTTGGTTTGGTTATGCATAGCTGGCATTGTCCAGGCTGCTGACCTGCCGTCGGTATATCCGCAGGCGCGCAGCATCTTTCCCGACGCCGAAGCTTATGGCGGATTCGAGGGCACACCGCCTTCCGTGGCGGCTTACAGGGGCGGCAGAATCATCGGTTACCTCTTTCTTACCGAGGATGTGCTGCGCATACCGGCTTACTCGGGCAAGCATATCAACACGATGGTTGGCATCGATCTGGAAGGACGCATTGCCGGCCTTTCCATCGTGGAGCATGACGAACCTATCCTCGCCGTAGGCATTACGCAAGACAGGCTTAACCGCTATGTCGCGCAGTACGAAGGCAAATCTGCATACGACCGCATCACCATAGGAGCAGAGCGGAAAGGCCATGTTGCAATCGACGGTATCACCGGCGCCACCATTACTGTCATGGTGCAGAATGCCACGGTAATGCGCGCGGCCAAGCTGGTTTCCGAAGCGCGTGGCATCCGCAAGCCGGGTTTCGCCGGGAAAGGAAGCAGCAGCGGGTTTCAGGAGACACCCCGAGTGGAACAACCGCCGACGAACCTGATTGCGTCGCAAGCGTCCCCGTTTGCCAAGGACTCCGCAAGAAATCCGGTCAATGCGGAAAAGGAAGAAAAGGCGACGCGCCGGCAAGGCGTCCTCAATTCAGGCCGTTCCGCCAGCGTTTCGCAGACGCCCTCCCTGGTACATGGCGTGGTTCCGCTCTCGCCTGAAATGCCGCCGCCGATCATCGCACCGCTGCCGGGCAAGCCGCGCACCTGGACACCGCCTCAGGAGGAACCAGCCTGGATCGCCATCTGGCAGAACCGTGCTTTCGACATCGCCGTACTGACGATCGGCCTGGCAGCACTTTCCTTCATCCTCGTTTTCCAGGACTGGCTGGCGAAGCATCCGGCTGCGTTGATCTACGTGCGAAATGGATTTCATGTCTACACCCTGTTTTTCATCGGCTGGTGGGGCCTGGCGCAGTTGTCAGTGATCAATGTGCTGACCTTCGTCAATTCCGTGATGCATGGTTTCCACTGGGAGAGTTTCCTCATTGACCCCATGCTGTTCATTCTTTGGGGGTTTGTGGCGATGACGCTCCTGCTCTGGGGGCGCGGCGTCTATTGCGGCTGGCTATGTCCGTTCGGTGCGCTGCAGGAACTCATCCTGATTGCCTCGCGCAAGCTCAAGTTGCCCGAGATGGAATTCAGCGATGCCGTCCATGAACGCCTGGTGGCGCTCAAGTACATCATCCTGATCCTGCTTTTCGGCGTGTCACTGCAATCCATTGCGGAGGCTGCCTGGTATGCGGAGGTCGAGCCATTCAAGACGGTCATCTCGATGCGCTTCCAGCGTGAATGGAACTATGTTTTCTATGCCGTGTTGCTCATCGGCGTGGCGGCGGTAAACCGCAAGTTCTTTTGCAAGTACCTATGCCCTCTGGGGGCGGCGTTGGCCATCCCTGGCCGTTTCCGGCTATTCGAATGGTGGCTGCGACGGCGCAAGGAATGCGGCAAACCCTGCCAGGTATGCGCCAACCGGTGTTCCGTGCGGGCCATTCGGCCGACTGGCGAGATCAATGCCAACGAATGCCATTACTGCCTCGATTGTCAGGTCATCTACTACAACGACAAGATTTGTCTGCCTTTGATTGACCGTCGCAAGCGTCGCGAGCAACAACTTGTGCGTGAGCCTCTTGCAAAACCCCGACAGCGAGCCTGATTTTTTCGCGGCGAGAGGCGAAATTGAAGGGTGCGGGCCGCCATTTCTGGCATGATGCGGTTTGCACGCCAACATCATAAAGCCCGCAAAATG
>Ga0208244_101077_pt1 | contig 17748 bp, 18 predicted proteins | sample SubbioCR12Aug_5A_FD_184828 | JGI IMG/M metagenome (GOLD analysis project Ga0208244, IMG submission 184828) | Serpentinite rock and fluid subsurface biosphere microbial communities from McLaughlin Reserve, California, USA - CR12Aug_5A (SPAdes) | ecosystem: Environmental > Terrestrial > Deep... | reverse complement strand
CGTATTGACGGACCTTCCGTCTTGCGTATTGACGGACCTTCCGTCTTGCGTATTGACGGACCTTCCGTCTTGCGTATTGACGGACCTTCCGTCTTGCGTATTGACGGACCTTCCGTCTTACGTATTGACGGACCTTCCGTCAAGGGAGGGGGGTAAGTTCCCCTCTATTAAGAGGGGCAAGGGGTGTGTTTCCCTCTCCCCTGGTGGGAGAGGGTTAGGGTGAGGGGGTTGAGTTTATACACAGACTCTATTTATAGTCCGAAAGAGTCGACATTGAGTAATTACGGAATCTTTCTTAAACAACCCCCTGCCCCCATTTATTGAGGGGTATCTAGGGGCATCTATAGAATTCCCGAAGCATCCGCCATTCGCAAGGCGGACTTGAGGAAATGACAGACCATGAGTTCATGGAATACAGCTATTCATATGTTATACTGAGAAAATACCCGCATGCAGGACGTCATTTTCATAAAGGGAGCACGCGAACATAATCTGAAAAACATCGACCTGACTATCCCGAGAGAGGCGATTACCGTCATCACAGGGCCATCGGGTTCGGGAAAATCATCGCTTGCTGTCGACACTCTCTATGCAGAGGGGCAGAGGCGCTATGTCGAAAGTCTCTCTGCCTACGCGCGGCAGTTCATTGAGCAGCTGCGCAAGCCTGATGTAGACTACATTGAGGGACTTTCACCTTCCATATCTATTGACCAGAAGACAATCAACAGAAACCCGCGTTCAACCGTGGGAACAATAACCGAGATATATGACTACATGAGGGTGCTATACACAAGAATAGGAAGGCAGTATTGTTACAGCTGTGGTTCTCCCATCACAAAACAGGACTCGCTGAATATCATCCAGTCGGTGATGTCCCTGCCTCAGGGAAGCAGAATTCAGATTCTCGCTCCGCTGGTCAGGGAGAGAAAAGGTGAATACAGGAAAGAGATTCAGCAAATCAGGCGTGAAGGCTTCATACGGGCAAGGATTGACGGTGAAATCATGGATTTGACTAAGGATATATCCCTTAAAAAGCATAAGCGCCACACCATCGAAGTTGTTATAGACAGACTCATTATAAAGCCGGGGATAGACCGTCAGATAAAAGAAGCTATCGAAACCGCCCTGGGCTATTCCGATGTGGTTGTAATAAATCTCCTTTCAGGAGACAAAGACCTGCTTTTCTCCAGGGCTGCCGTCTGCGGACAGTGCGGGATCAGTTATCCTGACATCAACCCGACTTTTTTCTCTTTTAACAGCAGGCAGGGGGCATGTCCGAGATGCAGCGGACTCGGGTTCGAAAATATTGATGAAGATTCAGTTGAGATGGAAGGATCAGGATACTGCTCTCTATGCAACGGTCTGCGCCTGCGCAAAGAGGCTTTAAGTGTCAGAGTCCAGGGTAAAAGCATAGGAGAATTTGCAAGGCTATCCGTAAAGGATGCAGTTACTTTTATTGCGGGGATGGAGCTAACAGAGCGTGAAAAAACAATTGCTTCACGCGTTCTGAAAGAGGTCGGTGACAGACTCCGCTTCCTTGAGGGCGTAGGACTGGGTTATCTGACACTTGAGAGATCGTCTCTGACGCTCTCCGGCGGAGAAGCCCAGAGAATAAGACTTGCGACACAACTGGGTTCTTCTCTCACAGGAGTGCTGTATATACTCGACGAGCCGAGCATCGGAATGCATCCGCGTGATTGCGCGAAACTCCTCGATAGCCTCGCGAGCATAAGGGATGCCGGCAATACGATTATTGTGGTCGAGCATGACGAGGAGACTATCAGATGGGCGGACCATATAATTGACATGGGGCCGGGCGCAGGTCTCAGGGGCGGCTGGGTGATGGCATCCGGAAGGCCTGGCGAGATTAAGGAGAACAATCGCTCGCTGACAGGCAGATATCTCAAGGGCACGCTTTCCATCGAAGTCCCTTCCAAAAGGAGAAATTCCGGCAACTTCATAACAATTGCCGGCGCCCGCGAATTCAACCTCAGGGATATTGACGTTAGAATACCGATAGGCGTATTTACTTGTATTACAGGGGTCTCCGGTTCGGGGAAAAGCACCCTTGTAATCGATATACTCTATAAAGCACTTTGCAAAGAGATATACGGCACCGCAACTGTTCCCGGAAGGCACAGAGACATAACCGGCATCAGTGAAATAGGACGTGCTGTCAGTGTAGATCAGTCGCCACTGGGGAGAACGCCAAGGTCTAACCCGGCCACTTATACCGGCGTATTCTCTTTCATCAGAGAACTTTTTGCGCAGGCATCCGATTCGCGGGTTAGAGGATACACCCCATCAAGATTCAGCTTCAATGTCAGAGGCGGAAGGTGTGAATCATGCGGCGGAGACGGGCTGCTCAAGGTGGAGATGCATTTTCTTCCCGATGTCTTCATACCCTGCGAGGTCTGCAAGGGCAAGAGGTACAATAAAGAGACTCTTGATATCAGGTATAAGGGCAGGAATATAGCTGAAGTTCTGGAAATGACCATATCAGAAGCTCTAAACTTTTTCTCGGCAATCCCGCCAATAAATCAGCGGCTCGAAATCCTGGAAGAGGTTGGCCTCGGCTATCTTCAGTTGGGCCAGCCTGCTTCAACCCTGTCCGGCGGCGAAGCGCAAAGGGTTCGCCTGTCGAGGGAATTGGGAAAAAGATCAAAGGGCAACACCCTCTATATCCTCGACGAACCCACAACCGGACTTCATTTCACCGACATACAGAAGCTTCTTGATGTAATAAACAGCCTGGTCGATGCCGGGAATACAGTCATCGTAATAGAGCATAACCTCGACATCATTAAATCCGCCGATTATATTGTCGACCTGGGGCCCGAAGGAGGAGACGGTGGAGGCACAGTAGTGGCTGCTGGAACGCCTGAAGAGGTTAGCCTTCATCCGCGCTCATATACAGGAATGTATCTGAGGGATAAATTGAAGTCTTTCAGATTTGAGGGAGCACATAGATGAATTTACTGATAAATTTTACGATACCAAAGCCTGACAGATATGGTCGGGTCTTTAAATTGCTACTTCTTCTTCTGCCTGTTCTGCTTCTTATTTCTTTGCCTGCCTGTTCCTCGGATAAGGAACGCGTCTTTAAGAAGACCAGGATATTGATGGACACTGCGGTCAGTATGACGGTTGTCGCAAGTTCAGAAAAGCAGGCCGGGAAAGCTATTGAATCGGCTTTTTCAGAGATCGAAAGAATCGCTAAACTGTCGGACTTCTATTCTCCGGACAGCGAGATTTCGCTCATTAATAAAAATGCCGGCATTTCAAAAATAAAGGTTTCGTCCGATGTCCTGAACATTATTGAGAAGGCGCTCTATTTATCTGAACAAACAGGAGGCTCTTTTGATATAACAATTGGCCCTGTATCCAGCCTGTATGATTTTTACGGAAAGGTGAAACCCGGAGAAGATGAACTGAAATTAAAACTGCCGCTGGTAGGCTACAGGGATGTAATTTTTGAAAGGGAAGCGTCTTCTGTCTTTCTAAAGAGAAAAGGCATGCTTATTGATACCGGCGGAATAACAAAGGGATATTCAGCCGATAAAGCCGCTGAAATGCTTAAGAAACAGGGAATTGCTGCCGGCATTGTCTCTGTTGCAGGTGATATAAGGGCATTCGGAAAAAGGCCTGATGAAAAACCCTGGAATATCGGCATCAGAAACCCCAGGGCTGATGGTACTGAGGACGACATAATGGCAACCATTGAACTTACGGATAAAGCTATTTCCACATCCGGAGATTATGAAAGATTCTTCTTGTCAGATGATATCAGATATCATCATATTCTAGACCCTGCAACGGGTCGTCCTGCCAGTAAATGTATGAGCGTAAGTATTATTTCGGACGAGGCAGCTGTAACGGACGCCTTGTCAACAGGAATTTTTATAATCGGGCCCGAACAGGGAATGATCCTCCTCGAAAAGCTTAAAATAGACGGGCTGATAGTGGACATGAATGGTAAAGTACACATCACACCGGGAGTCAGAGAAAAAATTGTATTTAAGAACTCTCGTTAACATTACAACCCCTGCGGACAAAATACTTTTTACACTTCTAATTCTTGTTTCCATGTCGGGATATCTTTTTGCGGATAAGTTTTTTCCAAAGACCACTTCGGTTGTTATCGAAGTGGATGGCAGACAGGTCTATCTGCTGCCGGCAACCGAAAACAGGACAGTTCCGGTCAGGGGAGTACACGGGGATACATATGTTGAGATAAGTGATGGAAGAGTTCGCATAACCGGGTCTCCGTGTTCCAATAAACTCTGCGTAAAGCACGGATGGATAAGCAGCGGGGCTCTGGTATGCCTCCCCAACAGAGTCGTTGTCACAATAGGAGGCCGGACAGGAAAAAACACTTCGACCGATGCAATTACAGGATAAATACCGGATAGCCCTGCTATCTGCATATGCATTGGGGCTTCACGGATTCGAGACCTTGCTGCCCTCCCCGATTCCATGGATGAGGCTCGGCCTCGCAAACATAATTACTATCACAGCCATCTTCCTCTGCGGAACCCGGGCCGCTGTCATGGTAACGCTTATACGCGTTGTTCTCGGTTCGTTATTCGCAGGCACATTTCCGGGACCGGGCTTCATCCTCAGCCTCGGCGGCGGTCTGGCAAGTACACTTGCAATGGCGTCAATATTCTCTCTGGCACCACGTCTGTTCAGCGCTGTCGGATTAAGTATCGTCGGTGCACTTTTCCACAACATTGTACAGCTCGTAATAGCTTATTTTTTATTCATACAGAAGATTGAGGCCGTTCTTCTGATAACCCCTCTGATGATTCTGCTCGGGACGCTGACAGGCACTGTAAACGGCGTGGTTTCTGAACTTCTGATCAAAAACTTGAAAAATTCTCCTGAAAAGCTTCAAAATGTGGACTGATGCAATTAATCTGTCCTGTCTGCAAAAACAGAACAACCTGGGAAGAGAATCCCTGGAGGCCTTTCTGCTCTGAACGATGCAAACTTATAGATTTGGGCAAATGGGTCTCCGAGGAATACAGGATTGAAGGAGCTGAAAAAGAAGATCGAGAAACCCGGGATAATAAAACATAGATACATGAAACCACATAGAACTCAGAGTTTAGTTCAGTGTTATTTTATCATATCTGTTTTTAAGCATAATATTTTCTGGTTCTACTCTGTGATTCTCTGTGGTTTTAATTATCCTTTAATTAATTATAAATAAGGAGGTCGACATGATAAGAATAGCGGTTGCAGGCGCAGCAGGCAGGATGGGAAGCAGGATAACTGCTCTTTCGAAGGAATATGAAGGACTTCAGCTTTCGGGCGCATTTGAAAGAAAAGGCCATCAGGATACAGGCCGTGATATCGGTATTATTATTGGAGTCGGAGAAACCGGAGTGAAACTTTCGGAAGGCCTCGAATCAGTAATAGAAAACACCGATGTGATAATATCCTTCACTACAGTCGGCGCGTCCACCGAGCATCTGAGGCTTGCGGCGAAGAGCGGAAAGGCAATTGTTATTGGCACAACCGGTTTTTCAAAGGATGATATGAAAGAAGTGACCGGACTGACCGGTAGGATTCCCTGTGTAATGGCATCGAACATGAGCACAGGGGTAAACCTGCTGCTGAAAGTATTGCATGATGTTGCCGGGGTGCTCGGCGAAGGCTATGACGTCGAGATAATCGAAGCCCATCACAGGATGAAAAAAGACGCCCCCAGCGGTACGGCACTTAAGATGGCACAGGTAATTGCGGATGCATTGCAGAGAAATCTTGACGAGGTAGCCGTATACGCAAGAAAGGGTATTATCGGAGAAAGGACCCCGAAGGAAATAGGGATACAGACCATCCGCGCAGGCGACATAGTCGGAGAGCACACCGTAATATTCGGCGGACTCGGAGAACGCATCGAGATCACGCACAAGGCGTCGAGCAGGGACACTTTTGCAAGGGGCGCTCTCAGGGCAGCTCAGTGGGTATGCGGCAAACCCGCAGGACTATACGACATGCAGGATGTGCTCGGATTGAAGTGAATAATTCAGGGTAGCAGGGTCAGTTCGAATAGTTCTTGGACAGCAAGCTTCAAAGGAATCCTTGCCTGCTGACTGCAATCCCAGGCAATCCGAGACTGCTCAAGCCGCTGTCCGCAGCAACTGCAATCCTTATGGAGATTAAACCGGCGAAAATGAAAAGAGCCCATCTGTGCATTTTTCGATAAGTTTTCTTCCCTAACAGGAGAGGTTGAATTGAACTGCATGGGCGCCCGTTTCTTCCTGAATATTCCCCGGAGCAGAACTGCCCGGGCTGAAACCTTCTACTACATATACCAAAATGGATAAAGCCCTACGGTCAAACCAAAAAAGAGGCGTTATATCGACCTTAAGGACGCTATAGTGACCTTCCCATAGCAATTACCCTATCTTCCATAAAAATCTTTTTTATCATATATGCTTTATTGTTGGGGACTTATCCGCAAATCGCCTATCCTGAAGATATTGGCATCGATCTTGATATATATAAGAGATTATGATTATTGCATTTATCAGAATAGACCCTATTCCGGATAAACGGAAGGCCATCATTGAGATACTCACGTCTGTAAAGACAGTAACATCCTTGAAAGTCGGCTGTATAAATTGTGGCATTTATGAAGAATACGGCAATGGGCAGAAGATTCTTTATATTGAGATGTGGCATAATAGCGAAGATATGTACCAGCACATTCGGTCCAACCTTTATCTGAGGATTTTAAACGCCGTTGAACTTGCCAGCAAACAACCTGAGATCTATTTTCAGGAATATTCAGAAAAAGAGGGCATTGAATTGATTGAAGCTGTAAGATCAGATAATGCAGCAAAACAGGAAGTATGAAGTTTGCAGTCATGCAAACAATTTATTCTGTGTATATCAGGAGCGGGGGCAGACTGCTGCCGGCAAAAGGCAATTAAGGTATCCCTTCCCCTGGCGGATGGCAAAATAGCTCACTTGCTAACCCTCCTTCGCCAGGGTGAGGGGATAAGCTAATTTGATTCAATCGATGAAAGGAGGTGAGAAAAACTCAGGGAGGGATAGATAAATAATTTTGGACAATTAATGACTCTTAAGGAGGAAAAAGAATGAAGAAGATATTATTGCTATCAGTTATGGTTGTATTGGTTTTCGCATCGACATCGTTTGCAGCGGAGAAGTATGTCCTTGGCAAATCCAATGTTGCTCTCAAGGTCGACTGGCTTTACTTTGATGACGACGTATTTGACAATGTGGATCTTTCAAATGGCATTTATCTGGGACTCGAAGGCTATTACGGACTGACTCCCAACCTCTATCTCGGCATGGAGGCAGGATGGGCCACTGCATCAAATGATAAGAGAGTAAATTTTGCAGGTGAAAGTGTCAAGATTGATGTCGATATTTTTTACGTCCCGGTTGAACTCAACCTGAAATATGTATGGGAAGTTGCACCAAACTGGCTTATTGGATTTGGTGGAGGTGTTTCCTACAACTGGTTCGATGTTGACGTCGAAGTAGGTGATCGGGATGCCGACAGTGATTCCTGGGTATGGGGCGGTCAGGTCTTTGCGGATATCAACTACAAGATGACCGATCAGTGGTTCATAGGTATTAACGGTAAATATCAGTTCACAGAAGACCTCGAGTTCAGAATACGAAGTGAGGACTATGAAACAAACACCAATGCCAACAACTGGAGACTTGGTGCGCAAGTAGGTTACATGTTCTAAGTTTCACTTAAAGACTGAAATCATTAAATGTTCAGGCCTTCGGATATGGATGATTGGCAGCTTTTTTCACTCACTCGTCCCTCTGCCGGGCAGGAAGAGGCATACATAAAATGGACCTCTCTTGTCAGCGTTCCTCCCGGCAGAGGAGACGATATTTTAAAAATATTTTTTCGATCATTACAAAATAGTTCTACGCCTTCTGATATTTGCCCGACTGCCTGCGGACGGGCTCCTTAAAAAAGATGGGATAGATCTAATCCCCTCTTTTTTAAGGAAGGACAAGGGTGCTGGAAGATTACTTGGTGGAAGTTTATTGTATTTCAGAGAATGAAATGCAACAGGGATTTGAAAGGAGAGAGTATGAAAAAAGATAGAATTTTTTCTTATGCTTTGGTCTTTGTTCTTGTCCTGATTTTAGCAGTGCCGACAGGGGCTTCAGGAGAGCAGGAGACACAGAAAGTTTTCAAGCAGGAAGAGCTTGATCAGATGCTTGCGCCTATAGCTCTGTATCCCGATTCGCTACTTGCGCAAGTGCTCATGGCCTCAACATATCCCCTCGAGATAGTACAGGCAGATAGATTCGCAAAGAAGAACAAAGAACTTAAAGGTGACAAGCTATTGGAAGCGGGCAAGAATGAGGACTGGGATCCGACCGTAAAATCGCTGCTTCAGTTTCCCGACGTTATCGCCATGATGAGCGATAAACTTGACTGGACTACCAAACTCGGGGATGCTTTCCTTGCGCAGCAGAAAGACGTCATGGATTCGGTGCAGCGTTTGCGCAAGAAGGCACAGGAGTCCGGTAATCTGAAAACCACAAAAGAGCAGACCGTGGTGGTCGAAAAGGAGACGATTATCATTCAGCCTGCAAATCCGCAGGTGATCTATGTCCCGAGCTACAGCCCAACGGTTGTATACGGCACATGGGCTTATCCAGCGTATCCGCCTTATCCCTATTACCCCCCCGGATATGGAATGGCAGCAGCAACGTTCGGGTTCATGGCCGGAGTTGCAGTAGGTTCCTCAGGATGCTGCTGGGGAAACTGCAACTGGGGCAGTGGTAATATTGATATTGATATCAACCATAACAATAACTTTACAAAAAACAATTATAACAAAGACCGGGTCAGCCATTATCAAAAGCAGGGGGGGCAGGGTAGCAGGCAGCAATGGCAGCACAACCCCGAAAACAGAAAAGGAGCCGCATACAGGGATAACGCCACGGCCCAGAAGTTTAACAGAGGATCCTCTGCAGAAGCCGTGAAGTCACGCGAGGCATTCCGCGGACGCGCTGAGCAGGGCAACTTGTCAAGGGCATCAGCCGGACAAGGCGGAGGTTTTGACGGAGGAGCAAGGGCTTCAACAAGGCAGGGCGAAGGCTTTGACCGTGGTGGCGGAACCTTCAGCGGCATGGACCGGGGCAGCGGTGCAAGAGACTTCAGCAGCCGTGGAAGTTCCAGCCGTCAAAGTATGTCCGGTGGTGGCGGATTCAGCGGCGGGTCACGTGGCGGCGGAGGTGGTGGTCGTGGCGGTGGAAGGAGGTAGGCATGTCACAATCTGAGTTCTCAATAAATTCATCTATTAAGGAGGAGACAATGATACTTCCTGAAATACATGCAAGAAAAAATTTGGCCTTTATCCTTATTAGCATAGCCGTTGCAGCAGTCATAATAAGTCTGTCCGGCACTTCATTTGCGGCAGTTAAACAGAAGTCATTCGCTTCCGCAGAGGAAGCTGTGAAAGCATTGATTGCTGCTGCAAGAAATAACGATGACAAAGAGGTTTTGGCAATCTTCGGAGCTGATGCGAAAGATTTGATCTTCTCGGGAGACAGAGTTGCAGACAAACAGAGGCGTGAGCACTTCCTGGCCATCTACGATGAGCAGAACAGACTGGTGCCCGACGGAGCCAGCATGATCCTTGTAGTCGGAAAGAACGACTGGCCGTTTCCTATCCCTATCGTGCAAAAAGATGGAGTATGGTTTCTCGATACCCAGCAAGGAAAAGAGGAGGTTCTGAACCGCAGGATTGGTGAAAACGAAATCTATACGATCCAGTCATGCCTTGCCGTTGTTGATGCTCAAAGGGAATATGTCATAAGAGATTTCGACGGCGACGGATTTCTGGAGTATGCACAGAAGTTCAGAAGCGACCCGGGTAAGAAGAACGGACTTTACTGGGAGACAAAAGAAGGAGAGGAGCCAAGCCCGCTTGGCCACTTGTTGGCGCAGGCAAAGGCCGAGGGATATTCTAAAAAGGGGGCAACGGGAAACCCGGAGCCTTACCATGGCTACTATTACAGAATTATGAAGGCTCAGGGTAAAAACGCACCCGGAGGCGCCTACGACTATGTAATCAGGGGAAATATGATCGGTGGGTTCGCAGTGGTAGCATGGCCGGCAAAGTATGGCAACTCCGGAGTCATGACCTTCATCGTTAACCATGACGGTGTTGTTTATCAGAAAGACCTTGGGAAAAATACGGCAAAAATCGCAAAGGCTATGTCAAAGTATGATCCGGATAATACATGGGAAAAGGCAGATTAGTATTGCATATACTTAAAGTTATTCATCAATTTAATGAAAAGGAGAAAGTTATGAAGAGAGTTTTTATCTGCCTGTTTGCGCTGTGTGTAATTCACATATTTACGGGACAAGTATTTGCTGAATCAAAGGGGCCGGTTGAAACAGTGCTCGACGGATGCCAGAAAGAGATCAAAACCTACTGTAAAAATGTGACGCCCGGAGAGGGGCGTATCCTCGCATGTCTGTATGCATATCAGGACAAGCTCTCGAACCGCTGTGAGTATGCGCTGTATGATGCAGCAGCCCAGCTTGAGCGGGCGATAGCTGCTCTGACTTACCTGGTCAACGAATGCAGGGACGACCTGAAGGCATACTGTTCGGATGTCAAGCCGGGTGAAGGCAGGCTCATCAATTGCATTGACAAGAATATGGAAAAAGTCAGCAAACGCTGCAAGCAGGCAATTAAAGATGTTGCTAAGAAATAAAACAGGGAGTTAAGTAAGAAGTTAATCAAGGAGAGGACTATGAAGAAAAGTGCGGTTTGCAGCATTATTTTTAGTCTTATGATCGTGATGCTTGCGGTCATCACATTGATGGGAAATGCTTCAGCACAGTCGATTTCATCTTCCCTAGGTCTTGCACCCTATCCTTCCAAGGGGCAATCCGTCCAGCAGCAGAGCAGTGACGAAGGTGAGTGTTATGCATGGGCAAAACAGCAGACCGGGATCGACCCGGTTGCCGTGTCGGGGACCCCGACTCAGCAGCCAGGTCCGGCAGCAGGTGGAGGTGAGCGCTTAAAAGGTGCTGCGCGCGGTGCACTTGGAGGAGCAGCGATTGGTGCCATAGCAGGTGATACCGGAAAGGGTGCAGGTATCGGCGCAGTTGCAGGTACTATGGCAGGCGGCAAGCAGGCCAGGCAGAACAAGGCGGCAAAGGAACAGCAGGCTGAGCAGGCAAAAGGAGGGGCAATTCAGCAATTCAACAAGGCATTCAGTGCATGTATGGAAGGCCGGGGCTATCTTGTTAAATAAAGGAGATTCAATGAGAATAACCTTCGCTGGATCGGATGCGTCTTTCATTGTCTTCGGTGCCTGCACGTCGATTTGAGGAAAAGACTGGCTCAAAAAAAATTAATTACACACGGAGGAAGAAATGCAGAAGTATTTGAGAGTATTTTTTGGTTCATTTTTAGTTTTAATGCTAATGGTTTTTTCAGCATATCCGGAAATAGCGTTTGCTGATACGGCAGCCGAGATCGATCGTGATGTTGACGCTGCCCTTGATAAGCTTTATTCGCGGGAGCCTTCAGCAAAAGCCCTTGCAGCAGAGGCAAAAGGCATCCTGGTATTTCCGGGCATCGTAAAAGGCGGGCTCATCATAGGCGGTCAATATGGCGAGGGCGCCCTCCGCGTAAAGGACAAGACTACCGGCTACTACAGGACCGTGGCTGCTTCTTACGGCCTGCAGGCCGGCGTCCAGAAGTTCGGCTATGCGCTGTTCCTGATGACCGACTCAGCGCTTGCCTATCTTGAAAAGAGCGATGGGTGGGAGGTCGGCGTTGGCCCCAGCGTTGTTATTGTTGACGAAGGAGTAGCCAAATCACTGACAACAACGACAGCGAAATCCGATGTATATGCCTTCTTCTTCGATCAGAAGGGCTTGATGGCCGGAATAGGATTGCAGGGCACAAAGATAACAAAGATTGACAAGTATTAGTTTCGTCTATATAGTAGTTAGGCAGAAAAAATCAAAAAATGATGCCGTTGATATCATTGCAGAAGGCTGATAAGGGGAGGTGATTACAGAAACTGACTGGCGGCAAAGGCATGAAATGGTTTTGCGCAACGTTTAGCAATCTTTTGTAGAGTATAAGAGAATACATCAAACATATGAAAGGAGATAAAATAATGCATTACCGTAACAAAGGTTTTATTGCAGTGTTTGCATTAGTGGTTACCCTGTTTTTTGCTACTGCCTCTCAGGCGCAGGATTTGCCGTTCGGAATCGACAACGTTCCGAACATCGTAGGCTTAGGAGGCGGTATGGTGCCTGACTACCAGGGTTCGGATGATTACATGGTGGGTGCTGCGCCTTTTTTCAAGTATACACCCGAAAATACAGAATATTACGCACTGCTCACCGGCCCCCAGCTTTACGTGAATATCGCGAATCATCCCTGGTTCCGCATTGGGCCTATGCTCAACTACCGGTTCGGGCGCAATGACGATGTGGATGATAAGGTCGTAAAGAAGATGGAAGAGATAGACGGTGCATTTGAGGCCGGCGGTTTTGTGGGGTATGACTGGAGGGATAGCCAGAATCCTCTTCATCGCTTTGGTATAACCCTTGAAATCCTCGGTGACGTCAGCAGTGTACATAAAGGATATGTTATGTCTGCTTCGGCTCGCTACTGGTATCCTGTACACAAGATGGTCGATCTCGGGCTTAGCATCGGCACAACTTATGCTGACAACAAATACATGGATACCTATTTCGGAGTGAGTGAGAAAGATTCGGACAGGACAGGTCTTTCAATATTCAAAGCGGACTCGGGTGTCAAAGAAGTGCGTGTTATTCCTGCGGTAGTTTTTCACTTCAGCCCGCAGTGGCATGCCGGAATCGGTGCCCGTTATGCACGTCTGCTTGGTGATTCCGAGGACAGCCCTGTTGTTAAAGACCGCGGCTCGGAAAATCAATGGATCTACGGCTTTGCTGTTGCCTATGCATGGTAGTAGTTAAGTAAAATGCCCCTCTCCGGCAAAGGATTATAACCCGTTAGTTAAACATCCTTTGTCAGAGGGGGGGCTTTGATTACAAGAATTATCCTGAGAAGAGGTATTTATATGGTTAAAAGGCTTTTAAAGACTATCTTAACTTTAATCGTCGTTTGTGTTTTTATTGGCTGTGCAACATCAGAGGTCTCTAATGTGAAAAAAAATACCTTACGGGTTGGCGTAACCCCTAATTATCCACCCATAATTTTCAAACAGGGCAACAATATCGTCGGGGCCGAGGCGGATCTTGCAGTCATGCTGGCCAAGGAACTGCGTAGAAACGTTCAGTTTGTTCAGCTTGCATGGGATACCCAGATTCCGGCCCTGCTCGATGGGAGGATCGATATAATCATGTCCGGCATGACTGTCACCAAAGCCAGGGAAATTCGCATTGCTTTTACAGATTCCTATCTTAAGAGTGGACTGGTAGCTGCGATACGGGCTACTGATGCAGGGAAATACGCATCAAAAGAAGATATTTTGAAATCTTCTTCCACTGTTGCCGGGGTAAAAGATACTACATCACAGGCTTTTGTCGAAAGAAACTTTCCCAATGCCGCCAGAAGGACTTTTTTCTCAAAGGCAAGCGATGGATCATTTGAACTTACAAGGAGATCAATTGATATTTTTATAAACGATGCACCGTCAATCATCTGGCTCGTCTCGGAAAATGAGGCGGATATTGCAGGAGTCTGGGAACCACTTAACGAGGAATATCTCGCCTGGGGAGTGAGAAAAGATGATGAGGCATTGCGCATGGAGGTGAACAGCATCATCGGGAGATGGAAAGAGGACGGTACATTGAATTCAGTGCTTCTCAGATGGCTGCCTGAACAGTACTTTAAACGGATTTATCATTAACCCGGCAAGCAAATATTATATAAAATGGTCATTGCACGGTTTTCAGTCATTCATGCATATGCGAATCCTCTTATAAAAATATATATCAGGCTTTCATTTAATGATCCCGTCTGATGCCAGCTTCTTAAGCATGACCTGTATAAAAGCGGTTATCAATTGTTGCTCGCCCTCAGTTCTCTCTGTTTTCGAATGGCCGGACCAGATCAGCTTCCCGGTAGTCACGTCGTAGAGATTTGTCTCTATATATGCAACCCGGACATCTCCTGTATACCCGTAATCGGCAAACACAACATTATAATAGCCCCACCAGCCATGGTAGTAATCCGGAACCACGTAAATCAATCCTGGATTATAGGACTCGATTGTCTTTGTGTCTACCAGTCTCGAAATTAAAACAGTATCCGCACCCGAGCTTCGTATCTTGGATTTCACCAGTTCTTTGTCACGTAATTCTTCCATGGTGATAATTGTATGACTCTGGAATGCGTTGTTGCCGCGGGCATCGAGCTCACCGGCAAACCTGTTTTCAAATAAATCTCTCATATCCGGACTCTTTGCAACCATGATCACAATGATTTTCTGAGGTTTCCCCTTATAGGTACTGTCTTTCCATACATCTTTCATCACTGTTGTCGTAGTACATGAACCAAAAAGGAATGGAACAGCAATCAGAATCAAAAAAAATAATTTCATTCTCTTCATTATTTTATACCCCCTGTAGCTGTATTTTTTTAATATCTTTCTTATCACTCTGCTGAACATTCAATTGTGCGGCCTCATTTATTCACCTGCCTTCGATAGCTTCCAAATGAAGATTCAATGAATCAGAGTCCGTCTCATCTCATGTCAAACCGATACTTTTCAACCGGACTTTATGCCGGCTGATTCCTGCTCCGAATCACCTTCAGATACCCATGCCTTTAAAAGGACATGGGCGACCGCCAGTACAACCGGACCGATGAAGAGTCCGATGATACCGAAGGCAAGAAGGCCGCCGATGACGCCGGCAAAGATCAGGAGCAGCGGCAGGTCAGCCCCCCTCTTTATCAGAACCGGTCGAAGAAAATTGTCAAGAATAACTACCGGGAGTGACCATGCAATCAGGACACCCCCCCATATTGGTTCGCCATTCCAGAAGAGCCAGATTATTGAAATAATCAGCACAAGGCCGGGGCCAACCTGTGCTATGCAAAGCATAAACATCACTCCGGTCAGTATGGCTGCAGCCGGAACACCTGTAACAGCAAGGCCGATACCGCCCAAAACCGATTGGATAATCGCAGTCAGGACGACTCCGAGCGCGACACCCTTGACCGCTTTTGATGCCAGCACTGCTGCATCTTCCCCTTTCTCTCCACCCAGGCGACGGACAAAACTTCTGAAGCCTCCAGCGGCTGACTCGCCATTGGCATAGAGAATAGCCGAAATAATAACGGTAAGAAGGAAGTGAAGAATTATCATGCCGATGCTGCCGGCCTTGGCAGCGAACCATTTCAGGGCATTCTTCGCATACGGAGTCAGCATGGCTGACATTTCTTCCGGCGTTAGAGCTGAATATTGCTGCCAGCGTCCGGCAAGGTTTTTTTCGACCAAAGGAAAGTTGCCGACCCACTCAGGCATCGGCGGCAGGGTGAATGAACTAAGTGACTCAATCCATACGACAAATTCATCCCTGCTGTCAATGACGGCAATTATGGCGACAGAGAATGGTATGACCAGAAAAAGCAGCAATATAAAAGTCATCGCTGCTACCGCGAGACCGCGTTTGTGCCAGAGCCACGCCTCTATTTTAAGCAGCAATGGCCATGTGGCTATAACAATAATAGTTGCCCAGATAAATGAGGTGAGGAAAGGCCTAAAAATCCAGAAGCTTGCTGCGATTAAAGCGCCAATGAAGAGAACTGACATGGTAATACTGGTAATATTACGGGAAGCAGGCACATTCTTATTGGTCATCAGCTGACTCCGGTCAGGGTGTACTTTGTTAAGCATCAATATGCTGATACAAAGAATAGCATAGGCCATCCCTGTTTTCAAAGAATTTTAATGGAATCTATCATATCAGGCGGTGCCAGATTAATTACTGAATTGCTTTTGTATTATAATAAAGGCATTGTGTTTGCGAAGAAAGGGGTACTTAAGCCATGAATAAGTTGGGCAGTATAAAGCTGATAAAAGTTGTAGTTTTTCTGATTGTAATAGCGTATTTATTGTTGCTTATCCCAGAGCGTGAACCATCTTTATCATTCCCCGGCTCCGTTTCCCAAACAAAACAACCCTTTGCATGGAATCAGGATTTTTACTGGGAGAAACTTGAGGCGAAATACAGGCAGATGCAGCAGTCCGGCTGCCAAGATATACAGAATCAGCTTTCGTATGATCTCATTGAAGCAGGCAATCTCATTCTGAAGATATCGCAAAAAAGTCTTGATCCGGAAGCCCCTGCATTTGCAGAACTTGAGCGAAAATTGTTTGAAGTTGCTCCGCTCATAAGCGGATGCAATATATTTATCCCCGAATACATCCGCTTTGTGACCGATATGCGCGATGTCGTCAAAAAACAGTCGGAGCACTGGGATATGAATTCGGATGCACCGAGGATAACTCTTTACAGGCTTCTTTACGGTGGACGCACCGCAATCGAGGAGATAATGCTGCAGTCGCCGCAGGAAGCGTTCCCCGTTATGATTGCGGGGAGGGATGAGCCATCTCAAACACCGGCAGCTGATGTCCGGCAGGTAAAGATACACAGCGGCGATATCCTCGTTTCCCGGGGCGGGGCTCCCACCTCTGCGCTGATCGCGCGGGGAAATGATTATCCCGGGAATTTCTCCCACATTGCATTTGTCTATGTCGATCCCGCAACACACGAGGCGAAGATTGTTGAATCGCATATCGAAATCGGGGTCGTTGTATCGACGGTCGAGCAATATCTGAAGGACAAGAAATTGCGTGTAATGCTGCTGCGTCCGAGGGCAGACCTGCCCCAACTTATAAAAGACCCGATGCTTCCGCATAAGGCTGCGGAATTTGCCTATAGGCGGGCAAAAGAAGGGCATATCCCCTATGACTTTGCAATGGATTATAAAGACCATTCAAAGCTCTTCTGCTCGGAAGTGGCTTCTGAGGCATATGAAAAGTATGGCATTACCCTGTGGTCAGGCATCTCCCGCATTTCTTCTCCCGGTCTCAGGAAATGGCTTGCAGCCTTCGGGGTACGTCACTTCGAAACGCAGGAACCTTCCGACCTTGAGTACGACCCGCAGCTTGTGGTTGTCGGAGAATGGCGGGATCATGATACTCTGCAAAAAGACCGTTATGACAACGCAGTGACAGAAGTGATGCTCGAAGGCGCTGAAAAGGGAGATGAAATCTCCTATCAATGGTATCTCCTTCCCCTGGCGCGCATTGTAAAAGGATACAGCGCTGCCCTGAATCTTTTCGGGAAATCGGGGCCAATACCGGAAGGCATGTCTGCGACCGCTGCATTAAGGACGCAGGATTACGACGCAAAACACTCGGCAATCAGGGAACGGCTTTCTGCCAGGGCCGAACAGTTCAAGACAGAGAATGGCTATGCGCCTCCCTACTGGCAGCTCGTAAAACTTGCCCGTGCAGCGAAGGATGATGTCGAAAAAAGCAAGTGATGAGGATAAGGTCATAAGAAGAAAAACATCCATTATAAAATCCCTCCTATCCTCCCTTTCCTAAAGGGAGGAATAATACTGAGGCTGACCCGATTTTGTAGACACACCGAAAAGCTTGATAAACTAAGCGAAGGAGGTGTGTCAGATGGCAGACAAAAGAGGACGGGGATCGTATACGCGGGAGTTCAAGGAAGATGCAGTACGA
>Ga0208244_101076_pt1 | contig 17778 bp, 10 predicted proteins | sample SubbioCR12Aug_5A_FD_184828 | JGI IMG/M metagenome (GOLD analysis project Ga0208244, IMG submission 184828) | Serpentinite rock and fluid subsurface biosphere microbial communities from McLaughlin Reserve, California, USA - CR12Aug_5A (SPAdes) | ecosystem: Environmental > Terrestrial > Deep... | reverse complement strand
CGAGAGTGGCCAAAAAGGTTGAGGCGCCGGTCGATGAAGAAGACCGCCTCACGGCAAAGCTGATAGAAGAACATGGTTACACCCCGGCGGCGATGCGCTATCAAGTAACGCTTCTTGTTTGTTGCAACCAAAACAAGTTAGCAAACCTCCACTTTGCCATATGATCTAGTTAGTGATATTTTTACATTAGGATTCTATCGTTTGAGGTAAAATAGAACTTGTAGTGTTTAAGTAGTTTGTAATCTTTGAGTGAAGGTGGTGCAGCTAACAGTGCGCGATCAACTTATCCAGAAAGCCGATCAGCTCCTTAAAATTAAGGCTGTCCGTGATATATACGAAAATATCCTGCCGCACAACGAACACTTCAAGCCCGACAGCGATCCGCTCGATAAGGCCTTCCTGGTCAGCGAGATTATCCTGCGCCTGGGCGAAGGCCCCGAAATTGAAGATATGGCCGCCGCCTGCGACAAGGGCCCCGAGCTCAATATCCCGGGATCTAAAACCAAGATAGATATGGAAACCTACTCTAAAGAGTTGGCCAACAAAACCTACCAGCAGATGCTTGAAGCAATGGATAAGGCGCTTGAGTTAAACAAAGAAAAACGTTTAATGCTTAAGCGGCCGGAAGATGGCTCTACGAGAGATTTTATCGAAATTGCCAGCTCACAGCTTTATCATAATTTCAGGGATCGCATTTCAACCGGCCGATTTGAAATCCCCGAAGGCGAAAAGTGGCCGGTTGCTGACTTGAGCAGCAAGGTATTAAAAAGTAAAGCCTATATCATGCCTGACCGCGATGAGCCGGTCATCGGCGATGATTTGCGCGAGCTCCAGGCGCTGATGGCCAGCAAGGTGACCGACCTCTCAAAAGAAGGCGATCTCGCTGCCGATGTTTTCGATATCATCACCGCAAAGTGGTTGAAAGAAGCTAAACACTACGAAGCCATGGTTACCCTGACCGCCGATGAATTCTTAAAGGCCCGGGGTTTATTGGCCAAAACCAGCGGTTCCGGCCGGCGCGGCGGTTACCGTGAACACCAGAAGAAAGAAATACAACAAAAAATAGATGTCCTCTCTTATACCTGGGTCACTGTTGAAGAAATGGAAGTTGTAGAAGTAATTAAAGGTAAACGTAAAATTTCTAAATGGCGGGGCGAAAGCAAAGCAATCGCCCTAACAAGTCGCTTTGGCCAGGTGAGGACTGACGGCACAACCGATGCTTTTGCCTGGCGTCTTAGACCAGGTGATGTTTTTGCTAAATTTTTATTTGGCCCTGGCCGCCAAACTGCACTTTTATCTCAAAGCGCCTTAAACTATGATCCTTACCGCCAGAAATGGGAAAAAAGGCTTGCCCGCTATCTGGCCTGGATTTGGCGCATTAGCAGCGGTAGAACTCAGGAAGGCCTTTTAGTACAAACATTGCTTGACGCTGCCAATATGGAGGTTGACAAAAACCGACCCAATAGAACCCGCGAACGTTTAGAGGAAGCCCTTGATAGACTCCAGGGCGATATGGTAATTACATCCTGGCAATATGAAAGGATAGATGAAAATATTTTATCAAAGCGCGGCTGGTGGCGTGACTGGCTGGAATGTAAAATATTAATCACAGCGCCAACCAGCATCCGCGAGCAATATAAAAAAATCAGAGCCGGCAGCAGCGTTGACCACGATACTGAAAGCCATTAAACAAAGGTATTTTCATCATTAAATAGCGATTTTTACTTAATTAAAGGTTACATAAAAGTCGGCCTTATCGTGGCAGTAAACTTAAGAAAGCCTCTTACTTTTTAATAAAAACTAAGGTATTACCGTATTTTAAAGGCTATTTAACCTGTTTTTTGGTAAAAGTCGGCCTTATCGTGGCAGTAAATGAGTGTTGAATGTGCTCTTTTTCCTTCGTCCCTTTTATGTCGGCCCTATCTTGGCAGTAAGTCGGCCTTATCTTGGCAGAAAGTCGACTTTATGATGGCAGTAAGTCGGCCTTATCTTGGTTGGATGTCGGCCTTATCCTGGCAGAAAAATGCTTAAAAAGGTTATCAATACTGGCTGTGCCAAAACTAACTAGTTTAACAATATTAACTATGTTAACCGTGCAGAGGGTCTCTTTTATAGAGACCCTCTGCTGGTAGAATATAAAAAAACCAGCCTGGCGACGGAAAAAAGACACCTGGGAGCAAGAATGAAAGCACAACAGATCAGGGCTGCTTAAGAAAGGGTGTTTCAATGCAGCTGGATGAACTGAAGCTGAGGGTAAGTCTGCTTGATTATATCGAGCAAAGCGGCTTACGGCTTGAGAAAGCCGGCCAGAATGTCTACCGCATTAACCCCTGCCCCGTCTGCGGGCACAAAGACCACTTCACCATTTATCCGGATACAAACAGTTATGTGTCATTCAGTGAATGCTGCAACGGCGGCAGTATTATCGATTATATGATCGAGATCGAAGGCTTTCCAAAAGAAGAAGCGATCAAAAAACTGCGCATCATGGCCGGACAAACAGATATAACAGCAACAAAAATAAAGCAAAAAGATCCGGAACCTGTACAAGCCATGCAAGAAGGCGAGAAAAAAGAACTCGCCCTCCTGGTGATGAAGGCCGCCCAGCACAAAACAGATTACTACAGCAGCCGCGGACTAAGCGAAAGAATAATCAACCAGTACAGGCTCGGCTATTCACCAGATGGCCACAAGTACGGCAGCAGCTTTAAATATGTTATGGCGGTCAGCGAGCAGTTTGTTATTTTGCGCAGCGACAATGAAAAGGACCGCTACCGCAACATCGGCAACACCGAGATTTTAAACACCCGCTATTTTAAAGACCCGAGCAGCACAGAGACACAAATCTTTATCACCGAAGGCTACTTCGATGCTTTAAGTTTAGAAGAAATCGGCTTCAGGGCGGTAGCCCTTAACTCCACTGCGATGAGCGACACCCTGATCAGCATCCTGGAAGAAAATAAAAATACCCTCAAAGAAAAACAGTTTATCTTAGCGCTCGATAACGACCAGGGCGGCCGCGACACCACCACAAAACTTAAAAAAGCCCTGCTCGAGCTGGACCTTAACTTTAGCGAACTAACGATGACCAGCTACAAAGACATCAATGAGTATCTAATCAAAGACCGCGCCGGTTTAATAAAAGAGATCGAAAAGATGCCGCTTAAAGGCACCACTTACGAATACCTGCTGGACGGCTTCGAGCTCGACCAGCTGAAACGCTTAAATGAAGTGGATATAAAAACCGGCCTGCCCAAACTGGACCAGACTTTAGGCGGCGGCCTCTACCCCGCCCTCTACGTGATCGGCGCCATCAGCAGCCTCGGTAAAACCGCCCTGGCCCTGCAGCTGGCCGACAACATCGCCGACCAGGGGCAGCCGGTGCTGTTCTTCAGCCTCGAGATGGGCCGCTACGAAATGACCTGCCGCAGCCTGGCCCGCGTGCTTTACGAGCAGCACAAAAACAGCGAAATAACCACCGGCCACGTTTTAAAAACCAGCTATAAAGGCGCGGACCTCTATTCTCAAAGCTACTTCCAGCAGGCCCTGAGCCACTACCGCGAGGGCCCTGCCAAGCACCTGACCTTATACGAGGGTAACTTTGATTTAGACATTAACCTGCTTAAAATGACCGTCAGAGAGCATGTGGGACGCACCGGGGCCCGCCCGGTCGTCTTTGTCGACTACCTGCAGGTGCTAAAGCCGATCGACCTGCGCATGACCGAAAAGCAGCATATTGACTTAACGATCGTTGAGCTAAAAAGACTTAGCCGCGACCTCGACCTGCCGGTGATCGCCGTATCGAGCTTCAACCGGGCCAACTATAAGACTGATGTTGCTTTCGAAGCCTTTAAAGAGTCCGGCGCCATCGAATACACCGCCGATGTGGTGCTGGCCATGCAGCTCAGGAAAAACGGAGACGACGATATTAACGAGCTTAAAAACCGCGAACCGCGCCCGCTGGAGCTGGTCCTCTTAAAGAATCGCCGCGGCCGGGCCTACCAGGTGATCGACGTCGACTACTGGCCGAAACAGAATTACTTTGTAGAGGTTTAATTAAGGCAAATAAACGGTAGATACACACATTATTTAAAAACCGAACTTAAAAGCGCAGACCCTGCTTTACTATTCCGGTCCATGCGCTTCTGATATTTTCATCTTCAACCCCACAGACGGGGCAGTAGCGGGGCGGTCTGGGCCAGGCCCATTCGATCCAAAAAGGGTGATTGTGTATGCATACAAAACAATCTACCTGCTCTTTCTCAAGATCCATAATTTCACGGTTGGTCGTTTTGTTTAAGCCAGGCGTTGGGTTTTCAATGGAATCTATATAATTGTCCAGGGCCTTGCACATGATCGCCGATTTGTTCATACCGGTTCTTTTAGCGATCAGGTCAAGAATCTCTTCCTCGACTTTGGTTAAATAAACCGTAAAACGCCTGTCACGTTTTTCACCGGGATTGATTCTAGGCCGACCCATTTAGCAGCGCCTCCCTGTTTGAGTTTAGTACAGGTAATAAACTGTAAGGTAGTGATTGATAAATAGTTTTAAACCACTGTTTAGTACCTGTATATTACTGAGGTGAATATCAGTTGTCAAGCATTGGAGCTGCGCGTACTGATCAACTGTCGGCTGAATGGCGTCAAAAACGGCTATTGACCTTAATGGGCATGACTGTTAAAATGGATGCAAAGTAATACAGTGGAATATAACACAATGTAAAGCAATGCAGAAAGCAGAAAACTATTCCACACGAAAGGATGTAGATGCTATGAACGATCAAGCCCTGACGCCTGATGAAACGGCAAGAATCCTAAAGGTATCGCCGCAAACGGTAAGGCGCTGGCTGCGCGATGGCAGCATCAAAGGCACCAAGGTCGGCGGCGGTAAACTCTGGCGCATCAGCCAGACTACAATTGAGAGTTATTTAGAAGCCGGTAACCAACAGAACAAATAGCCGCTACAAGATAAACCAGAACAAACACATAACAGGCAGGAGGCATATTTTATGAAGATAATTGCTTTTTCGAACCAAAAAGGTGGCGTCGGCAAAACAACAACAACAGTGAACTTAAGCGTGGCAATGGCCATGAAGGGCAAAAAAATACTGGCCATCGATCTTGACCCCCAGGCCCATCTCACATCTTGCCTGGGGATAAACCCGGATGAGCTTGAAATAACCATCCACGATGCATTTAAAGATGCAAAAGCAGTAAATAAAGCGATTATCGAAATTGAGCGGGCCGGGGCTAAACTCTGGCTGCTGCCCTCCTCTCTCAACTTCAGCAGCGCTGATCTTGAATTTGCCGGCGTGCACGGCCGCGAATACCTGTTAAAAGATGCTATCGGCGAAATTAACGACACATTCGATTACATTTTCATTGACTGCCCTCCCACCCTGGCGCTTTTAACCGTCAACGCCCTGACCGCGGCAACCGATATTTACATCCCGCTGCAGACCGAATATCTGTCGATGCAGGGCATGTCGCAGATGCTTAAAATAATTGAGGTCGTAAAGCGCCGCATGAATAACGATGTCAAAATATCCGGCGTAATCGGCACAATTTACGATGGCCGACAAAACCTTGACCGTCAGGTGCTTGAAAAAGTGCAGACTCATTTCTCTGAGCTGCTATTTGACACAATAATCCGCAAAAGCGTCAAGCTGGCCGAGGCCCCATCTGCGCGTCAGGATATATTCACCTACGATCCCACAAACAAAGGCGCTGAAGATTACATGGCCCTGGCTGAAGAGATTATTAAAAGGAGCTGATTGTCTTGCCTAAGAAATTCAAGATGGATGAGGACCCTTTTGAAAACATACTCCCCCACCTAAGCGATTCTCGCAAAAAAAAAGATGCTGATGCAAGTGAAAGTGAAAATGAAAGTACAAGTAAAAATGCCGGCAATGGTGCAAGTGTAATTACAAGTAAAAAGGAAAGCGTAAACATAAACACAAGTACAAGTAAAGATGCAAGCACAAGTACAAGTAATGGGAAAATCACAAATGCAAGCGAAAGTAAAAGCGATTATGAAAGTAATGGCGCAATTGAAAGTGATGGTGAAAGTAAAAGGGTAATTACAAGTATAACCCCTGATGAAAGTAATGGTGAAAGCAATGGTGCAAGTGCTGATACAAGTGTTTCTGCCAGCACAATTACAATTGAAAGGAAAAGCAAAGGCAGCACCCTGGTAAAGATGACCCACTACTTCAGACCAGACCAGTTGAAGGCGATAGATGAACTGAATGAGAAATCAGGCCGTGACAAATCAGAGCTGGTCCGGCTAGCGGTGGATATCTTGATTGAGAGGGCAAAGGTGGAGTAGGTATTTAAAGTTGTCGTATTTATTAACGACAATATTAGGAGGTATAAAATGGGTTCTGTTTTGGATTATTGTCAGCCTCGACAGGAAATTATCGCTGGAAACTTTAACCCCGAAGTATTTACAGCATCTTTAAGCCCAATAATTGACTATTATCAAGGTAAATCAACGCAACTGGATAGCATCTATACTAACGCAGAAATATTTTTTAACGATGCTACCTATCCAACGCAGGGTTTAAAAACAACGCTCGAAGAAGTTTTTAGCCGCATTGCCAGCGACGCAACAGTACCAGCTATACACCGACTGGAGACATCATTCGGTGGCGGTAAAACGCACACCCTCATAGCATGTGCTCATATTGCCAAACAGGGCAATAAACTACGGCAGAATTTAGAGGCTATTGTTGATGGAAGCATCCTGCCGGAACCCGATTCGGTTTATCTTGTTGGGATTGCCGGTGAAGATATTCCGGTACATCAGCCTAAAGGTACTACTTTGGTACCCTATACGCTATGGGGTGAAATGGCCTATCAGGTTGGGGGAGAAGATTTATACAGGGAAGTTGAAGAAGAAGCCAATTCATATGCAGCTCCTGGTAAAAACTATTATGAAAAAGTGCTTGCCGGGAAAAAAGTCTTGATCATGCTAGATGAATTGGCACAATATGCTGCAAGACTCGAGGCGGCCCGCGCCGATGGCTCAAATCAGCTGGCCGCTTTTTTGATGAGTTTACACGCTTATGCGCGTAACAGGACAGGCATCGCTATCGTCCTAACTCTGGCCAGTACAACAGATGCCTTTTCAAACCAGACCAAGCAGTTAGCTGAGCTGATCAGGCAGGTGCGCGGCGACGACACAACTGAAGGTGATGCAATTGGAATCGGTGAAAGAGCATTAAAGGGAGTAGCCAGCGTTGTTGCCAGAGATGCTGTTCAGATAACGCCTGTTCAGGCAAGGGAGTTGTCTTCGGTATTATCAAAAAGGCTTTTTACGTCGATAGATCGTGACGGTGCTAAAGAAACAGTAGCTAATTACCTGGAAATGTACCAGCGCAATTCTGCTTCACTGCCGGAAGAAGCTGGTCGTGATGATTATGCAGCTCGGATGTTATCAAACTATCCATTTCATCCTACGCTGGTAGATTTTTTAAATACTAAATTATCGAATGCTGAAAACTTTCAAGGAACACGTGGTGTGCTCAGGGTTCTTTCACTTGCGGTGCGGCGAATATGGCAGCAGGAGCAGCCGGTATCGATGATTCATTCATGCCATTTGGATTTTAAGTCTGACCGTGTCACCAATGAGGTTTTGGGCAGAACCAATAGTTCAGATTTACATTTCATTTTAAATACGGGTGTAGGCGGTGTTGATACGGGCAATATTGAGGGGGGCCGCAGCAATGCAGAAATTGCGGATCATTTAAACCCACATCCCTCTGGCTTCCCGTATCACGAGTATACCTGGAAAACAGTATTTTTACACAGCCTAGTTGGCCGCGAGGAAGGCTTGCAGTCAAGAATATTTGGCATAACAGAACCGGAGGCCCTATTTGCGGTAGCATTTCCCGAGCTAACCCCATCGCAAATTAATATAGCGCTGGAGGAAATAAAGAAAAGTGCTTTCTACCTGCGTTGTGATGAAGGCAAATACTATGCTGATAAAAACCCAACAATAAATCATATTCTGGCGCGAATCCGAAAAACCCTGAAAGGAAAAGTTATCGAGAACATACTGAAAGATTCTGCCCGCAAAATCATTAAACAAGGTAACGGCACATTCCTGGTGGAACATGACGTGCAGACGCCCGAAGATATTCCAGACGGTAGAAACCGGCCGGTAATCGGAGTTATATCATTAAGCGCCGAAACCCTTGACGTAAAAGGGATGTTTACCGCCAAAGGAATACATACACCCCGAGAGCAACAAAACCTTGTTATACTGCTTGCTCCAAAGACGGTGCCGGTGGTTAGCGAAGGGCACGAAAGTCAAAACAGCTTGTTCCCTGACAGTGATGCGCAGTTGTCATTTAGTATGGCAGATAAACATAAGCTTGAAGACCTTGCCAGGCAAGTGTGCGCTATGCAGATCCTTAGTGATAAACCTTTAAACTATGGTGTTAAACCAGCTCGGCTTGAAGAGACAGACTTCAAAAAAAATAAAGCCACAACTGAAAATGATTTAATGACCGCTATTGCCAGCCAATACAGCAACTTATATTTTCCAGGCACCGGTGGTGAGATTATACGCAGGGAGATCAGGACCGGCGGTGGAGAAGGTGGCGCACCTTTTTATCAGCTTATTAGGGAAACACTCATGCAGGAAGGGAAACTGCTTACTGCAAGCAATACGACTCAGTCAGATTTGATGACACTTAGCAAGCTGTTTTTTACCCAGCAGGATAACATCAGCATCAAGCGCCTTCTGCAAAACTTCAGCTGCTCGCGCAGTTGGCCTCTACTGGAAGAACCGGCTGTGTTGGACCAGATTTTAAGGGCGGGCATCGAAAAAGGCGCATGGTGTATCTATAGGATAAGTGATGAAGAAAGTATCAAACCGGATGAATTTTATGGCAGTGATACAGGCGTCCCGATGAGCATAAACCTTAATGAAACAGGTTACAGTCTAGTTACGGTACAGGGTGCCAACCAAAGAGGTTGGACTGTCAGTGACAAACCGGATTCTTTAAAGATCAAAGATGGTATAACAAAATATTTATACGAAGTAGGTCTAACTTCAATTGATAAGGTATTGGAAAAAGTAAGTGAAGATTACGGCAATGTCGGCATGGCTGATGTAGCATCGGCAGTTAGCGATCTCGTTAAGCACAATCGGTTGTATGCCGCACAGCATATACCTGACAACGAGCAAGAGAAACCTGCGCTAATCAAGGGCGAACAGGCTATGCTTTATTCACCGAACCCTTCTGACCATATCATGACTCCGGCTCAGGCGGCGGAGCGAAACTGGATTGAACAGCAGAAGCAGAGCTACACATTGTCTGGTAGGGATGGTGCAAAGATCTTTTTACCTCTCATAGGGAGATTGGGCAGCCTCTATACCCGCGGTGCCAGGTCGCAAATAGATGACCTCGACATTGTTGGGCTTAAGCTTAAAACAGGCGGAAGTATTAGGGTTGCGTTTACCGATTTAAGTGCCGATGCCATAAAAAACTTAGATGAGTTTTTTGATCTTCTTAGCTCTATTGCCGATAAAAGTGAAGACAGTGAAGTACACCTTGAAATAAGAAACCCGCTGGACGAGTGCTTGCTCATCAAGGAGTTGCAAAAACTGAAGCAGGGGGATGCAACAGATAATGACTAATAAAGAAATTGAGCCAAGTGAATACACTGGCTTAAAGAGCATGTATAAAAATAAAATCAAACCCTATTTACAGGAATATCCCTGGTCAATCAGGATTACAGTGCATAAAGGAAAGCCGGTGCCGGTTTTGGTAGTGAAAGAGCGATTTACTGATAACAAAGATCTGCAATACAATGAAAATAAAACAGCAACAGCAACTATTCTCAAAGACAGGGGATTAATTTACGGCCAGTCTCTGCGGCGCTGCATGCCGGTTATCCGTAATATAGTCAGCAAAGTATGTAATCCGGCAGGCATACCTTTTGATTTGCAAAATTTTTTCCCGGCCGGCCGCATTTTTTTTCGCGGCAACCTGCCCCTAGATGAGGAAGCCGGAACCAAGTTGGCCCTGATTTTTAAACTTCAGGAAAGAATAATCGATATGGATCGAGTAGAGCTTTTAGCCTGGAGGGTGGAGCGCTTCAGCCGGGAAGAGGCTGTCTACTGGCTGACCAGGCTTACTCAGTATGGTCCAACTACCGGCCGCTGGGCCCAGGCCGGCATGCGGATCATGCTGGGTGGGCAGCCCGGCGATAAAGAAATTACTAAGATGCTTGAGAGACTGCGTCGCTGAAAAGGAGCTTCCACCTATGCAACAGGATTCAAAGATAAAAAACGATTTGCGCCTGATTGAAGCGGGCTTTCCCTGTCACCAGGTCGGGGCTGAAACCCAGAGGGAGAGAGGGGCGAGCTCAGCATTACCACCGCTTTATTATTTGCATGTCTGGTGGGCCCGCCGCCCCCTCACACCCAGTCGGGCCGCTATCCTCGCATCCCTGCTGCCGGCAGAAACCGATACAGACTGGTTTTTACGGCAGCTTGGGATAGAAAAGGTGCAGGCGTTGGTTAATGGGGCGCCATGGGTGTTAGTGGAAGAAAGACTTCTCGATCGAATAAAAAAAGATACTGATGGGAGGGAGTTTTTATTTATAGATGACGTGGTATTTAGAGCATTGAAACAAGAGCAAGAAAAACGAAGCGCAAATATTGATTTAATAAAAAAACAAAAAGAAGTTAATCGCAGTCTACAAATAGATCACGTATTAATGCGTTGGGAAAAAGAAAGCCAGCCTTTTGAGGCTTTGCCAGCCTTGGGTAGTTTATTGCCTGTACACAAAATATGTGCCGATGCGGCATGGGCAAAAGAACGCATTGCTTGGGAGAACAGCAGAGGGTTGCGCACCAAGGATAATAAATACGGCTACACCCGTGCTTTTAGAATTGCCCCATGCGAGGTGATGAATGTTGGTGAATTATCCACTATTTTGGATCCAACAGCGGGAGGTGGCTCGATACCCTATGAAGCTTTACGCTTAGGTCATAAAGTGATCGCAAATGAGCTTAATCCTGTAGCAACAGTTATTCTTTACGCTACGCTGGATTACCCCTTACGTTATGGAGTAGAATTGTCAAAAGAAATAGAGCTTTGGGGCAATAAATTACGAAATAAAATGGTTGAAGAAATCGGCCATTTGTTTCCAGCAGCTCCTTTATCCAATAATCAATTAGTAGAATTAATTAAACACCAGCAATATTGCGCAGATATCAGCATGGGTAAAAAGTTTGGTAATGAAGAAAGCGATGGGTATATCTACGCCCGCCAAGTTATTTGTCCCCACTGCGAAGGGGATGCACCGCTTTTGAACAGCTTCTGGTTGTCAAAGGAGGGTGAGCAATGGGGGGTTAAGGTAAACACTGACGGCCGCAAGAAGAAGGGTACGGTAAGTTTTGAGACCTATCGCGTCAAGAGCGGTCGTGGGCCGCAAGGCGAAGACCCTAATGGGTTCACAGTAGTCAATGGGGTTGGCACCTGTGTGCACTGCCAACAGGCGATCAGCTCTGATGAGATCAAAGCTCAGGCCCGGGGCGAATCGCCCCACGGAAGCTGGCAGGATCGCCTTTACTGCGTGGTTGCTGTTCGCTACCAACCGCAGCTCGATAGTGATGGAAAGCCGATATTTTTTAAAAGCGGAGCAAAAAAGGGTAAGATTAAAACAAAAAAAGTGCGTTTTTTCCGCCCCCCCAATGCGAACGATCTGGCTGCCCTGCAGGAGGCGGGAAAGAGGCTGCAGGCTAATTGGGATCGCTGGGAAAAGGCCGGTTTGATCCCGACAGAGAAAATTCCTGAAGGAAACGACATGAGGCCAATTAATTATGGCATGACTCGCTGGTGCGACCTTTTCACACCCCGGCAGCTGCTGGGTCACTTCTACCTGGTTGAAGAGCTAAACCGGCTGAAACCGCAAATCCTTGCTGAGCTTGGAGCAGAACGCGGCAAAGCGGTGATCACTTACCTGCAGTTTGCCATAGACAAGGGGCTTGATTATAACAGCAAGCAGACTGTTTGGCATACAGGCAGGGGTGTAATCTCACACGCTTTTACTAGACATGATTTCTCACTTAAATGGTGTTTCGGTGAAATGATCTTCAGCGGTCCCAATTCAGGCGTCGTCTGGGGTCTTTCACAAGTAATTAATGCCTACAAAGGCATTGCCGAACTTTTAGAACCGCTTCATCAGAAATATAAGGGTAAGCCCTTGCCGTTGCGTATCATAAACGGCAGCGCGGCCAACATGGATATTCCCGCTGGTTCTGTTGATCTGATCTGCATGGATCCGCCCTATTACAACAATGTCCAGTACGCCGAACTATCCGATTATTTTTATGTTTGGATGAAAAGAACCCTGGCCGACCTTTACCCGGAATTTATGCAGCGCCGTTTAACCAACAAAAAAGATGAAGCTGTGGCCAACCCGGCCAGAGACGGCAGCAATGCAAACGCTGCGTGCGAATACAAGCGCCTGATGCAGGAAATATTTGCAGAATGCCGCCGGGTTTTGAAAGACGAAGGGCTAATGACTCTGATGTTTACTCACAAAACAACTGCAGCCTGGGAAGCGCTGACCCGTTCATTGATAGAAAGCAATTGGGTTATCACCAGTGCCATGCCGGTTGAGTCTGAGGCAGCTGAGTCCATGCACCAGAAGGGTATGGCTACCGCAGCTAGTTCTGTCTTCATCACCTGCAGGAAACGAGAGGCAAAACCTTCAGGTGAGCCTGCTATCTGGCGCAGTTTTGCCGGTGACGGAGTGGCAGATCTGGTGCGTATTGCAGTGCGGAAAGGCCTGCGCGAGTTTGACCGACTGAATTTAAACGCCGTTGACGAGATGGTGGCCGCTTACGGGCGTGCGCTGTGGGTGCTTTCTGAACACTGGCCGGTTATCGATGGTGACGACCTTGTCACCCCAACTAAGGCCATGCTTGAGGCAAGCACTGTTGTGGCGCAGCACCAGTTTGAAAGGTTAACCAGCGGACGCTTAAAAGTTGAAGACCTGAGCCCCGAGGCAGCAGCAGCGCTTACCTTTTACGGCATTTTTAATACCGGCGAATTTGCCTATGATCAGGCACTTAACTTAAGCCGCGCCTTAAGCTTACGCCTGGAAACTAAAACGGCCGGCTACAACCAAGAAGGTACACTGGTTGGCATAAATAATGTGGTTAGTGCGGCCGGCAGGGTCAGGCGAGCTGATTCTGAACCGGTCTACTATGCCCCCCTTATAAAGAAAGGTTCAAGCTTGCGCCTAACCCTGCCGGAAGAGAGGCATCAAAACCGGCTTGACAATCCCCAGACTGAATGGGATCTGATGCAGGGGGTGATAAGCGCCTACCGGCAAGGTGATATTCCGCTTGCCCGCGCTTACCTTAAGAAAAATGCAGCAGGTAAAGAACAGACTGTCCTCGACCTCTTAGCCGTTTGGACAGCTGAAGCACTTGATGATGCTTGCCGTAGGGAAGGTGAAAGCATTCTCTTCGGGTTTAGCCATGGCCAATAGGAGAATAAAAAATGACTGAGAAGAGCAGTGACAGTGTAGAACAAAGTCAAAGCACAGCCGGCTTTCAATCCCGCAAGTGGGAAATATCTTATAAAACAAGCTCTACCCTCATTGACGGAGTGCCTCTTGTTATTCTAAAAGATTTTTATATCCCGGCGCTGACCCTGGCCGTTAAATATGACCGGGTTGCCGGCTACTTCCGATCTACATCGCTGGCCGCTGCATCACAGGGCTTTTCGTCGCTTGTGAACAGAGGGGGAAAAATGCGTCTGATCGTTGGGGCAGACCTGCAGGAAGCTGATGTTGAAGCTGTTCTCAAGGGAGATCAGGAACGGCTTGCAGCCGAACTAAACAGCCACTTAAACAGTGAAGAGCAGTGGCCTACGGATGTGCGAAACGGCGTGCAGCTGCTGGCCTGGATGGTAGCGCGCGGCTTTTTAGAAGTTAAAGTTGCCTTTCGCTTGCACACTAAATCAGGTAAACCTCTACCATGGGCTAGTTACGAGGACGGTTATGTTCACGAAAAGTGGTTTATCATGCAAGATATTCAAGGGCACAGGCTCTATGGTGCCGGTACCCTCAATGAATCTAAAACAGCACTTGTTTTAAATGCCGAGAATTTTGACCTGCATGCCGATTGGTGGGCAGATATTGAACGAACAAGGGTTGAAAGTGCGGTTAGGGATTTTGAAAACCTTTGGAACAACAGGGTTGCTCACATCCCGGTCTATCCTTTACCCGAAGCGGTGCGAAGGCAGCTGATACATTTATCTGCAAATCTAAAACAGTTTGTTGAGATCGACGGCAACACAGCAACACAGGCGCAAACAGCCACCCCGTCAAACATGGAATTGCTGCAGTTTGCTCTTTTAAGAGATGCCCCAAAGCTACCCGGGGGGCGCTATGTTGGTATGTATACGGCACCGGTGGAGCCATGGCCTCATCAGGAAATAGTGGCCAGACGTCTAATTGAAACCTGGCCTTATAACTATTTGCTTTGTGATGAAGTTGGCCTGGGTAAAACTATTGAGGCGGGACTGGCCTTTAGATCACTAACCTTGTCGGGCCTGGCCAAGCGTATTCTGGTTGCCGCACCGGCCAGTCTTACGGAGCAGTGGCAGCGCCAGCTGGCTTCGAAACTGCTACTTTCATTTGGCAGGTTCATACCAGGCCCGGCAGAAAAACATAGCTATATATTCCCGGACACTACAGAATTCAAGGGTTTAAAAGTATATGAACCGGATCTTTTAATAGTTTCAACCGGAATTGTGACCCGCGAAGAACGAAAGAAAAACATCGAAACAGCCAAGCAGTTTGATATAGTTCTGCTTGATGAGGCCCATTCAGCACGCCGGCAGAACCCGACCAGAGGAACAAGAGATAACGCTGTCTTCGGCCGGCTTTATAGGGTTGTTCGAGACTATCTGCAAAAAAAGGCGGAAGCATTATGGCTGGCTACCGCTACGCCAATGCAAATTGACCCTGTCGAAGCCTTTGATCTAATTGCTTTAACTAAAAGGGTTGGCGCCTTTCAAAACGACCCTACCCTTGCCTCATCTTACTATGAACTGTTATCAAGAATAGTACATAAGTCGGAACTAAATGAGGACGATTGGCACTTTTTACGGCGGGCCATTAAAGCTGTTCAGTTTCAGGATCCCCTGCTCTGGAATTTTATCTCACACAATGTAATTGATAAGCGTATTAGTTCGATTGTGGAAAGATGGCTAAAGCATGGATCTCCGCCCCGGGGCAGGGATCGCGAACTTATAGCCAAGCTTGTTTTCAGTGCCTCCCCATTATCAAGAGTGATGCTCAGACATAACCGCCGTCTTTTGGAAATCTATAAAAAAGAGGGCAAACTAACAGATAATTTGCCGCAAAGAAAGATCCTTGCGATGCCGGAGATTCACTTTAATGATTTAGAGAAAGAGATTTATGAACTGCTGGAAGAGTACTGTCAGGGGTTGTCGGAGCAGATCAATCAACACGGTAATAAGCAGAATAAATTTGCTGTTGGGTTTTTGTTAAATTTTTTGCGGTTGCGTTTTTCTTCCAGCCTTTATGCTCTGCACGAAACCTTGAAAAGGCGACATGCCAAGGTTGATGTAACTTTACAGGCTCAACTTGCTGTAGATGAAGGTGAGCTTGAAGAAACAGAGCGAAGGCCGGAAGATTTTATTTATGACAACGAAATAGAAGATGATCAGATCGTTGTAAAGGCTCTTTTAAAAGACCGCACGAAAGATGATTTAAGATGGGAAAAGGAAAAGCTGCGCAATCTCATCGGAGCGTTGTCAGCTTATGAAGGCAATTCCTCAAAAATGATCGAGCTTTTAAAAGCACTCGACAAAAGGTTTTTAATTCAAAGCGGACGCCTCCAGCAGACGGTTATTTTTAGTCGCTTTTTTGATACCCTTACTGATCTTGTTAAACGGATCCGTCAGGTAAAACCAGAACTTTTACTCGGCACGTATTCTGGTAGAGGGGGTACTTATTATGATCCGTCTTCTCATGCTATGCGAGAAGCACCCCGTGAACAGGTCAAGGAAATGTTTTTACGAGGCGAAATAGATCTGCTGGTCTGCACGGATGCCGCTGCAGAAGGCTTAAACTTGCAGACGGCAGATTTGCTTGTTAATTATGATTTGGGTTGGAACCCGATGAAGCTTGAGCAGCGGATCGGTAGGATTGACCGCATTGGTCAGAAACATGAAAGCGTGATGGTATTAAATCTTTGCTATCTGGGCAGCGTGGAAGAAATTGTTTATAACCGGTTATTAAAAAGGCTGGAAGAGGCCAACTTGATTGTTGGTGCCCAGCAATTTTCTTTGCTGCCGGTAACACCCGAAGATTTTCAAAATCTTGCCGAAGGCAAGCTTAGTGCGGAAGAGCTATACAAGGTTGCACTCATAAGAATGCAAGAACAGTTAAAGCGTACTGAAAGCATGGAGATGGTTTCGCGTGATCTATATGATATATATATGCGACTAGCTTTGTCCAGCGATAGAATACATTCACCAGTGCAACTGTGTGATATCTGGCAGATACTATCCCAATCACAATACTTAAGAAACTTAGGCTGTATAGTTAAAGAAACGGTTGAAGGAGAAAATTATCTGGAAGTGTGGGGCATGGAAGGTGTTACACATGGCACTAGGTTAACCACATCGAGAATAATGTTTGAAGAAGGTACGGGTGATTCTTCAAACGATATCAAGTTTGCTTCTTTTGGAGAGCCTGTTTTTGATGCAATCCTTGAACATTTTAATACTTTTAAACTACCTCCTCCGATAAAACGGGTTGAGATCGATATCCAGGGTATCGAGAACACCCAAATGGTAGGGTATGTAGTTGCAGGGCCTGTAACGAGTGAAAATAGTAGTGGATTTAATTATGTGAAAGCTTTCCGTGATCTTGATAATTTAGTCATAGCGGAAGATGTAAGCGTTGATAACGAGGCACTGAAGTATGTCAGAGGTGAACTTGGGAAAAGTGCAAGAGTCGAGTTCGATCACTATCAGGCAGCAGACAGGATCGAGAGGGAGAATGCCCGATCTGCTGTTGCGCATGAGCTTTTAACTTTAATGACAGGATACAGCATCATCGATGGCAAGGCCCACTTTAGTGGTGAAGGGGCACGCTTTTGGCATATTATCGCTGAGATCGAAAATCAGTTTAAAGACAGGGGTAAAATGCAGATACCAATAGAATCGGCTTCTGTTTTGGAACTGGTGGAAAAAGAACTGCTTTTTACTGTTAATTTTACTGGTGGTAGTGAAACAGCCTATGTGGAGGCTACAAACGTCTTGGGGCAATCGGCAGTAGAAATGGTAATGCGTTACGCGGAAAGTATGAAAGAAAAACGGACGGAATTAACGGCGAACACTGTCCTTACACGGCTAAGTCGCGAAATAAAAGCAAAAAACAAAACCGCTGGAGGCGGATAAAATGTAGTGCCTTAATTGAAGCGTATAACATATCTAAAGACGACCGGTTATCAGCGCTTAAAGTTAGGAAAAGAGTGGCGTTTTTTAAAAGATGAAGTATTTGAAGCGATGTCGGGTAAAAGCACTGTTAGTATGGCAGCAAGAAGCTTTGTTAACACTGCTATAGGCCATGTCACACAAAATAAAGACGTGCTGTTTTGATGGTTGTTTGGACTTGACCCGGTTTGGTGGACACCTTTATACTTGGAGTAATTTTAGAGAGGAGATGTTCACCGATGCCGAATACGAAGCCACCGTATCCTGCTGA
>Ga0208244_101075_pt1 | contig 17780 bp, 17 predicted proteins | sample SubbioCR12Aug_5A_FD_184828 | JGI IMG/M metagenome (GOLD analysis project Ga0208244, IMG submission 184828) | Serpentinite rock and fluid subsurface biosphere microbial communities from McLaughlin Reserve, California, USA - CR12Aug_5A (SPAdes) | ecosystem: Environmental > Terrestrial > Deep... | reverse complement strand
TCGCCGTAGGGCGTTACGGTGAGAACGATCGGGTGATGAGGATAGTGCCGAACGGCGCGGAGGTGCTGCGCCTCATCACCTCCCGATCGTCCACCAGGACCCTGACGACGAGCTCGCCCTCCGCCGCGATTTTGGTGAACGTCGCGGCCACGGCCACCCGCGTCTTCATCACGAACTGCGCCGGCACGGTCCCGCGCGCGGAGGTGCTCTGCGCGGGCGTGCCGTAGGAGCCTTCAAACGCGAGGCCTGGTGTGCCCTCAACGAGCAGCACCACGGTCCTCTCGGCGAAGGCGCCGGGGCGCAGCTCGGGCCGTGGCGCGACCCACAGGCAGCCACTGCTCACCAGGGCGACGATGAGGAGAGATGGCGCGCGCCACATCGCAGGGGAGGCCTACGCCCTTGAGGCCTAGGCGGGTTCCTGCTCGCGTGCGAACATCAAAACGGAGTAGTCCAGATTCTGCGCCGCCACGCCCATCTGCTTCAGCATGGACATAACCTGCGAACGGTGGTGCGTCTCGTGCAGGATGAGCTGCGCGCCCACTCCTGCTCGAGTCGTGGTGATGCGGACCGCCGGACTTCCTGGTCCCTGGGGATAGATGCGGTACGCCACCGGTTCGTTCCATGAAGAGACCTGCTCCAGAGTGGAACGAGTTGCCTCGGCCATGGCGGACCAGGCGGCCTCGAGTTCTGCGAACGACCGAATCTTCTCCGCGGTGTAGGGGCTGTCCGCTGCCGTCACCTGTTGCCCCGCCAGGCGGTGGGAGTAGGCCCACTCGGCTCCGGCGGTGTGGAGCAGCGTGGCATGGATAGTCCCAAGACCGTAGGGGAACTCGCGTTCGTACTGCTCCTTCGTCAGCGGCCGAATCCAGTCGAAGAGTCGCCGGCGGGCCTGCACGAGGTACCCGTACGTCATCTGCGGTTGCATGCGCAATCACCCTCCCGGGTGGTATACATATCGTATGGTTGGACTGTTCTTGACGCGCACGGGGATGCCCTCCCAGAGGCGTATCAACGCCGCGATGCTCATGCTCGTCACGATCTGGGGGCTCAACTTTCCGATCGTGAAGGGCGCGTTTGCAGAACTTCCCCCGTTCGCCTTCAACGGGCTGAGGTTCGCCGGCGCCGCGGTACTGCTGCTGGCTGTACTCCGCCGCCTGGAAGGACCGCGGCGCATTCCTCCCTCGGACCTTCCCGGGCTCGCGCTGCTCGGGCTGCTGGGGCACGCGGGCTACCAGACCCTTTTCATGGCTGGTCTTGCCCGTACAACCGCGGGCCATTCCTCGTTGATCCTGGCGCTCGTGCCGCTGTTCGTGGGCGTGCTCGGCGTGGCGGCGGGCCTTGAGCGGCCGTCGCCCCGCATGTGGGCAGGCCTCGTCATCGCGTTTGTCGGCGTGTTCGCGCTCATTGGGGGCCGCGGCGGTCTTCCTACCGATGGCGGTTCCGCGGCGGGCGACCTTCTTACCCTTTCCGCCTCGCTCTGCTGGGCGGCGTACACGGTGCTGTCCCGGCCGTTCCTACGCAGGATGTCGGCGCTGCGGCTGACCACGGTCACGCTTATCCTGGGCCTGCCGGTCATCCTGGTCTCGGCGATTCCGGGCCTGCTACGCGTGGACTGGCCGGCCGTCAGCCTGCGCTCGTGGGCCGCGCTGTCCTTCTCTGCGGTCTTTGCTGTGGTGGTCAGCTATGTGATCTGGTACACCTCGGTGCAGGCGTTCGGCAGCGCGCGCACCGCGGCCTTTTCATATTTGATTCCGGTTGTTGCGCTGATTTCAGCCTGGGCGCTCCTGGGGGAGCCGCTGGGCGCGCTGCAGGTTCTTGGGGGTAGCGTGGTGCTGTTTGGCGTGTGGCTTGCAAGGAGGGAGGTGGTCGCAGATGTGCGCAGGTGATCTGGCCGCTGGCATCGCGGCGCTTGAACGGGCACACGAGGCCGTGCTCGGCGACGCGGTAGCGATCTGTGAGGTGCCTGCCCCCACCTTTCACGAAGGCGAACGTGCTGTGTTTGTGCGCCGCCTCGGTGCCGGCCTGGGGCTCGGCGACGGAGAGGTGGACGATGCGGGCAACGTCATCTGGGAGTTGCCGGGTGATCCCACGCTGGCCACCGTGGTGGTCAGCGCACATCTGGACACGGTCTTCGGCACGGAGATCCGACCGCTCGTGGAGCGCCGCGGCAGCGTTCTGGTCGCCCCTGGCATCGGCGACAACAGCCTGGGGGTTGCGGCGTTGATACACCTGGCCGATGCCCTGCGGCGGGAACCGGCCCCCCGAGGCACGCTCGTGGCCGCGGCCAACGTGTGCGAGGAAGGCCTGGGAAACCTGCGTGGGATGCGCGCGTTGTGGGATCGCTACGGCTCGCGCGCCGGGACCTGGGTGGTGCTGGAAGGCGGGACCTTCAACACCGTGGAGGCGACTGCGATCGGTTCGCGGCGCTACCGCATCACCGCACGAGGACCCGGCGGCCACTCCTGGCAGGATTTCGGGCAGCCCAGCGCGATCCACGGTCTGGCCCGTTTGATCGCGGCGTTGTCGGAGATCGAGCTCCCGTCCGGCGATCGGACGACGTACAACGTGGGTGTGATCTCCGGCGGGACATCTGTGAACACCATCGCAGCCGAGGCTTCCTGCCTGCTCGATATGAGGTCGGAGAGCCAGGAGTGTCTGGCACAGATCGAGTCCCAGGTGCGCCTGCTCGCGGACGCCGCGGCCGCGGCTACGGGGATCTCTCTCGATTTCGAGCTCGTGGGGGACCGGGCCGGTGGGAGGCTTCCCTCAGATCACTGGCTGATCCGACTGGTGGAGTCCTCTGCCGCCGCCACGTGTGTGGAGATCCGGTGGCAGGCGGGCAGCACCGACGCCAACGTGCCGCTCAGCCATGGGGCGCCGGCCGTCTGCCTTGGGATCGGCCAGGGGCGGAACCTCCACACGGTGCAGGAGGAGGTGGATACCTCTCCGGTCCGCCCGGCGCTCGAGATGGCCTACCGCGTGATCGCCGCGTTGCTGCAGCGGAACCCCGAGCGCGTCTAGGGTTGGGCCACCGGGGGCATGAACGATGTAGTGTCCTCACGATCTCAACTCTTCCCTATTTCCGCACCCTGGGGTGCCTTCGCATGACCATGGATTCCCTTCTGCGCGCTGTCGTGGAGCGAGGAGCGTCGGATCTTCACATCAAGGCCGGTACTCCCCCGACGTTGCGCATTGACGGCAGGTTGGAGCCGGCCCATGATGAGCGCCTCTCGGTGGAGAAGGTCCGAGAGCTCATCACCGAGATCCTCACGCCCGCGCAGCTCGAGGAGTTCCATCGGCACCTAGAGCTGGACCTGGCCTACAGCCTGCCCGGCGTCTCGCGCTTTCGCGTTAACATCTACAAGCAACGGGGCGGTATCGGCGCCGCGATCAGGACGATTCCGGCCGCGGTGCCGACGATTGAGCAGATGGGGCTCCCCAAGATCCTCACGCACCTCGCCTCGCTGCCGAGGGGGCTCGTGCTCGTGACAGGGCCGACCGGGTGCGGCAAGTCCACCACGCTGGCGGCCATTGTCAACCACATCAACCGTACACGGTCCTGCCACATTGTGACGGTTGAGGATCCGATCGAGTACCTGCACCACGACGACAAGTGCCTAATCACCCAGCGCGAGGTGGGCGCCGATACGCACTCGTTCACCGAGGCCCTTCGCCACGTGCTTCGCCAGGATCCCGACGTGATCCTGATCGGTGAGATGAGGGACCACGAGACTATCTCCACCGCGATCACCGCAGCCGAAACCGGCCACCTGGTCCTGGCCACGCTGCACACGGTGAACGCCCCACAGACGGTGGACAGGATCGTGGACGTCTTCCCGCCACACCAGCAGCAGCAGGTCCGGATGCAGCTATCGGTGGCCATCGAGGGCGTGCTCTCCCAGACGCTGCTCCCGCGCCGTGAGGGGCACGGCCGCATAGCAGCGGTGGAAGTAATGGTGGGAACATCGGCGATTCGCAACCTCATACGCGAGGGTAAGACTCACCAGATCCCTTCCACCATACAGTCGGGCATCAAGGATGGGATGCAGACGCTCAACCAGTCCCTCCGACAACTGGTGAAACAGCACCTCGTAACCTACGAGGTCGCCATGGCCCATTCGAGCAACCCGCAGGAGCTGGCCCAGCTCTGCGGCCGAGACGGCCTGGCGGCAGCCGCCTACTAACGCCGGGCAGGTGTTGACGGTTCCCTCCCGGCTGCTACAATACGGGGGTGCCATGCTGAGGTGACCGAAGTGATCAAGCCCCCCCTGGAAGAACTGCTGGAGAACGTGGAGAGCAAGTACAGTCTCGTCATCATCGCGGCGAAGCGCGCCCGTCAGTTGAAGGACGGCGTTCTGCCGCTGGTGGACGTGGACAGCACAAACCCTGTCAGCATTGCGCTGGAAGAGATCGCCACCGGCCGGGTGCGGGCGGACGCCCCTCACTCCCTGGATCGCTAGCCCCGTCGCACAAAGGGAACTCTCGGCTCCCGAAGATGCCCCATCCCGCGCACGCGCCCCAGCGTCCCTCCCACAGTCGAGACTGAGACCTCCCACCTCTCCCGCGCCAGCAGCACCGCCAGCTTGGCCTTTCCCCATCGCGGATAGGCCTCCCGCAGCGCCTGGATCCGCCCCACCGGCGGCGCGTTGTGCCATGCGCCCCGTAGAACTCCATCCATCGCAAGCGTTGCCGTGCCTCGCGCGGAGGGGGTGCCGATGGCTGAATCCGTAACGCCTGGGGGAGCGGGATCTGCTGGATCATCATGCGGCCAGAATAGCCGCCTCCCAGGCCCCTGGAGCAAGAGATCTGGGTGGCGACGGGCCCGGCGAAGCATAGTGCGGTAGCTGGTCTGTCACCGAGGGTGGGAGCGGCAGCGTCCGGGGAGAGCGGAGTATCGGCTCGGCGCGGGGGCGGGGGCCGGGGAGGGAGGCCAAGGCGGTCGAATAGCAACCACTTCGGCCAAGGGAAGAGCTACCCTGAGCGTGACAGTCTCTTCTGCCGCCCGGGCGTGGACTCGCGCCTGCGCCCCGGGTATAATCAGGGGTAGCTGTGGCGGTGTAGCTCAGTTGGTTAGAGCACGCGGTTCATACCCGCGGAGTCGGGAGTTCGAGTCTCCCCGCCGCCACCATGCTTGAACCGGCGGTTCCAAGAGGACCGTCGTGTTTCGCTATTATGGGGAATCCGAGGAGTAACGGCCAGGTGACCCGCGCGCAGACACTCCGGATGCTGCACCGCGTGCGCCAGACGCTCCGGCGCTACCGCATGCTCTCCGGCGGCGAGAAGGTCGTCGTGGCGGTCTCGGGCGGGCCGGATTCGATGGCGCTGCTGCACGTCCTGTTGCGATTGCGCGACGAGCTTTCGCTGAGGTTGCACGTGGTGACGGTGGACCACGGCATCCATCGAGCCGGCAGCGAGCATGCCGCGTTCGTCCGGCGCACGGCACGGGCCTGGGGAATCCCGGCATCGTCCGTACGCGTGGACGCGAGGGCCTGGGCGAAGCGGCACCGTCTCACGCTTGAGGAGGCCGCTAGGGCCGTGCGGTACGGCGCGCTGGCGCGGGTCGCCCGACGCATCGGCGCCTCGCACCTGGCCCTGGCGCACACGGCCGACGATCAGGTAGAGACCGTGCTGCTCTGGCTGCTCCGGGGGGCGAGCGCCGACGGGCTGGCAGGCATGCCGGCCAGCCGGCAGCACGACGGGCTGCTGGTGATCAGGCCCCTGTTGGATCTGTGGCGCCATGAGATCGTCGCCTACCTGGGGGCCGAAGGCGTGCCCTCCAGGACCGACCCGACAAACCGGCTGCGCGGGCCGCTTCGGAACCGCATCCGCATGGACTTGATCCCACACCTGTCGGGGTATAACCCGGGTGTCAAGGCCGTGCTGCGGCGCCTGGCGGAGCAGGCGGCCGATGACGCGGCCCTGATGGACCGCCTCTCAGAGGAGGCCGGCTCAAAGGCGCTCAGGCGTCGTGCGGGTGTCATTGCGATTGACGCCGCGCGGTTCTGCGCGATGCCCGTGGCCCTGCAACGGCGGGTGGCGCACCGGGCCCTGTGCGAGGCCGGCGGGAAGATTCGGGACGTGAAGTTCGTCCATATAGAACGGATCCGTGCGATGGCCGAGAGCGGGCGGTCCGGCGAGCTGGCGGACCTGCCTGGGCTGCGCGCGGAATACAGGGGCGGCCGCGTCGTGCTCAAGCGTGCACGCCGCACCGGCTCCCGCCGGATGCTACAATAGAGACGCGGCGCCGCGCCGTTCTTGCGACGCCGTCTCGGAGGAAGTGCGGACAGTGACGAACCGGTATATGCGCAGTCTAATCGTTTGGGCCGTGATTCTCGCGGTCGCGTTCCCCTTTGCCATGCAGCTCTGGCGCCGCACCCCTCGGGAGGAGATGTCCTACAGCGTCTTCATTGACCAGGTGCAGTCAGGGCAGGTGAGCCAGGCCGAGATTGGGGACGGGATCGTCGTAGGGAAGCTGAAGAACGGCCAGCAGTTCTCGGTATACGTGCCACAGGGCGACACCTCGTACATAGACCTGCTGAAGGCCCGGGGCGTTGTGATCAAGGTCGAGCCCCGCTCGCGCTCGGCGCTGTGGCCGACCCTGTTGTCCACGCTGCTGCCGATACTGCTGCTGGTGGGTCTCTGGATGCTGATGCTGCGGCAGGCACAGTCGGGCAGCAATCAGGCGATGTCGTTTGGAAAGAGCCGGGCCCGGCTGCACACCGAGGGCAAGCCCAAGGTCACTTTTAGCGACGTGGCCGGCGTGGAGGAAGCCAAGGAAGAACTTCAGGAGATCATCGAGTTCCTGAAGTACCCCAAGAAGTTCCAGGCGCTGGGCGCCAAGATCCCGCGCGGCGTGCTGCTGGTAGGCCCGCCGGGCTCTGGCAAGACGCTGCTGGCCAGGGCGATCGCCGGCGAGGCCGAGGTTCCGTTCTTCTCGATCTCCGGCTCGGAATTCGTCGAGATGTTCGTCGGCGTCGGCGCCTCGCGCGTGCGCGACCTCTTCGACCAGGCCAAGAAGAGCGTGCCGTGTCTGGTCTTCATTGACGAGATAGACGCGGTGGGCCGCCAGCGCGGGGCAGGGCTCGGCGGCGGGCACGACGAGCGCGAGCAGACGCTCAACCAGCTCCTGGTCGAGATGGACGGATTCGATCCCAACAGCGGGATAATCGTGATCGCGGCCACGAACCGGCCCGACATCCTGGACCCGGCTCTGCTGCGCCCCGGGCGGTTTGACCGGCGAATCGTGGTGGACAATCCGGACACCAAGGGCCGCCGCGCCATCCTCGAGGTCCACGTCAAGGGCAAGCCCATCGCCGAGGACGCGGATCTTGGCGTGCTTGCCAAACGGACGCCGGGATTTTCCGGCGCCGATCTGGCCAACATGGTCAACGAGGCGGCGCTGCTGGCGGCGCGGCGCGACAAGAAGAAGATCGGTGCGGCCGAGATGGACGAAGCCATAGACCGGGTGATCGCCGGACCCCAGCGCCGGAGCCGCGTCCTGACCCCGAAGGAGCGCGAGCTGACGGCCCACCACGAGGCGGGCCATGTGCTGCTCGCCAAGGTGATCCCAGGCGCCGACCCGCCGCACAAGGTCACGATTCTGCCGCGCGGCATGGCGCTCGGATATGTGATGTTTGCGCCTCCGGAGGACAAGTACACCTACACGCGAGCGGAGATCCTGGCCCGAATCACGGTGGGGTTGGGCGGGCGCGTCGCAGAGGAGATTGTTTTCAGCGAGGTCACCACCGGCGCGCAGAACGACTTCGAGGCGGCAACCGAGCTGGCCCGCAAGATGGTCACGGAGTACGGCATGAGCAACAAGCTGGGCCCGCTCTCGCTGGGCAGGCGGCACGGGCCGGTCTTCCTCGGCCGCGACCTGGTGGAGAGCCGCAACTACAGCGAGGAGATCGCCTACGAGATAGACAAGGAGATTCGCCGGATCATTGACGAATGCTACGAGCGGGCGCGCACGGCCATCCTGGAACACAGGGACGCGCTTGACCGCATCGCGCAGGCGTTGATTGAGCACGAGAGCCTGGAAGCCGAGGATCTCAACCGGCTGTTCGCGGGCGAACCGCTGGCGCCGGCCGTGCCCGAGGCGGCCGCTCCGGTGGAGCCGCGCGCCGAACCTGCCGCGCCTGAGGTGCGACTGAGGCCGGAGGCGCCGGCGCCTCAATTGCGCCCGAAGCCGGAGGCATCCGGATAGGCGCGCAGGTCGCACAAGAAAGGCAGAGCATGACGCGCGAGGTTGAGGTTCCTCCCTACACCGTGGAGGCAACCGTGGTCGCATCTTCGGCGACGACGGCCCTCGTCGTGGTGGATATGCAGAACGACTTCGTTACTCCCGGCGGCGCGCTGGTGGTCCCCGATGCTTCCGGCACGGTCCCGGCCATTGCCAGGCTGCTGGAGCGGTCCCGCGCGGCGGGCGCGCGCGTCTTCTACACCCAGGACACGCACCGCGAAGGTGACCCCGAGTTCGCGATCTGGGGCGACCATGCGGTCGAGGGCACCTGGGGATGGCAGATCGTGGAACCCCTGCGGCCTGTCGCCGGCGACCGGGTGGTCCAGAAACCGACCTACGACGGATTCTTCGGGACGTCGCTGGACCACGAGTTGCGGGCGGCCGGCATTCAGACCCTGGTTGTGTGCGGGACGGTGGCCAACGTATGCGTCCTGCACACCGCCGGAAGCGCTGCTCTGCGTGGCTACAAGGTGGTTCTACCCGTGGACGCGGTGTCGGCGATCGTCCCGTTCGATCTTGAGGCGGCGATCCGCCAGGTCGCGTTTCTGTATCGCGGGACGATTACCACGACCGACGCGCTGACCGTGGGGCCGTGACGCTACGCGCGTCTGCCCGGTCCCAGATCGCCAGAAGGAGAGAGGAGGCTTCGCTATGCGCCGATTCATTGTCGTAGGCCTGATTGTTCTTGTCCTGGCCGCGACCTCCGCGGCCCAGAGCCCGGCGGTCCGGCTTACACTCCTGTACACCAGCGAGCACCACGGAAACGTCCTGCCGTTCGACACGCCTACTGCTAAGGGCGTGGGAGGCATGGCGGCCAGGGCTTCGCTGATCGCGCAGGTCAGGGGCGAAGCCCCCAACGTGCTGCTCTTGGATTCCGGCGACATACTGATGGGGACCGCGATGTCGTCGGTCTTCCGCGGCGAGCCGGACATCCTGGCGATGAACCTGATGGGATACGACGCGATGGCGGCGGGCAATCATGAGTTTGACTACGGGGTCGAGCACTTCCGTCGCCTGGTGCGGCTGGCTAAGTTCCCGATCATCTCCACCTCGCTCCGCGCTCGCGGGCAGGAACTCACGCCGCTGTTCATCATCAAGCAGGTGGCCGGCCTGCGGGTGCTGATCTTCAGCGCGCTCGACGAGGAGTGGGCGGACATCATTCACCCGAACATCTCGCGCGAGCTGGAGTACTTCGACCCGATCGGCAGCGCGCAGGGACTGATTCGAGGCCTGGGCCGTAGCGTGGACCTGGTCATCGCCCTGACCCACATGAGCAACTCGCTGGACCTGGCGCTGGCCCGCGCAGTTCCCCAGATCCACGTTATCATCGGGGGTCACACGGATGGCTTTGACGGCATGCTGACGGCCGCGGGCGGCCGGCCCGTGAATGCGATTGACAACCCGCAGACTGTCTACGTCAAGACCCACCGGCTGGGCGCCACCGTGGGGCGCCTTGACCTGGTCGTGGCGGACGGCAAGGTGCGTCGGGCATCTGTCCGCAACCTGCCCGTAACCGGCGCTCTGGCGCCCGACCCGGCGGTGGCAGGCCTGGTCAAGCAGTACGAGGACAGGCTCCAGGCCCGGTTCGCGGAGGTGATCGGACGGGCCGCGCTGTTCCTCGACGGTGAGCGGGGGACGGTAAGGGCGCGGGAGACCAACCTAGGCAACATGATCTCCGACGCGGTCCGGGAGTTCGCACGGACCGACGTGGCGATCATCAACGGCGGCAACATCCGCGGCTCGATCAACGAGGGGCCGATTACCCTGGGCGACGCCTTCCGGGTGCTGGCCTTCGACAACACCATCGTGACCTTCCAGTTGACCGGTGCGCAGATCCGCGAGGCCCTGGAGAACGGCGTCAGCATGGTGGAGCAGGGGGCAGGGCGCTTTGCGCAGGTGGCCGGGATGTCCTACGCGTACGAGCGGGGCCGTCCGTCCGGCCAAAGGGTAGTTGAGTTGCGGATCGGCGGGCAGCCGGTAGATCCCACCCGCCGTTACTCGGTCGCCACCAACGACTTCCTAGCCGACGGTGGGGATGGGTTTTCGGTCTTCAAACTGGGAGTGCAGAGGCGGGACACGCAGATGGACCTGCGCGACCTGTTCATCGAAGCGATCCGTCGTGCCGGCGTTGTCTCGGCTCGGTTGGACGGACGCATTACGGCCCGGTAATCCTGACGCGGGCTAGGCGGACTATAAGGAGGTTAGCATGTCACCACGGTTGATGGCCCAGGTGGCCGTCCTTGCGGCGGTCTATGTCGTGCTAGGACAAGTGGTCCGGTTCATACCCAACCCGATGGTGCCCGGGGCCATCGTGGCCCTCAACATGGTGGTGGTTGTCATAGCGGGTATGCTCCTAGGGCCCGCGGCCGGGGTGTCCGTCGGGCTGATAGGCACCCTCGTGAACGCCCTCAGCCCTGCGGGGAACCCCTTTGAGTGGGCCGCCATCGTTCCGCACATGGTCATGGGGTTTGTCGCCGGCCTGGCGGGCCCGCGACACCTGATCCTGGGCGCGCTGACGATAATCGTCGGCCACGCCCTCAACATCGTGGCCTTCATACTGGTGGGACTGATCCCTGCCTCGCAGGTTGCGGTGACGATCTTTTCGGTCGGCCTGCTGGCCGAGGTCGTGATTGACGTGGTCGTGATTCTGGCCGCGGTCCCGCTCCTGCGACCGGTTGTGCGGTCCGGTTCACCATCCGGGTAGCCCGGCCCCCCGCGCTCTCGCAGCAGGGAGTTTGGCCTTGGGGTGGAATAGACTGCTGGTCTACTGACGGAGGTGTCAGGAGTGAGCATGCGGCCCAGGAACCTTGCGCGCAAGACCGGAATGAATCTGGTGCCCATCTTGATCTACATAGGCGTGGCCGTCGTGGTGGCGGCCGGGATGTACGCCTGGGACGTGAAGTACCGCAGGGATGAGGCGGCCAGGCGCCTTCCCCCTCCGCCGGAGGTAATCGCCAAGAACCTGGTTGAGAACATCGTCGGCTCGGATACCGTTCGAGACGTCAAGGTGGACCCGGAGAAGAAGACGGTCACGGTGACCTTCGACTCGGTCCTGTTCAAGCCGGAGAAACCCAAGAAGGACCTGCGCGAACTGATGGAGGCCGAGGCGACGCTGGCCACTCAGGCAGTCCTGATGCAGATGCGCGAGTACGGCCAGGTGAACGCGGTCCTCGTGAACCAGGGCAAGACCCTGGCGGTTGCCGAGGCAGTCCGCGGCAAGGACAAGATATCCATATCCTTCATTGACGAAAGGTTGAAGGACTAGCGGAGCGACCCGCGTGCTCGTCCGCCTGGGTGGGACGCTTACCATAGGCGACGTCGTCGCCGTGGCCGAAGGCCGTGCGCAGGTCGAGGTGCCGGAGGGCGCACGGGAGTCCCTCGCCAAGGCCCGTGCTCAGGTGGATCGCATTGTCGCCGCGGGGCTGCCGGTCTACGCCATAACCACGGGCGTTGGGAAGCTGGCCTCGGTTCCCGTATCACGCGAGGACGCCGACCGCCTGCAGCTCAACATCGTCCGCAGCCACGCCGCCGGAGTGGGGTCGCCCGCCCCGACCGGAGTGGTGCGCGCCATGATGCTGCTGCGCGCGCACGGTTTGGCGCTGGGGCACTCAGGCGTCCGACCGGAGGTGGTGGACCTGCTCGCGGCGCTTCTCAACCGCGGCATCCACCCCATCGTTCCCGAGCAGGGATCGGTCGGCGCCAGCGGCGACCTGGCGCCGCTGGCGCACCTGGCGCTTGCGCTGATCGGCGAGGGCGACGTCATGGTGGGGGGCGAGCGCCGTGCCGCGAGCGCCTCGCTCGAGCAGAACGGGCTGCGGCCGCTCTGCCTCCGCGCGAAGGAAGGGGTGGCCCTGGTCAACGGGACGCAGTTTATGACCGGTTGGGGGGCCCTGACCGTCCATCGCGCCTTCCGGCTCTGCGCCGCGGCCGACGCCGTGGGCGCCATGACCCTGGAGGCCCTGCGGGGCGGCTCGGCGGCGTTTCATACACGGCTCCACCAGTTGCGCCCTCATCCCGGCCAGCAGGCCAGCGCGGAGAACGTACGACGCGTGATCGCGGGAAGCGCGCTGGTGGACAGCGTTCCCACGCGCGTCCAGGACGCCTACAGTCTGCGGTGCCTCCCCCAGGTGCACGGAGCGGTGCGCGACGCCGTGACCTACGCCTCCGGCGTGGTGGGCGTGGAGCTGAATGCGGTAACCGACAACCCGCTCCTGTTCCCCGACGAGGACCTGGTTCTCTCCGGCGGCAACTTCCACGGCCAGCCGGTGGCCGTGGCGATGGACTTCCTGGCCGCGGCGCTGGCCGGCCTGGGCACGATGTGCGAGCGCAGGGTGGAACGTCTGCTGAACCCGGCGCTGAGCGGCCTGCCCGCGTTCCTTTCCACGGACGGCGGCCTGCGCTCCGGGTTGATGCTGGCCCAGTACACGGCCGCGGCCTTGGCCTCCGAGAACAAGGTGCTGGCCCACCCGGCCAGCGCCGACAGCATTCCGACCTCCGCGAATCAGGAAGACCATGTGAGCATGGGTGCTGCCGCCGCACGCAAGGCGGCCACGGTGGTAGCCCATCTCGAGCAGGTCGTGGCGATCGAGCTGCTGTGCGCGGCCCAGGCCCTCGAGTTCCGCGGCAGTGCGGAGATGGGACTGGGCACCGCGGCGGGCCATGCCCTGTTGCGGGAGACCGTTCCTGCGCTCGACGACGACCGCGTCCTGGCCCCGGACATCGAGGCGGCCACGGTGCTCGTGCGCAGCGGGCGCCTCCTGGAGGCGGTTGAACGCGCGGTCGGGGTGCTTCGGTGAAGCGGGTCATCCGCGCGCCGCGCGGCGCCTCGCTCTCCTGTCGCGGATGGCCACAGGAAGCGGCGCTGCGCATGCTTATGAACAACCTGGATCCCGAGGTGGCCGAGAAGCCGGACGACCTGATCGTCTACGGCGGAACCGGGAAGGCCGCACGGAACTGGGCGGCGTTTGACGCGCTTGTCTCCGCCCTGCGGGCGCTGGGCGACGACGAGACGCTGCTGGTGCAGTCGGGCAAGCCCGTGGGCGCCTTCCGCACGCACGCCTGGGCGCCCCGCGTGGTGATCAGCAACGCCATGCTGGTTCCGGCGTGGGCTACCTGGGAGCGGTTCTGGGAGTACGAAGCCCAGGGCCTGACCATGTACGGCCAGATGACCGCCGGCTCCTGGATCTACATAGGGACGCAGGGCATCCTGCAGGGCACCTACGAGACGTTCGCCGAGGTCGCGCGCCAGCACTTCGGAGGATCGCTGCGCGGCCGGCTGGTCCTGACCGCCGGGCTGGGGGGTATGGGCGGGGCTCAGCCGATGGCCGTCACCATGAACGAGGGCGTCGCGCTCGTCGTGGAGGCCGATCCGTCTCGGATCCACAGGCGCAAGTCGCAGGGTTGGGTGGACCGGGCGACGGACTCGCTGGATGAGGCGCTGCGATGGTGCGGTGAGGCAAAGCGAGCCGAGAAGCCCCTATCAGTAGCCCTGCTGGGTAACGCCAGCGAGATCCTTCCCGAGATCCTCCGGCGCGGGGTGCCTTTGGAGGTTGTGACCGACCAGACTTCGGCGCACGACCCCCTGGAGGGGTACATCCCTTCCGGGGTCAGCGCCGAGGAGGCGCCGGAACTGCGACGACAGGATCCCTCGGGCTATGTTACGCGGTCGCGGGCTTCGATGGCCCGGCATTGCGAGGCGATGGTAGGCCTGCTGCGATCCGGGGCGGTGGTCTTCGACTATGGCAACAACCTCCGTGGTCAGGCCCGCGAGGGTGGTTTCGCGGACGCCTTTGCCTACCCCGGATTCGTGCAGGCCTATGTACGCCCCCTGTTCTGCGAGGGGAAGGGGCCGTTCCGCTGGGTGGCGCTCTCCGGCGAACCCGCGGACATCGCGGCCACCGACGCCGCGATCCTTGACCTGTTTCCCGACAATCAGGGACTGGCGCGCTGGATCCGCCTTGCTAGAGAGCGCGTACCGTTCCAGGGATTGCCGGCGCGGATCTGCTGGCTGGGATACGGAGAGCGCGCGCAGGCGGGTCTGGCTTTCAACGAGATGGTTCGGACCGGCCTTGTGGCCGCCCCGATCGTCATCGGACGCGATCATCTGGACGCGGGTTCGGTGGCTTCGCCTATGCGCGAGACCGAGGGGATGCTGGACGGCTCGGACGCCATCGCCGACTGGCCGATCCTGAACGCGCTGGTGAACACCTGCGCGGGTGCGACATGGGTCTCGGTGCACCACGGCGGGGGCGTAGGCATCGGCTACTCGATTCACGCCGGCCAGGTCAGCGTGGCCGACGGTACGGACCTGGCCGCTCAGAAGCTTGAGCGGGTGCTGACCACCGATCCGGGCACCGGGGTTCTGCGTCACGCCGACGCCGGCTACCCCGCGGCGCTCGCCGCCGCCGATCGGTGGGGCCTGCGCCTGCCCGGCGCCTCCTAACCCGCGGCAGGAGTCGCCCGGCAGAGGGGGAATCTGCCAGAGACCGTCGTTACGCCACGGAGGTCCAGATGCTTGCGCTGAACTTCTACTCGACCGTGTTTGCCGATGCCCTGCGCCACGGGGTGAAGACGGCCACGATCCGACTGGGCGACAAACGCGACAAGTACTGCGACGGTCAGATCGTCTGGATCACCGTTGGGCGGAGGTTCGGCACACGCCGCAAGATCTTCGCGGCCGTCATAGACCGGGTTGAGTTGAAGCGGCTTGCCGAGGTCACACCGCGCGAGATCGAGCGTGACAACCCGCAACTGCGGCGGCACGAGGACCTCGTGGAGTTTCTTTCCAAGATCTACGGGCGTCCGGTGACGCTCGAAGACGAGGTCACGGTGATCCATTTCTCGCGGGTGGAGGAGGGCGAGGCACTCTCGCCCATGGACGTCTAGCTCAGAAGATACCGGGCCGGCACTTCATCCGTGAGAAACAGGGAGGCCCCAGCCCGCCAGAACTCCACCCCGGCAGCATGCGCCCGCCGGCTAAAGACCACTACCACAACCGGATCGCTCAGGTGCCGCCGCGCCACCTCGGCGGCCGCCTGAGGCGTCGTGGAAAGGTGCACAAGCCTGCGGTCCCTGGGCCGCAGGCCGGTTTCGCGCAGCGTCGCGGCATCGGCCGCCGACGTGCCGAGGTACAGCCACTCCGGGGGCAGCGCCGCCTCTCCGGGGTGCTCAACCGTGACGGTATGGCCGTATCGCGCGCGGATCCTGCCGTCGTTCAGTTCATAGCGCCTTGGGTCGGCCGCCGCGAGCGCGAGGAGGTCATCCGCGCACAAGAACTCCCATCCCCGCTGCGTGTTCAGCGCCTCTGCAAGCGCTTCCACCCGCACAAAACCGCCGCTATCCAGCGTGATGCCGACCTCGTCGGGGCGGTGGCGCAGCACGAGGGCTGCCAGCCGGCTGAGCCGAGCCAGCTTCTGGGGGCGGCTGTTGTGTCGGTCAGGACCAGGGAGCGGCATCGGAGCTTACCTAACAATTGGCCGTCGGGTCTAGGAGAACCTGCCGGCACGACGAAGCATTTCGAGAGATGACGCCGGGAGGTGCCTGCGTGGTCGGGAGGCTGGTCGAGTGCGTGCCAAACATCAGCGAGGGGCGGCGGCGCGACGTCATTGATGCGGTGGTGGACGCGGTGCGCCAGACCCAGGGGGCGAGGGTTCTCAATGTGCAGTCGGACGAGAGCCACAACCGGACCGTAATCACCTTCGCCGGGGAGGGTGAGGCCGTGGCGCAGGCGGCACTGGCGCTGGTTGGAAAGGCGGTGGAGCTGATTGACCTGCGCCGGCACCACGGGGAACACCCGCGCCTGGGCGCGGTTGATGTGATCCCGTTCGTGCCTTTGGGCGAGACCACGCTGGAGGAGTGTATCGGCCTGGCACGGCGGCTCGGCGAGCAGATCTGGGACGCGCTACGGGTTCCGGTCTATCTCTACTCCGCCGCGGCGACCGCTGCCCACCGCGTCCGCCTGCCCGATATCCGCAAGGGCGAGTTTGAGGGACTGGCGGAGAAGATGCTTCAGGAAGGCTGGGCGCCGGATGTCGGCGATCCCGTTCCGCATCCCAGCGCGGGCGCAGTGGTCGTGGGCGCCCGATATCCGCTCATCGCGTACAACATCAACCTCCGCACCACCGACGTGGAGATCGCGCGCGCCGTGGCGCGCGCCGTGCGCGGGTCCAGCGGCGGGCTGGTCAACGTCCAGGCGCTGGGTGTCGTGGCGGCGTCCGGCCTGGCGCAGGTTACGATCAACATCCTGGACGCGTCCAAGACGCCGATGGCCAGGGTCTTCGACCTCGTGCGCGTGGAAGCGGAGAGGTACGGCGTGGAGGTTGCGGAAAGCGAGGTCGTGGGGCTCGTGCCCTTGGACGCAATTGTGGACGCGGCCCGCGCCCATCTCCGCATGCACAGCTTCGATCGCGGGCAGATTCTAGAGGTTCGCCTGCTGGAGTAGACGGACTGATGCTATCCGCCGATCTCATCGTTGAGCATGCCTCGGAACTGATTACGCTCGCGGGCTACCAGGACGGCCCGCGCACCGGCGGGTCGCTGAGGGACCTGGGCCTGATCGCGGACGGAGCCGTGGCCGCATCCGAGGGCCGGATCGTGGCGGTTGGTTCCACGCCGCAGGTGCGCGGCCTCGTCCGGCTCGAACCCGCATCCACCGTAGTGGACGCGTCGGGCCGCGTCGTGCTCCCGGGATTTGTGGATCCGCACACGCACCTGGTCTTCGCCGGAAGTCGCGCAGACGAGTTCGAGATGCGACTGCGAGGGGCGACCTACCAGGAGATCGCCGCATCCGGAGGCGGTATCCTGCGCACCGTCGCCGCCACCAGGAGCGCCGACGAGGAGACGCTGGTGCGGCTCGGCCTGGAGCGACTGGACCGAATGCTACGGTGCGGCACCACCACCGCCGAGGTCAAGAGCGGGTACGGGCTGTCGGTGGTGGATGAGGTCAGTCAACTGCGCGCGATCCGGCGGCTCTCCCAGATGCATCCGGTCGAGCTGATCGCCACTGTTCTGGCGGCCCACGCCGTGCCTGTGGAGTTCCACGGGGATCCCGACGGGTATGTCGCGGCGATCATCGGGCAGATCCTGCCGGCGGTCGCAGAGGAGGGCCTGGCGGAGTTCTGCGACGTGTTCTGCGACGAGGGCGCGTTTACACCCGACCAGGCGCGGGCCGTGTTGACGGCAGGCGCCGAGTTGGGGTTGATTCCCAAGATCCACGCGGACGAACTCTCCGACCAGGGCGGCGCAGCCCTGGCGGCAGAGGTGGGAGCGATGTCGGCGGACCACCTGCTGTGTTCATCACAGGACGGCCTTGCGGCGATGGCCCGGAGAGGTACGGTGGCCGTCCTGCTGCCGACCACCGCGTTCTTCCTTGGGTTGCCTTACGCCCGCGCCCGTCGGATGATCGAGATGGGAGTGCCGGTGGCCCTGGCGAGCGACTTCAACCCCGGATCTTCGCCCACCTGGGCTATGCCCGCGGTGATCTCCCTGGCCTGCATCGGAATGAGGATGCTTCCCGCCGAGGCGATTGCGGCGGCCACGA
>Ga0208244_101074_pt1 | contig 17788 bp, 8 predicted proteins | sample SubbioCR12Aug_5A_FD_184828 | JGI IMG/M metagenome (GOLD analysis project Ga0208244, IMG submission 184828) | Serpentinite rock and fluid subsurface biosphere microbial communities from McLaughlin Reserve, California, USA - CR12Aug_5A (SPAdes) | ecosystem: Environmental > Terrestrial > Deep... | reverse complement strand
CGCCTCTTGTTGTACGCCGAAATGAAACTACCCGGTGAGGCCTGGCTCGAGTTTAAAATCGTGAAGCAGGAAAACATGACGTTCTTAAAACAAACAGCCACCTTCAGACCGCATGGACTGGCTGGCAGAATGTACTGGTATCTGGTGATGCCTTTTCATTTTTTTGTCTTTAATGGTATGGCAAACAATCTTATAAAAAACACAAAACTACCTCAACTTTCTTCCTGTAAGCCTTAACAAACAACCTTCATTCGCCAAATAATTCTTATTTAGAACAGTTAAAAATAAGATTTTATCATATTTAGGAATCAAATACGAAAAAAAATGTACTGATAATTAGCCTGTTAACAAAATTGTTAATTTTTTTTACACATAATTCAATCAGATAAACATCTTTTATATAGATTAGCAGCGGTTTTAGGGGTTCGCTGAATTCAGCGATTTCCAATTAACTGTCGTTCTTTTCAGCTTTTTTCATGTGGAAGGCAAGCAATTCCGTATCTTAACACAACATGGAATTATCAACCTTAATTTATAACTTTTACCAAAAACAAGCTCCCATGAAAAGAAAGCTACGTTTCTCAGCTGTATTGCTGATTGTTTTGTTTGGAAGCCTTTCGGTGTTTGCACAAAACCCGAACTGGACTCCTGTACCAAATCTTCAAAACACCATGGTGGTGACTGCGAGACTATTTCTCGACAATCCTCCAACGGTTTATTCTATCAATGGCAACGACATCATTGGTGCTTTTGTAGGCAATGAATGTCGTGGTGTTGCGTCACCAACTGCTATAGCAGGAGATGGACGCATTTATCTCAATATTGGTTCCAATGTTGCTTCAGGCGAAACAGTAACTTTTCAGGCTTACCTTGCTGACTCTGATGAGGTAGTTGATCTGAATGAAACTGTTGCATTCGTATCAAACTCGAACGTAGGCAGTTATGCAAGTCCGTTTCAGCTGACTATCACTCCTGATCCATTGGAAATAGAAGCTTCAGCAACCGGAAACGGAACCATCGATCCTTCCGGAACTGTTTCGGTTGTTTATGGCGACAATCAGGTTTTCACATTCGCACCTGCAGTTGGTCACAGCCTGACCTTACTTGAGGTAGATGGTAACCCCATTGATCTTGATACCGATGTAAATTATGATGACATTGCGAACACTTACACCTTTACTAATGTGACTGTTGATCATACCATAGCCGCAACTTTCACCATCAACAGCTACACTCTAACCTACACAGCAGGAGCCAATGGAACCATATCGGGCACATCTCCTCAGACTGTAACACACGGTAATAATGGAACCATTGTAACTGCAGTTCCAAACACAGGCTATCACTTTACACAATGGAGTGACCTGAGCACCGAAAACCCGCGTGGAGATTCAGCCGTAACAGCCAATATAACCGTAACAGCCAGTTTTGCTCTGAATACTTATGACCTCGAATTTATTGCAGGACCGAACGGATTTATTACCTTAAATACAATTGATGATCCGGTACCGGGTATCGATCAGGAAGAAACAATAGAACAACTTAATATTAACCATGGATCAAGCGCTGCTGCTGTAAGAGCTGTTCCAGACGATGAACTTCTGTATCAGTTTGGTTACTGGAGTGATGGAAACACTTCAAACCCTAGGATAGTAGTTGCCAATTCTGATTCAACACTCACTGCATATTTCATTCCAGTTGGGTTTACACCAGTACCGGATCTTGGCCACTCGATGACAATACTGGGCGTAATGATTCTTGACGGTGGAATTTCATCAAACCCCAATGACCTTGTAGGTGCTTTTGTTGACTTAGATCCTGATCCACTGGTATTCGATTGGGAATGCCGCGGTGTTGCCTCTCCAATGCCGAACAACTCAAATCTTGTTTTCCTCACTGTTGGATCAAATACGCCTAATGGTGATGTAATTACCCTCAGGATGTGGGACAGCGAAACCGGAGATATCTGCCTTGTTGCTCCAACTCTTAACTTTCAATCGAACACCCAATTAGGAACAATTGCCAATCCTTATCAAATTCAATGCGAGGCTGATCTGGACGTTCTGTTTGGCGGTGGCGGTTTCACCTGGTTCAGTGTTAACCTGAATACCGGTAGTGCAGCAGTCAACACCATTTTCGATGATCCCTACATTGCAACCGTTGACCTTGTTGCCAACGACAGAATCATTGGTCAAAACAACTTCGCGCTGTGGACAGGTGCAACCTGGGTAGGAAGTCTTGCAACCATAGACTACAAGAAATCCTACAGAATGCGCCTTACCAATGCAAACACACTTGAATTGACAGGTGCTCCTGTTCCATTAGAACCTATCAATTTGGGAGCCGGATTCACATGGCTTGGGTACCTGCCGCAAGAATGTATTACAGTTAATACTGCTTTAGCTTTGGATAATTCAGCTGCTACTAATGATAGGATTATCGGACAAACTTCATTTGCCGTATTCAATGGTACAACCTGGATCGGAAGTTTGTCTCAAATGTGTCCCGGGCGCGGATATGTAATCAACCTTGCCAGCGCAAATGTGCTTAACTATCCTGTTAGCAACCAGCAACTATCAGGACAAGACAATCAGGGTTCAAAAGAACATAATCCGGCAGGAATCAGTATCCTCCAAAATCCGCTCTATACCATGAACGTACTTGCCCAACTTCAGCTAAATGAAAATGAGGTTTCCCTGAACCAGAATGATGTAGTTTATGCATTTATCAATGGCGAATGCCGCGGAATGGCAGCCCCGATTGCCGAACATGACGGACTCATCTTCCTCAGCATCGGATCGAACGACGCTACAGCTGACGTAATTACGTTCAAAGTTTGGATTGATGCCATGCAGCAGCTCTACCCCATTAACGCTACACTGAACTTCCAGGATCTCGCATTGGTTGGTGATGTTGAAAATCCATTCCCCATTGTTTTGGGCGCAACCGGAATCAACAACCAATCATTAACCATCGGTCAGCCTTATCCGAATCCGTTCAACAACGAAACCATGATTCCCTTTACATTAAGCAAGGCCGGACAGGTTCAACTTGAGGTGTACAACAACATTGGTCAACTGGTGAAAAGCATCAGCGAAAGCAAAAACAGCGCCGGAAGCCACAACATCACCCTGAACCGCGAAAACCTCCAGTCAGGCATGTACTTCTATGTGATCAGGGTTAACAACAACCAACAGACCGGAACACTGATCATTAAATAATTCTTAAACACCTTAACAAGATTGACCGGCGGGCCAAATGGTCCGCCGGTTTTTTTTTAAGACGTTTGATTCCAATATGGTTGAGCGGAGTTCCCTGGTGGTTTCGGCTCCGCTCAACCACCGGAATAACTGATTCTAATTACGAATACCAATAACTGCGACTCACTAAAATGGTGGTTGAGCGGAGTCGAAACCACCGGTAACAGCAGCCATCTCAAAAACTTCAATTTGAGACTGCCAAAGCTCGAAAATTGAAATCATATATCGTTGTTTTTCAAATATCTACGATTGCAGATTGAATTAAATATGATTTAATACCAGATCCAGTTAAGGAGGATCTAAAAGAACCATCAATTCACACTTATTTCCGTTGAAAAAACGTGTATATCTTTTTAAAATAACCTTCCTGACAAATAATCAATATTACATATATTTAACGCCCTGTAACACTCATCCTGAGCGACTGCCCGGACATAGTCAAATTACAGAATGTAACATATGAAGTTGAGGCTATTACGTTATATTTTTATACTGTTTTTTGTCGCAGTAACAGCCGGCACGACTTATGCCGCTCCGCCCAATTGGGTGCCTGTGCCAAATCTTCAGTATAATATGCAAGTGGTGGCAAAGCTTCAGATGCCAGATGGTTCTTTTTCAAACAACCCATCAGACCTTGTTGGCGCATTTGTTGGAAGCCAATGCCGCGGACTTGGTACCCGCGACCCGAACCTCCAGGAATACTTCTTCATTACTGTCGGCTCCAACGTTCCCTCAGGCGAAATGGTTACTTTTCAGGCCTATTTGGGAAATTTTGATCTCGTCGTAAATGTGATTCAGGTGATGCCTTTTGTCAGCGGCAGTCAGGTAGGCACCTTATCCAATCCTGTTATCTTCACGTTTTCTGTTGCAAATAACATAATCACTGCAACTTCGGGTCCAAACGGCACGATCAACCCTTCGGGCGAAGTCACAGTACCCTGGGGAGGAAACCAATTGTTTACCTTCAGCCCGATAACAGGATACCAGGTGTCGAATGTTATTGTCAATGGCGTTAGCATTGGAACACCAACACAGTATCAGTTTAACGGAGTAACACAAAACCAAACCATACATGTCACTTTTGCTCCGGCCATTTATTTTCTGGCATACATCGTTTGGGAAAACGGATCAATTTCAGGCGACACCTACCAGCTTGTGCCTCATGGAGGCAACGGCACACCCGTTACCGTGATCCCTGACCAGGGATATTTCTTCACCGAATGGGACGACGGAATCACTGCCAACCCGCGCACAGATCTTAATGTTACCCAAAACAGAATTATTTCTGCCACCCTCAGCGCCAACACCTACACCCTGACCTATACTGCCGGCCCTAACGGCACCCTGTCCGGTCAAACTACACAAACCGTTGTACATGGTGGCAACGGAACTCCTGTAACGGCTATCCCTAATACAGGTTTCCAGTTTATACGCTGGAGCGACGGGATTTACAGCAACCCAAGGACCGATATTAATGTCAATAGCAACATCAACGTTACCGCTATCTTTGGACTGAATACATATACCATCACGGCAACCGCGGGTCCCAATGGAAGCATATCGCCATCCGGCACCCCTCAGGTGGAAGAAGGTGGTGATATATTGTTCACCATTACGCCCAATGCCGGCTATGAAGTAGCCAATGTGGTGGTGGACAACCAGAATCTGGGGCCGATGACTTCATACCTGTTCACCAACGTCACAAGCAACCACAGTATCCATGCCACCTTTCAGGTAAGAACCTATACGCTGTCCTATTCATCAGACGGCAACGGATCGCTCACAGGCAACACCCTGCAAACGGTAATCCACGGCGGAAACGGAACCCCGGTGCTGGCCGTGCCATACATCAGTTACCATTTTGTGCAATGGAGCGATGGCGTGACAGACAACCCCAGAACAGATCTCAACGTGACTGGAAATATACAGGTGGTGGCACAGTTTGCCCTGAATACCTACACAATTCTGGCTACAGCCAATGCCAACGGAACCATCAATCCCTCCGGTGAAGTGGTGGTCAATGAAGGTGCAAGCCCAACTTTTTTGATTAACCCCAATACAGGGAGTTCTATCGAAGACGTACGGGTAGATGGAGTCAGTATTGGCCCGGTAAGTATTTATCAGTTTGTTAATGTGGTTGAAAATCATACCATTGAAGCTGATTTTGAATTAAATTTCTATCAACTGAGGTATCTTTCTGACGGAAATGGGTTCCTCACCGGCGACACCCTGCAGGAGGTAAGTCATGGCGGGCATGGCACGCCCGTTTACGCATTCCCCAATCCCGGCTATATCTTTGCCGGCTGGAGCGATGGCAACTATCAGAACCCACGCATTGACATGAATGTTACTGCAAACCTTACCGTAACGGCCTTGTTTACAGACTCAGGACCACCTGTCTGGGTGCCAACCGGAAATCTGGAATACAATATGCAGATGGTAGCCCGCCTGATCCGACCCGACAGCAGTGTGTGCACCAATCCGGCAGATATTGTGGCAGCATTTTCAGGCCTCGAATGCAGGGGCATCGCGCATCCCTTCCCCGAATATGATGGGCTGCTGTTCCTTACCATCGGTTCAAACATACACACCGGTGAAATCATCACCTTTAAAGCCTATATAGAAGACATCAATCTTGTGGTCGATCTGAACGAAATCATTGAGTTTGTGAGTATGTCGGAAATTGGAACACCTGACAACCCTTTCACATTCAGTTACGAAGATATTCTTTACCAAATCTCTGCAACTGCCGGTCCCAACGGACGTATTGAGCCTGAGGGTGACACCCTGATCTCGCACGGTTCCTCAATTTTATACACCTTTATTCCCGATGAGGGATTTATGGTAAAAGAGGTTTATGTGAACGATATTCCCCAGGGGGCTTCCGAAACCTACGAATTCACCATGCTGAATAGCGAAAAGACTATCCATGTGGAATTTGACATTGATACCCGTTCTGAAGATTTGCACTATGAACATGACTTGAGTATCCACCCAAATCCCGCTACCGACAGGATCAGGGTAAGCACAGGTGCTTTAAAAAACGAAGCTGTCCGGATTGACATCACCGATATGCACGGACGAGTGGTGTTCAGCGTTTTGTCGCACAGCGAAACAGAAGAAATCAGCGTTGCAGGACTTATGCCGGGATTGTATGCGCTCAGACTATCAAAAGACGGAATCATAATGGGTTCGGCAAAATTCAGCAAATCACATGAAAACTAATCCGGGCAGATATATCATTAACAATTCGGCTGTTATAGCCCAAAATCTCCTCAGCGCAGGTTTTGTTGCGGCTTTTATGGTTCTTTTCGGACTTTACGGACTGACTGCCCAAAACCTTGATCCGGCAGATGAGTTTATCCTGACCCTTGAGGTTGCCCCGGAAGAAGGAGGTACAGTAACAGGCGGAGGCAGTTATGCGCCCGGAACCCAAATCACCTTAAATGCTTCGACAGCCGAGGGATTTGTTTTCGACCAATGGTCTGACGAACTGGGCAACTTATTAACCAAAGACACGCTATTTCTGTTCACCATGCCTGCCGAAGACATCACGCTGACGGCTGTTTTTCAATGCAGTCCTGAGTGGGAAGAAGCAAACGGCTTTCAATTCAATATGCAGGTGATTGCCCAAATCATGCACGAAGATGGTGTTTCGCAGAATCCATATGATGTGCTTGGGGCTTTTGTGGGAGATGAATGCCGTGGCTATGCTTCTCCAAAACCTGAATACGACGGATTGATTTTTTTGACCATCGGTTCAAACACTCAAACAGGTGAAAAAGTGGAGCTGCGCATTTGGAATAATGGTATCTGCGAAGCCTGTGATGCTTTTCAGAATTTCACCTTTGTCAATCAGTCCATTATCGGCAGTCTCGAAAATCCCTATGAAGTTGAGTGTTTTGAGGAAGCAGTGCTGGCACTGAATTTCCAGCAGGGATATACATGGTTCAGTCTGAACATAATTCAGAACAATATGGAAGTAAATGAGGTGTTTGAAGCACTCGATCCCTGCGCAAACGACCGCCTCATTGCTCAGGAATCCTTTGCGGTGTTTCATCAGAATTCGTGGATCGGGACATTACAGCATTTCGACAACGAGCAGATGTACCGGATCAGACTCTGCTCCTCGCAAAGTTTGCCGCTGATTGGTGCCATGGCTCCCATTTTACCCTATGAACTGGGGGCAGGCTTTACCTGGATCGGATACCTTCCGCAACAGTGCCTGCCGGTGAATGAAGCCCTCGCCGGCCTCGACCCCGAACCGGAATTCAACGACCGCATCATCGGACACAACGAATTTGCCGTGTACACCGGAACCAACTGGGTGGGAAGCCTGCAACAAATGTGCCCGGGAAAAGGATACATTATTAAACTCACCAACAACCATACACTATTGTATCCCGGCGGTGACCAAAAAAATATTGCAGCAGGCAGGCAGGCAACAGAATCCCTTTCCCTCCCCTGGTCCACAACCATGATGCTAATGGGAACTTTGAATTTTGAAGGATTATCCAGAAAAAACGACAGCATTCTGGCCTTCATGGATGGCCGGTTGCGGGGCAAAGTTGCTGCACCCGTTTCGGAAGACGAATTGTTTTTCATGAACATCGCAGGCGACGAAGACGAACTAGGCAAAGAGGTTAGTTTTGAGCTTTGGTCTGCTGAGCAGAATGAACTAACTGATATGGAACAAAAGATTATTTTTAAACCACTGTCTGAGGCTGGTTCTCTGCACAACCCTTTCTTACTGACAAAAGGGCTGCAGGATGTGGGTGTTGCTGAAAATCGGATCGAAGCCCCCGCTCCTAATCCTTTTGTTGCACAAACTACATTGCATTACCGGCTCTCGGATGCAGGCAGGATTCACCTCAGGCTGTTCAACAGTATGGGTCAGCTTGTGAGGCAAATGGAAGAGGTTAAAGGAACAAGCGGAAGTTACTCCCTTCTGATTGAAAGGGAAACGCTCAGGCCAGGTGTGTATTGGCTTGTAACAGGTTTGCATACCGCCTCGTCCAGCACACAGCAAACATTTTCATTGATTGTTGAATAATTAATACAGCTATTAATCACACTTCCATTATCTTATGAAGTCATTACTATATACCTTTCTGAGCTTATTGTTGATATTGATCATCCTGACGAACCAGGCACACGCCACGCCTCCTGATTGGGAACCTCCGACAAACCTGCAGTTCAACATGCAGATTGTTGCCAGACTCACGGCCATTGATGGCACATTCTCAGAAGTGGAGACCGATCTGGTGGCAGCCTTTGTGGGTGATGAATGCCGCGGACTTGCCTCCCCTATTGCCGATGTTGACGGATTGGTGTTCCTCACCGTTGGCTCGAACCTCACTTCAGGCGAAACCATCACCTTCAAAGCCTGGTATTCAGTAACCGGACAGATAGCCGACCTCAACGAAACTTTTGCGTTCACCGATCAGGGAGAAGTGGGCACCTTTGATGAACCTTTTATATTCACGATACAAACCCTTTATCCCCCTGCCATATACAATATTGTGGCCACCTCAACCGGGAACGGCACTATTGAACCCTCAGGGACGATTGAATTAGTGCACGGAAGTAATCAGCTGTACACCTTCACCCCCGACGATAACAACCATGTGTTTGATGTGAAGATCAACGGAACAAGCATTGGCGGTTTTATAAGCAGTTATGAGTTTGTTAACCTGCAGCAGAACAGTACCATCCATGTGTATTTTGCAACAGGCACGGGTATATACACCTACGCAGCCAATAAAAAATTAACGATAACAACAAACCCGGTTAGCTCCATGTTGTGCCTGAAGCAACTCAATGATGCTATTGCTTCATATTCCTATTCTATAACCACTATGGACGGCCGGATCGTACTTAAAGGTGCAAGTATAGATAGTTCAACATGTATTGATGTATCTGCACTGAATTCCGGCCTTTACATCCTTGTTATCCAACATGATAAGGGTGATTTGGAAAGCCACGCATTTCTGCTGAATAAGTAAACGGCAGTCTTTTTCATTTTTTTTAGAATTTTCTATTTTTCTTCATTTTGTTAATGATTTATTAACAAATAATTCCGTAATTTGCAGCATCACATAAACTTACGGAGTTCATGACCCTCCGTACCGGGCTGTTGTATGTACATACCGGATGTTTATTGGGGTTTCCAAAACTTTTTCTGCTGTAATTTTTTTCTAAACACAATAAAACCATACAGATCATGAAACAAAAATTATTCTTTATCGGCCTTTTGGCCCTGATGCTACTCGCCGGGAAGGGATGGGGGCAGCAAGTTATTGGCTCGTTCCCAAGTCAAGATGGAGGCTTTGAAGGTCAGGCAACAGGCTCGTTATCTACAACCTCATCAACTTCAAGTTGGTGGTTATCAGCTTCAATTACTGGCACGATTAATAACAGTGGAGGTCGATCAGGTCCCAAATTTGTCACTATAACAATGAGTGGCAGTTCACATAGAACTTTAAGGGGGCCAGCCATTGAATCATTCGCAGGATCAACAAGTTATGTAATTCAGTTTTTTTATAAAGGTGATAAAAATAATGATGGCACTGCTGATTACGGCGATATTAGAGGTGGTATCAATGGTAGTAATTTCCAGTATGGTGCATATACGACAAACGCAAACACAGGTTCAAATTGGGTTAAATATACAGCAGCTGTAACTCCAGGATCTGCAACCTCCACAGGTCATTCTGTTGTTAGTATTATAGAAGTTATTGGTAAAACCGCAGATTTTGACATAGACGATGTAGTAATTTACCAAGCAAGTGCAGCTGACATCTCAGCCCCAAACGCTCCTGGAGCAGTTACTGTATCAAATCCTACCACAAACTCATTGGATGTAAGTTGGGTAGCTGCAAGTGGGGGTGTCGATGGTGGCGGTTATGTTGTGGTTAGATATTCATCGAGCCCGAATGCAGATAACGACCCAAACCAGAATGGTATATATGCAGTGGGAAATACCCATACCAATGGTACAGGTAGCTTGACAGGAACAATCAGATATATTGGTACGGGAACGTCTTTCACTGATAATGTTGGTCTTTTAGATGGAACACAATATTGGTATAAGGTTTATACAGTTGATAAAGCTTTCAATTATTCTTCAGAAAGCGAAGGAACAGGTACAACCACCTCATCAGGCACCCCTGACATAGAGATCTCCTCCGAGCATCCAGCAAGTACAAATATTTCACAAGCTTCTACCAATAATATATTAGCATCATTTCAATTGGATGTTACAACTGCAAGCGCTACATTAAATGGCATCAGTGTAACTACAGCCGGAACATATACAGCTGCTGATATTGCTACAAATGGTTTTAAATTTTGGATAAACAGCAATAATAATCTGACAGGAGCAACACAACTAGGATCTGCGCAGGCAGCCGTGGGAAGCGGAAATGCAGTTGCGGTTTCGGGTTTGTCTCAATCTATTTCTTCTGGCACAACCAGATACATTCTTTTAACTGCCGACATCAGTTTAGGAGCAACCGAATCAAATACAATAAGAATTGGCACTACTTCATTTGCCAATATCACTTTTGCATCCGGCAACAAAACAGGCACTGACCCGGTTGATGCTTCAAATGATATGACCATTATCGCTTGCACACCCACCAATGTAACCGGTTTGGGTTTAACACCCGGTAATGCTCAGATTGCTGTAAGCTGGACAAATCCGGCTTGCTATGACGAAGTCATGATTGTTGCCAAGCCAACTTCAAGCATTGGGGCCTCTCCGAGCGGAGATGGCAGCGCCTACACTGCCAACCTTGCTTTTGGCAGCGGAACAACATTTGACGGATCAGGATATGTAGTTTACAAGGGAAGTACAAGCCCTCAAACCATCACAGGGCTAAATAATGGAACCATATACTACGTGAAGGTGTTTACAAGAAAAGGCAGTGTTTGGAGTAGTGGAGAGGAGAGTAGTGCTACGCCAACTTTAGCCAATGCAACTGCAATACTCTGGAGTTCCTCTGGTGGTTCTGCCTGGTTAACTGGAAGTAATTGGACGGGCAGTTCTATGCCAACAAGTGCTCAGGTTGCACAATTTGGATCTAATCCTAGTGGCACAAATATAGGTATTAATATGGGCGGATCAACTAATAATGGTTCAAATAATCAAATTGTTGGTGCAATCGAAATTACAAATGCTAGATCAACTGCATTAAATGTTGGTAATAGCTCTGGTTCATCTTCAGGAACATTGACCTTAAACGGAGTTGTTATCAATGGTAACGAGAATGTAGTATTAAGAAATAATAGCTCTGGTTTATTGACAATTCAAGCAAATCAAAGTAGCGCGATGGGCTTGAGTTTGAATAACCCTACTGATAATAGAATTATGATTAATAATACTGGAGGTATTACGATCACATCAATTATTTCAGGCATATCTAGAAATTTAACAAAAACTGGCTCTGGTTCTGGGATATTAGTTTTAGAAGGACAAAACACATACACTGGTTTAACAACAATAGAAGAGGGGACACTTCAGCTCAACCGCGCTGGTGGCACAACAATACCTGCCACCAACAATGTTACAGTAAGCGGAGGAACACTGCGTATCAGCTCAAATCAAACCCTGAATAATCTTGCAATCGAAGCAGGTGGTGATCTTATTGTGGATGGGGGTGTTACATTAACGATTAATGGAACCATGTCCGTAAATGAAAGTGTTACCATTTCAGGAAACCTCACAATAGGAGCAAGTGGCAATGCAGGAATTGCTGCTGGTAAAGCACTCACTGTCTCAGGCACCCTCACCAACAATGCCGGTGCTGCCGGGCTGATAATTGAAAGCGATGCCACCGGCACGGGTTCTTTGATCAACAGCACTGCCGGAGTGGCTGCCACGGTTCAGCGGTATGTTGTCAGTCATGGCAATGTACCTACAGATGGCTGGCATCTGATGGGCTCGCCTGTGGCCACCTTTAATATTAATGGTTCATCATTTGATCCCGGTGCCAGTGATGACTTATATTCCTGGGATGAAGCTACCAATACATGGCTAAATCATAAAGCCGGAAACCCAACACAAATAGTACCAGGAACCGGATACATTGTGGCTTATGAAACTACCGGTGCCAAAAACTTTTCCGGCAACCTGAATGTTGCTGATGTTTCAGTAAGTGGTCTGGCGCACAATGCAACTCAGGGAAAAGGGTGGCATTTACTGGGCAATCCATTCGCCTCGGCTCTGGAATGGAACAAAACAGGCGGCAGTTGGGCATTGACCAATATCGCTGGTACTGCCAAGGTTTGGAACTCTGGGTCAAAAGCTTACGTTGATGTTCTGGCAAATGGTATCATTCCATCTGCACAGGGATTCTTTGTTCAGGTGAACGAAAGCACAACCGGCAGTCTCACCATTCCCGCTGCGGCACGCATCCACAGCAGCACGGCTTGGTATAAAAACACCACACAACGCTTAATAATCAGTGCCTCGCCTATTGACGGCAGTTCGCGCCAGGAAAGTCAGATCCGCATCGAGTCTGAGGCTACCAGTAACTTCGACTTCTACCACGACTCTCGTTTCTTACCTGGTTATGCACCACAGTTTTATAGCATATCCGATGGTGAAATGCTCAGTTCCAACGCACTGCCGCAAGTGCAAAACGAGACAAGTATTCCCTTTGGCTTCACTAAAAACCAACACGAAAGCTTCATAATACGATTGGAAGAAAACAGTTTAGCAGAAACCGTATTTATAGAAGACCTTAAGCTAAACCTTAATCATAACCTAAGTCAACAACCCGAGTATTATTTCACCTCCGCCGAAGGCGACAACCCCAACCGCTTCCTGCTCCACTTTGGTGCAGTGGGTGTTGGTGAAGCCATCCCCGCCACAGCCGTTGCAGCCTACGTAAGCAACAACATCCTATATGTGCTGAATGCACAGGGCAAGGTTCAGGCCGATGTACTCGACCTCTCAGGTCGCTTAGTGCACAGCCAAAGCCTGCAAACTACCGGCCTCAGCAGCACACCGCTCAAGCTGCCCGCAGGGGTATATGTGGTGCGCCTCAACGACGGACAGACAAGCAGAACCAACAAAGTGATCGTACAATAATCTAAAGAACAGGAGACTCATACCATGAAAACACAACTCGTAAAAACCATACTTACCATCACTTTTGTTGTAGGATCATCAGTACTTTTGGCACAGGCACCTCCTCCCCCTCCGGGCGATGGACACGGCAGTGGCGATAACCAACCCGGCGGCGGCGCTCCCATCGGCAGCGGCATCGGCATACTGCTGGCATTGGGCGCAGCTTATGGCGGCAAAAAAGTGTATCAGGCCTTTAAGAATTCAGAAAAGTTGGAAGAATAAAGGTCATTGCCATTATAAAGAACGCCGCATCTGGAAAGGTGCGGGTTTTTTTGTGCCAGAAGGGTTGGAACGATTCAGTAAAAGCTGATTTTTAGCGTCTCCCCTTTAGGGGTTGGGGGTAAAACGCTAAAAAGCAGCCAGACATAACTACTTTAAAAACCTAATTATTAAAGTTTTAAGGTTCTCCGGTGGTTTCGACTCCGCATTTCCGGTGGTTTCGACTCCGCTCAACCACCGGAATAGCTGATTCACAAAACAAATTCAAATAGCAATGATTCAACAAACTGGTGGTTGAACGGAGTTCCACGGTGGTTGAGCGTAGTCGAAACCACCGATTTTCTCATGCTAGCCCCATCAAAAATGATCTTATATTTTTATGGAAGTTCAATAAAATTAATGACCTTTGAATCAATTATCTTGATTCTAGATTGCATTTCATATTATAGATAATCAGAGACGCTTCTATGAAAGGCTATATGTATATTTTACTTTGCTCTAATGGTTTATATTATACCGGAAGCACAAACAATCTCGAACGTCGGATGAATGAACATTGGTGTGGACAAGGCCCTAATTACACCAAAAAGCCTCCCCCTGTGGAACTTTTGTATGTTGAAGAATTTCAACGTATTGATCAGGCATTCTATCGCGAAAAGCAAATTCAGGGATGGAGCAGAGCCAAAAAAGAAGCCCTCATTGCCAGGGACACAAACCAACTACATCATCTATCTAAATGCAACAACCTGAGTCATTTTTCTCACTTTAACAAACAAGAAAACATAAGTACAGCTGAGTAAATTTCTGCAGTTTCAAATTCAAATTGCATGAATATGAATGGGCTTGTTGGGGATTACTAAATGGTTTCATCTCCACTTCTCCGGTGGTTTCGGCTACGCTTTTTCCGGTGGTTTCGACTCCGCTCAACCACCGGATTAACTGATTTTCAAAATGAATTCGCCTTCTCCGGTGGTTTCGACTCCGCTCAACCATCAAATTAACTGATTCACAATACGAATCCGCTTTACTACCATTCACTAAAACGGTGGTTGAGCGGAGCCGAAACCACCGATACTACCCGCAACAAGCACCCAATGCCCAGAAACAAGTACCCAGGAACCAGAACCCAGAACCCCTCCTCAACCGTTTGCATAAACCAACCATACAAATTTTTGATTGATTTTCATTCAATTCGCGCACATTGCCTCTATATTTGTGAGAGAAAATTATTGCTGATCTTTCAATCTGTTGTTCTCTATGGCAACAAAAAAAATCAGCAAAATTCTGTAACTAACCACCAATCCTCACACCATGAAAAAAATCTTTACCCCTGCTCTGCTGTCAACCGACTGCAACCTGAAACAAGGGCTGCTCTTGCTGATGGTCATCATTTTGGCAACTCTTGCTCCTGTGACTTCTCAAGCCCAGATCTGGGAACCCGAAGGACTGAACATGCCCGGACAATGGAACTCATGGACTAACCCTCCGGTGAATAACCTCGCCCTCGCCAGCTTCACACAGGTTCCGGGTGGACGTGTTACCAAAATCAACACCGGCATTGTACGGTGGCAAACCATCTTCAGTGTGGCCGCCACCGGAGCCGATGTGGTCGGAGGTACACACAACTGGCTCTTCACCAGTGGACCGGAAGCAAATCCCTGGGGCAACAAATGGGCCAACGTGACTGTCGCCATGAACACCTTGCAAACCTATGTGAAAGAAAGTCCGACCGACAATTCCATCACCGTAGTCAATGGCAAATGGTACACCATGAACTGGAAAGACAACGGCTACTCAAATACTGAAGCTATCTTCATGGAAACCTCGGCCGAGCCGGTGCAACTGCTATCCGTGAGCGAACCTGTTGACGTGATTGAAAACGAAGCTGTAGTGGTTACAGTTACTACCAACCTGACCAAATCAGCCGAAGAAATTATTTATGTACGTTACACAACAAACGCCTGGAGCACCTCAGCCCTGCTCACCGTCACCATGACCGGAACAAGCGGAACGGCAACCATTCCAGGTCAGGCTGAAGGAACCACCGTTGAATATTACGCCTTCAGCTCTACCGTTACCGGAATCACTGCCAATTATGACCTCTACAGCATCCGCATCAACAACGACAATGGAGCGAACTACAGCTATGTTGTCGGTGGAACACCCATCCCGATCATCACCTGGGCCAACCTGCAGTGGCCGCCAAACGGCAACATACAGCCCGGAAATTCCTTTGATGTTTATGCACAGGTTCTTGCCCCCGGAATAACCGAACCGGAAGGACAAGGTGCAGGCATCACCGCATGGATCGGCTACAGCACTTCAAACACAAACCCATCGACATGGACCAACTGGGTTGCCGCCACCTACAACACCGATGCGGGCAACAACGACGAATACAAAGCCGACATCGGATCTGTGATCACCGAAGAAGGAACATATTATTATGCCAGCCGTTTCAAACTCAACGATGGTGATTACGTTTACGGAGGCTACGCAGCCGGTGGCGGTGGATTCTGGGACGGAACAAACAACGTATCGGGTGTGCTGACGGTTTCCATCATTCCCCCGCCTACAGTAATTGACTGGGCCAACCTGCAATGGCCTGAAAACGGCGAAATTGAACCAGGTGCTGACTTTGAAGTTTATGCCCAGATCTTTATTGACGGAGTAACCGATCCCGCAGGACAAGCTGCCGGTGTGACCGCATGGATCGGCTACAACAGCGAAAACACAAATCCATCAGAATGGAACAACTGGACAGTTGCCGACTATAATGCCGATGCCGGAAATAATGACGAATACCTCGCCAACATCGGCACCAATATTCTGACCGAAGGAACATACTACTACGCCAGCCGCTTCCAGTTCAACGGAGGTGAATTTTACTACGGAGGATTCAACGGTGGTTTCTGGGACGGCGAAACAAATGTTTCGGGCGTGCTGACAGTGGAAACCGAAACCAACCCTACCACCATCAGCTGGGCCAACCTGCAATGGCCTGCAACGGGCAATGTTTTACCTGAACAGGAATATCTGGTATATGCTCAGGTTTATGCCCCCGGCATCACCGAACCCGAAGGACAAGGCGCTGATATACAGGCATGGATCGGCTACAGCGAAACAGATACTGACCCTTCAGGCTGGACCAACTGGGTTGCGGCTGATTATCTGGCCGACGCTGGCAACAACGATGAATACATGGCCGACATTGGAACCCTGATCACAGAAGAAGGAACGTATTACTATGCCAGCCGCTTCCAGTATGCGACCGAAGAGTTTGTGTACGGTGGATATTCAGAATCCGGAGGCGGTTTCTGGGATGGCGAAAACTTTGTTTCAGGTGTGCTTACCGTGGGCCCTCCACCCGTGACATATCCCGTACTATTTACCATCATCGACGCCACCGAACTGCACGACAACATCAAATTCAAGGGAGAGATGACAGGCTGGGATACGATCGCCATGAATCCCGACAACCATGTATGGACCCTCACTTTGGATGTGCTTCCCGGAACCTACGAATGGGGCGCCATTGAGGATGACGGAAGCGAATTCGGCATCTGGCTGATTGAAGGGGCAAACCTCGTGGTAACCATTGACGAAGAGGGCAATGTAAGTGGTGACACCTCCTATACCACCCTGATCACAGTTGTCGGAAACCGACCCGTTGAACAAGTTTCGGTTTACCCCAATCCTGCAAACGACAGGATTAAACTAAGCAGCGACAGTCCCGCTTCCTACCGCATCAGGGATGCCGAAGGCAGGGTAATCATGCACAACCGGCTCATGAGCAGCACACATGATGTAAACATCAGCCACCTCCCCTCAGGTTTGTATGTTGTCGAACTCATCTACGAAAACGGCAACAGCTTCACAAAACTGATCAAACAATAGTTTTTCATGTTGATTTGACGGTCCGGGCTCTGCCCGGGCCATTTTTCTCTTTGGCGAAACCTTCCGAAACAACCAACAAGATGAAGAAAACACGAGCATTCTCAGGGTTTTATTATATAGTTTTTCTTTCTGTATCGCTGTCCCTCCTGCACTTTAATTCGCTTCGTGCACAGATCTATGAACCCGACGGAGTCCGCATGCCCGGAACCTGGAACGAATGGGTGAACGAACAAGGCATGGGCGGTGATTTCGACCTGCAGGTGAATAAAGCAGGAAA
>Ga0208244_101073_pt1 | contig 17801 bp, 14 predicted proteins | sample SubbioCR12Aug_5A_FD_184828 | JGI IMG/M metagenome (GOLD analysis project Ga0208244, IMG submission 184828) | Serpentinite rock and fluid subsurface biosphere microbial communities from McLaughlin Reserve, California, USA - CR12Aug_5A (SPAdes) | ecosystem: Environmental > Terrestrial > Deep... | reverse complement strand
GGCCGAAGACGATGAAGAGGATCACCGCGCGAAAGATGTCCGGCGTGGCGAGCGCGCGCCAGGCGCTCCACAGGAGGGCGGCGGCGAGGAGCAGGTCGAAGGCCAGCCCGGTGTTCACGGGAGCCCCTTCCCCCCAACCCCCTTCCCGAGGAAGGGGGTGACGACGGTTCGCCGCTGCGCCCTGAAGGGTCGGCGAAGCCGCCCTGAAGAAGTACTCCTGGGGTGCGCGGCTCCGGGTCGTGGCTGGCGTCCCTTCGGGCGGCCGTGCGGGACGCTCACGGTTCCCCCCCGCGCCACGGCGCGATGCCGAGCGCATCGGCGCGATGCGCGATGGCGTAGCTCACCGCCGCGCTCGCCGCCAGCGCCAGCGGCCAGATCAGGAGCAGCTTCAGCGCCGCGGCGAGGCTCTCGGCCTGCAGGGCCAGCCCGGCCAGCACGCAGCCGAGGCCGAGGTTGTCGGCCTTGGCAAGCGCATGCAGCCGGCAGTAGACATCGGGGAAGCGCAGCAGCCCGACGGTGCCGGCGAAGTAGAAGAAGGCGCCGGCCAGCAGCAGCGCCATGCTGGCCGATTCAGTCATCGCCGGCCTCTTCCCCGCCTGCCTGCCAGGCACGGCGGGCGAAGGCGATGCCGGCGATGGCCGCCAAGAGCGCCAGCGTCAGCGCCACGTCGACCAGCGCGGGCGTCCCGCCGGCAGTCGCCAGCAGCGCGAGCACGCCGACGCCGGTGCTGCCGAAGAGCAGCGCGGTGAGCATGCGGTCGGCCGGCGTCGGCCCGCGCGCGGCGCGCATCAGCGCGACCACCAGGTTCACGAGCAGGAACAGCGCCAGGGGAAGCTCGATGCCCGTCATTTCGATAGTCCGAACATGCGCGCGATATGCGCTTCGAGCGCGCGCGCCTCCTCCGCCACCGGCAGGCGCACGTCGAGCACATGCAGCTTGAGGCGTTCGCCGTCGAGGCGCACGCCGAGGGTGCCGGGCATCAGCCCGAGCGTGTTGAGCATCAGCACGCGCGGCGCACCCGCCGGCAGCGACACGGATACCTCCAGCGTCGCCGGGCGCAAGCCGGGGTCCGGACGCAGGGCCAGAAAGGCCACCTGCACGCCGCCGCGCAGCGAATTCCGGAGGAAGAAAGCGAGGAAGCCGGCGAGTCCGGGCAGGCTCACCTGCCGTTGCCCCGGCGGCGCCAGGCGCAGGCTCGCCCAGGTCGCCGCCGCAACGGCGACCGCGCCGAGCCACCAGGCATCGAGCCGGCCTTCGGCCAGCACCCACCAGAGCAGCGCGAACGAGAAACACCGGTAGATGATCGCTTTCGTCATATTCACTCGAAGCTCAGGTTGTAGAACAGGCACCGCATTATTGCGAGGTGGCTGAACTCGCCCCTGCTTGCGTATCGCTTCATCGGGGGAATCCCCCGCCGGCAACGGACTGATTGCGCTCGTATGGCCACACCCAGGCAGCCGCCTCCGGCAGATCCACCCCGTGCTCGTGCGCATGGTTGCGGCATACGATCTGCATGTCGCGCAGTTTCTCCTTCACGTGGGCGCCGGATACCTGCAGCGAGGGCACGCGATTGATGACATCGATGGCGAGGCTGTAGCGGTCGATCTCGTTCTCCATCGCCAGTTCCAGCGGCGTGTTGATGCTGCCTTTCTCCTTGTAGCCACGTACGTGCAGGTTGGCATGGTTGGTGCGGCGATAGGCCATGCGGTGGATCAGCCAGGGATAGCCGTGGAAATTGAAGATCACCGGCTTGTTGCGGGTGAACAGGCTGTCGAAGTCGTTGTCCGTCAAGCCGTGCGGATGTTCGCTCGGCGGCACCAGCTTGTAGAGATTCACCACATTGATGAAGCGAACCTTCAGCGCCGGGAAGTGCTCGCGCAGGAGCACCGTCGCCGCCAGCGCCTCCTTGGTGGGGATGTCGCCGGCGCACGCCATGACCACGTCGGGTTCCTCGCCGGCGTCGTTGCTCGCCCAGTCCCAGATGCCGATGCCTTTGGTGCAGTGGCGGATGGCCGCGTCCATGTCCAGGTACTGCAGGTGGTTCTGCTTGTCGCAGACGATCACATTGACGAGATCGGTGCTCTCCAGGCACTTGGCCGCCGTCGCCAGCAGCGTGTTGACGTCGGGCGGCAGGTAGATGCGCGTCACCGCGGGGCTCTTGTTGACCACCACATCGAGGAAACCGGGATCCTGGTGGGTGAAGCCGTTGTGGTCCTGGCGCCAGACGGTCGAGGTGATGAGCAGGTTGAGCGAGGCCACCGGCGCCCGCCATGACACTTCCTTGCACATGGCCAGCCACTTGGCATGCTGATTGAACATCGAGTCGATCACGTGCACGAACGCCTCGTAGGTGGACAGGAAGCCGTGGCGCCCGGTCAGCAGGTAGCCCTCCAGCCAGCCCTCGATGGTGTGTTCGGAGAGCATCTCCATGACCCGGCCGTCCGGTGAGAGTTCGCCGCCGTCGGCATCCTCCGGCAGCATGTCGGCGAGCCAGGTCTTCTTCGTCGCCTCGTAGAGCGCGTCCAGCTTGTTCGAGGCGTTCTCGTCCGGACCGAAGACGCGGAAGTTGTCGGGATTCCGGCGCATGATGTCGCGCAGCAGGCGTCCGAGCGGGCGCGTATTCTCGGCGCGAATCCTGCCGGGCCCCGGCAGCGCGACCGCATGGTCGCGGAAGTCCGGCATGCGCAGCTCGCGTCGCAGCAGGCCGCCATTGGCGCGCGGGTTGGCGCTCATGCGGCGGTTGCCTTTCGGCGCCAGCGCCTTCAGTTCCGGGCGCAGCCGACCCGTCTCGTCGAACAGATCGTGCGGCTCGTAGCTGCGCAGCCAGGCTTCCAGCTGTTGCAGATGCGCCGGGTTGTCGCGTACCCCGGCGAGCGGTACCTGGTGCGAACGCCAGGAGCCTTCCACCTTCTTTCCGTCGACTTCCGCGGGTCCGGTCCAGCCCTTGGGCGAACGCAACACGATCATCGGCCAGCGCGGCCGTCCGGGCAAACCGCTGCGCCGCGCCTCATCCTGGATGCGGCGGATATCCAGCACGCAGCGCTCCAGCGTGGCCGCCATTCGGGCATGCATGGCCATCGGCTCGCTGCCCTCGACGAAATGCGGCGTCCAGCCGCAGCCCAGGAACAGATGCTCCAGTTCGTCGTGCGAGATGCGGGAGAGCAGTGTCGGATTGTGTATCTTGTAGCCGTTAAGGTGCAGGATGGGCAGCACCGCGCCGTCACGAAGCGGATTGAGAAACTTGTTGGAGTGCCACGAGGTGGCGAGCGGGCCGGTCTCGGCTTCGCCGTCGCCGACCATCACCGCGACCAACAGCCCGGGGTTGTCGAAGGCCGCGCCGAAGGCATGGGAAACGCTGTACCCGAGTTCGCCGCCTTCGTGGATGGAGCCCGGCATTTCCGGCGTGCAGTGGCTGCCGATGCCGCCGGGGAAGGAAAACGACTTGAAAAACCGGCGCAGGCCGGCTTCGTCCTCGCTCTTGTTGGGATAGACCTCGCTGTAGGTGCCCTCCAGATAGGTCGGCGCCAGCACCCCGGGCGCGCCGTGGCCGGGCCCTGCGAGGAAGACTGCGTCCAGATCGTACTTGTTGATCAGGCGGTTCAGGTGTACCCAGGTGAAGCTCATCCCCGGACTCGCCCCCCAGTGGCCGAGCAGGCGCTCCTTGATGTGCTCCGGCCGTAACGAATCGCGCAGCAGCGGGTTGTCGCGCAGATAGATCATGCCGGCGGCAAGGTAGTTGCAGGCCCGCCAGTAGGCATCGAGTTTCTTCAGTTCTTCGGTTTCGCTCATGGAGGCCTCACGTCGTTTTGTCCGGTTTGCGAGCGCAAACGCCGGATGTCTCATGCGCCACCGTCTTGCCGCTGCAGGACGCGCGGGAGCAGGAATAATTCGCAGACGTGCACATGCCCGCTGCGCGGGGCGCCGTCTTGCCGTTCACGCCGCCGTGCCGCCGGGACTGACTTTCTCCGCATCGGCCGGGTCGGCGGCTTCGGCGTGGAAGCGCACCTTGTCCGGCGCATTGGCGCCGCCGGTCATGACGAAACTCATCGCCTGCTCGATGCTCCAGTCGGTCTGCACCAGCGGCAGGCGCTCGAGCAGGCGCTCGAACCATTCGATGAGCCGGCGGCCGAGAACGACGGAGGTCAGCAGCCCGACGCCGTACAGCCCGGCCACGGCGAACAGGGCGGCCAGCACATACTGCACCGCCGGGTTCAGCAGCCAGCCGGCGAGCGTCTCGGAGAAGGGCCGCACCAGGCGGGCCGCCCCCCACATGAAGGGGGCACCCAGGCGGGCCAGCAGGCTGAAGAGAAAGTCGAGCACCAGCCAGGTGATCCACAGCGGGGCCACGGTGAAGAAGCCGATCAGGATGTAGCGCAGGAAATGCGGCCGCCGCGCCGAAGCCGCCGCATCGTCCTTCATGGGCATGTTCATGCCGCCATTGTCGCCCATCCGGGGATCAGTTCGCCACCAGGCGCCGGCGCAAGAACTTCTCGATCTCCAGCAAGACCAGCAGGGCGACGCCGACCGCCACCACCTGCAGGCCGGTGGCGAAGGACAGCGGGCGGCTGTGGAAGAAGGTTCCCATGAACGGCGCGTAGGTGAACACGAGCTGCAGGGCGAACACCGCGAAGACGGCGATCAGCACCGGCTTCGTGCCCTTGACGCCCTCGAAGGTGAACGACGGCGCGCGCAGGTAGCGCACGCTGAAGAGGTAGAACACCTCCATCGCCACCAGGGTGTTCACTGCAATGGTGCGCGCCTCCTCGACAGCGGCGCCGCGCGCCAGCGCCATCTCGAACATGCCGAAGATGCCGGCGAGGAACAGCACCGACACCAGCGCGATGCGCCAGAGCAGGAAGCCGGAAATCACCGGATCGTGCGGCGGGCGCGGCGGGCGCTTCATGACCTCGCGCTCGGTCGGCTCGAAGGCCAGCACCATGGCCAGCGCCACCGAGCTGACCATGTTCACCCAGAGTATCTGCACCGGCGTGATCGGCAAAGTCAGTCCCAGCAGGACGGCGGCGACCAGCGAGAGCGACTCGCCGCCGTTGATCGGCAGGAGGAAGGTGATGGCCTTGCGCAGGTTGTCGTAGACCGTGCGGCCCTCCTCGACGGCGTGGGCGATGGAGGCAAAGTTGTCGTCGGCGAGCACCATCTCGGCGGCCTCCTTGGCCGCCTCGGTGCCTTTCAGGCCCATCGCCACGCCGACATCGGCCTGCTTCAGCGCCGGGGCGTCGTTCACGCCGTCGCCGGTCATGGCGACGATCTCGCCCTCGGCCTGCAGCGCCCGCACCAGGCGCAGCTTGTGCTCGGGGCTGGCGCGGGCGAAGACGTCGACCTCGCGCACGGCGCTGCGCAGCGCGGCGTCGTCGAGTTCCTCGATCTCGGCGCCGGTCAGCGCGCGGCGCCCGTCGCCGATGCCCATGGCGGCGCCGATGGCGCGCGCCGTGACGGCGTGGTCGCCGGTGATCATCTTGACGCGGATGCCGGCGGCGCGGCATTCGGCGACGGCGCGGATCGCCTCCTCGCGCGGCGGATCGATGATGCCGACCAGCGCCAGCAGGGTGAGGCCCTGCTCGACGTCGGCGAAATCGAGTTCGCGCTTGCCCTTCGCCATCGGCGCCTCGGCCAGCGCCAGCACGCGCTGGCCGGCTGCGGCGAGCGCCTCGATCCGGCGCTGCCAGAAGACGTCGTCGAGCGGCTGGTCCTCACCGGCCGCGCGCTGGCGCGTGCACATCTGCAGCAACCGCTCGGGCGCGCCCTTGACGAGGGCGAAGGCGTGGCCGGCATGGTCGTGGTGCAGGGTGGCCATGAAGCGGTGCTCGGACTCGAAGGGAATGGCGTCGATGCGCGGCAGCGATTCATTCTCGTAATTCCGCTCGAGGCCGGCCTTGAGGGCGAGCGTGAGCAGCGCGCCCTCGGTCGGGTCGCCCTCCAGCCGCCAGGCGCCGTCCTGCTCGTGCAGCACGGCGTCGTTGCAGAGCAGCGCGGCGCGCGCGATATCGGCCAACTCGGGCGCGTCCTGCGGCGCGACCTCGGCGCCGTCGATACCGAAGCCGCCGTGCGGCGCGTAGCCGGCGCCGCCGACCTCGAAAACCCGTTCTGCGGTGACGACGCGCTGCACGGTCATCTCGTTCCTGGTCAGCGTGCCGGTCTTGTCGGAGCAGATGACGGTGACGGAACCCAGCGTCTCCACCGCCGGCAGCCGCCGGATGATGGCGTGGCGGCGCGCCATGCGCTGCACGCCGATGGCCAGCGTCACGGTAAGGATCGCCGGCAACCCCTCGGGGATCGCCGCCACGGCGAGGCCGACGGCGGCGATGAACATCTCGGCGGCGGAGAAGCCGCGCGCGAGCACGCCGAAGGCGAACAGGGCGGCGGCCGACAGCAGGATGGCGCCGGTCAGCCAGCGCGCGAAGACCGCCATCTTGCGCAGCAGCGGCGTGGCGATGTCCTCGACCTCGGCCAGCATGCGGCCGATGCGGCCGATCTCGGTCGCCTCGCCGGTGGCCGTCACCAGGCCCTTCGCCTGGCCGTAGGTCACCAGCGTGCCGGAGTAGGCCATCGAACGCCGGTCGCCGATGGGGGCCGCTTCCGCCACCGGGGCGATGTCCTTCTCCACCGCCACCGATTCGCCGGTGAGCGCCGCCTCTTCCACGCGCAGGCTGCGCGCCTCGACCAGGCGCAGGTCCGCCGGCACCTTGTCGCCGGAGGCGAGGAAGACGATGTCGCCGGGCACCAGATCCTCGGCCGGGATCTCGCGGCGATGGCCGTCGCGCAGCGCCACGGCGGTGAGCGAGAGCATGGCGCGGATGGCGTCGAGCGCCGCTTCCGCCTTGCCTTCCTGGAAGAAGCCGATGACGGTATTGGCCAGCACCACGGCGAGGATGACGCCGCTGTCCACCCAGTGGCCGAGCGCCGCCGTCACCGCAACGGCGGCGAGCAGCACGTAGATGAGGACGTTGTGGAACTGGGCGAGGAAGCGCAGGAGCGGGCCGCGCTTTTTCGGCGGCGGCAGGCGGTTGGGGCCGTGTTCGGTGAGGCGGCGCGCCGCCTCTTCGCCGCTCAGGCCCTGCGGCGTCGACTCAAGTCCGGCGAGCGCTTCTTCCTTCGTGCGGGCATGCCAAGCCGATGCCTCCATGGCCTCCCCTTTCTGCCCGTGGCGAGCGGCGGCGTCAGGCGCCCCGCTGCAGCGCGGCGATGCGCTCCTCGAGCGGCGGGTGGGTCATGAACAGGCGCTTCAAGCCGCCGCCGGCGCCACCGGAGATGCCGAAGGCAGCCATCTTGTCGGGCAGCGGCGCCGGCTCGTGGGCGGCGCGCAGGCGCTCCAGTGCGGCGATCATCTTGCCGCGGCCGGAGAGCTTCGCCGCGCCGGCATCGGCGCGGAACTCGCGCTGGCGCGAAAACCAGAAGACGATGATCGAGGCGAGGATGCCGAGCACCATCTGCGCCACGATGAGGGTGACGAAATAGGCCGGGCCGTGGCCGCGCTCGGTCTTGAAGACGACGCGGTCGACGACGTGGCCGATGACGCGCGAGAGGAAGATGACGAAGGTGTTCACCACGCCCTGGATCAGCGCCAGGGTCACCATGTCGCCGTTGGCGACGTGGGAGACCTCGTGCGCCAGCACCGCCTCGGCCTCGTCGCGGTCCATGGCGCGCAAGAGCCCCGTCGACACCGCCACCAGCGCGTTGTTGCGGCTCATGCCGGTGGCGAAGGCGTTCACCTCGGGGGCGTCGTAGATCGCCACCTCGGGCATGCCGATGCCGGCCGACTTCGCCTGGCGCCGCACGGTTTCCAGCACCCAGCTTTCGACGGCGCTGGACGGCTGCCCGATGACATGCGCGCCGACCATGCGCTTGGCGCTCCACTTCGACATGGCCAGCGAGATGAAGGCGCCGCCCATGCCGAAGACGGCGGCGAAGGCCAGCAGGCCGCCCAGGTTGAGCCCGCCGTCGGCCAGCATCGGTTCCAGCCCGAGCAGCTGGACGACGATGCTGAGCACGATCAGGATCGCGAAGTTGGTGGCGAGGAAGAGGACGACGCGCTTCATGGCTGGTTTCTCCGTCTGGCGATGACTGGCCTCAGTCGCTGTTGGCGAAGCCGAGCAGCGAGAGCAGGCTGACGAACAGGTTGTAGATGGAAACGTACAGCGTCACCGTGGCCATCACGTAGTTGGTCTCGCCGCCATGGATGATCTGCGAGGTCTGGAACAGGATCAGGCCCGAGGCGAGCAGCATGAAGGCGGCGGACACCGCCAGCGACATGGCGGGGATCTGGAAGAAGATCGCTGCCAGGCCGGCCAGGAACGCCACCAGGATGCCGACGGCGAGGAAGCCGCCCATGAAGCCGAAATCCCTGCGGCTGACGACGGCGTAGGCTGACAGGCCGAGGAACACCGCGCCGGTGCCGCCGAGCGCCAGCATCACCGTCTCGTGGCCGTTGGGCATGGCCAGGTAGGCGTTGAGGATCGGGCCGAGCGTGTAGCCCATGAAGCCGGTCAGGCCGAACACCGCGAGCACGCCCCAGCCGCTGTCGCGCAGCTTCGTCGTCAGGAAGAGCAGGCCGAAATAGCCGATCAGCGTCAGCACGATGCCCGGATGCGGCAGCTTCAGCGCGGCGGCGGCGCCGGCGGTGACGGCGGAAAACAGCAGCGTCATGGCCAGCAGGGCATAGGTGTTGCGCAGCACCCGGTTGGTGGAGAGAACCGACGGCTCGGCACCGGCGTAGCGCTGGGCGACGGCGGCATTGGCAGAACGCATTTCTTTCATGGCGGATACCTCCTGAAAAATACGAATGTGAATGTCACGCGGCTTTCGACCGCTTGCGACGGCAGAAGTTTAGCGACTATCAAACAAAGTCGATTTTATTATAAAAATGTTTCGGTTTTATCGAAACGGGAACGGGTTCGACAATGAATCTCAAGCACCTGTTCTATCTCTGGAAAACCGCCATTACCCGAAGGGGCGTCCCGTCATCTTCCGCGCCGGCGCCGGCCGCCCGCTTCGTCGAGGCTGCGCCCGCCTGACCCCGCCGGGCCGCCGTACTGCCGGGACTGACTTTCACCAGTGCCGCTTGCGGGCGGCGGCAAGAAACTCGTCGAGCAGCGGGGTGCAGTCGAGCACGCTTTCGTCTCCAGGATGATGAAACTCGGGATGCCACTGCACGCCCAGCAGGAAATTGCGGCCCTTGCCGCGGATCGCTTCGACGATGCCGTCGACCGGACTGACCGCCTCGGCTTCCAGATCCCGCCCGAGCACGCGCACTGCCTGGTGGTGGATCGACACCACGCCGCCGCCCGCCTGGCCCGGATACAGGCGCGCCAGCAGGCCGCCCTCGGCGAAGCGAACGTCGTGGCTATGCCGGTCGTATTCCGCGGTCTGGTGCGCCGCCGCGCCCGCCACCTGGGCCTCGATGTCCTGGTAGAGCGTGCCGCCGAGGGCGACGTTGATGAGCTGCATGCCGCGGCAGATGCCGAGCACGGGTTTCCTGGCCTCCATGAACTCGTGCAGCAGCTCCATCTCGTAGGCGTCGCGCACCGGGTCGCCGCCCCACTCCGGGCGCAGCGGCTCTTCGCCGTAGGCGCGCGGGCTGACGTCGGCGCCGCCCTGCAGGATCAGGCCGTCGAGGTTCTCCGCGTAGTCGCGCAGGCGGATGTTGCTGCGCATGAGGATGCCGTCCTGCAGCACCGAGGGCACCATCAGCAGCAGCACGTCGCGCACGGTCACCCATTGCGCGACCGACTGCTCGAGCACCTGCAGCGTCTTGCTGCGGATGCCGTGCGCATCCGGCTCGGGATGGAAGATGCGCGCCGAGAGGCCGATGCGCACGGGCTTGCCGCGGCTCATGATTCATTCCTTTCCGTGGTGCGGAAGCAGCGCACGGCGGCATCGACGACGCCCTGCACGCTGCCCTCCTCGGCATGCTGCCGTCGCAGGAAACCGGCATGGTTGCCCTGCGGCCCGACAACGCCGCGAATCTCTTCCAGGGCGGCCTGGCTGCCGAGGGCGGCGGCGTGCGGTCCGATCAACGCCAGCGTGTCGAGGATGTCCTCGCGCAGGGGCAGCGGCGCATGGCTTTGCGGATGCACGACGACGCCGTCGAGGCCGAAGCGGCAGGCCTGGAAGCGGTTGTAATTGTAGACCAGGTAATCGTCCTCGGCCGGCGGCGGTTCCTGGCGCGCCAGCAGGTGGCGGCACAGGGCCTGCAGGTAGCAGGCCAGGGCCGCGGCGCGCTCGACCGTGAGCGGCGTGTCGCAGACGCGCAGCTCGATGGTGCCGAATTCCGGCTTCGGCCGGATGTCCCAGTAGAAGTCCTTCATGCTCTTCACCACGCCGGTCTTTTCCATCTTGGCGAAGTAGCCCTGCTCGAAGTCCTTCCATTTCAGCAGGAAGGGCGCGCGGCCGGAGAGCGGGAAGGCGAACACCGAGTTCAGCCGCGAGGAATCGAACAGCGTGTCCGTCCCCTGGGAATACGGCGAGGAGGCCGACAGCGCGATGAAGTGCGGCAGGTAGCGGTTCAGCGCATGCAGCAGGTAGAGCGCCTCGTCGGCGGAGCTGCAGCCGATATGCACATGCTGGCCGAACACCGTGAATTGCTTGGCCAGATAGCCGTAGAGGGCCGAGATTTCCTTGAAGCGCGGCTTGGAGAAAATCCGCTGGTTGAACCAGCGCTGGAATGGATGGGTGCCGCCGCCGCAGACGGCGACATTGATGCGGTCGCCCGCCGCCACCAGGGTGTCGCGGATGACGCGCAACTGGGCCAGCAGGTCGCCATGGTTGTGCTGAATGTCGGTGGCCACCTCGATCATGCTCTCGGTGATCTCCGGCTTGACGTCGCCCGGGAAGCGCGTGCGCGCCAGCAGGTGCAGCATGTCGGAGGCCGATGCCGACAGGTCGAAGTCGGTCGGGTTGACCAGTTGCAATTCCAGCTCGACGCCCATGGTCAGGGACTCGGACGCCTTGAAGGGTTCGAGCGGCATGTCAGCGGTCCTCGCGCCCGGAGGCTTCGCCGGCCCAGATCAGGGCGCGCTGGGTGACGACCGGCCCGATCACCTCGAGCAGCAGCACCATGGCCATGATCGCTTTCAGCTCGTCGATCAGCCCCAGCCCCAGGTGCCGTGTCTGCTCGAGGAGCAGGATGGCGAACACCGACAGCGGTGTGAGCGCCAGCCCGGTCAGCGCCCCCTTGCGCCAGCTTATGCCGCCGGGATGGGCGAACAGCGTCGTCGCCGCCGTCTTCACCGCCAGGCGCGCGCCCACGACGGCCAGCGCCAGCCAGACGCCGGTCACCGCCTGGCGCCAGTCGATGGTTGCGGCGACGAAGACGAACAGCAGGATGGCCAGCAGGTCGCCGAGGGCGCCGAAGTTGCGCTGCGCCTGGGAGAGCACGACGCGCCGGTGCCGCGCCACGATGCCGAAGGCCAGCGCCGCCAGCAGCGGCGAGAATTTCAGGGCATGGGTCAGCGCCGTCAGCGCCAGAATGGCCACGGCAAAGGCCAGCGTGGCATTGCGGTCCACGCCGCCCAGCCGACGCAGCAGCGCCGGCACCGCCACGCCGAACAGCGCGCCGACTCCGGCAGAGACCGCCAGCACCACCAGGCTGCTCCACACCGCCCGCAGGATGCCGCCGTCGCCGAGCAGGAGACCGTAGCCGACGACGATCTTGAAGACAATCACCGCCAGCACGCAATTGAAGGCCGACAGGTGCAGCGTGCGTTCCGTGACCTGGCCGGAGCTGCGCAGTTCGTTCGCCACCCGCAGCACCGCCGCCGGCGACGTGGACATCGACAGCGCCGCCAGCAGCAGCGCCGGCACCGGCGCCACGGAAAACGCCTGGGCGATGAAGAATACGGCGACGAAGCAGCCGCCCGCCTCGACCACGCTGGTGACGGCCAGCCAGGGGTTGGCGCGCAGCCAGCCCAGGTTGATGCGGTAACCCAGCTCGAAGAGGATCAGGCCAAAGGCGACGTTCGCCAGCAAGGCCATCGACCCGCCGCGGGCCTCGGGCAGCACGCCGGCCTGGCCGGCGGCGAGGAGGAAGCCGACGATGCCGTAGCTGCTGATCCTGGGCAGGGTCAGCCAGCGGTGGCCGAGTTCCCCCGCCACCCAGGCCAGCGCCAGGGCGAAGGGCCAGGCGATTTCGCTCAGGAGTGCTGCGACTGCTTCGGGCATGCGTTCTCCCCCGCCGGCGGACGGTACACCAGCTTGACGTGCGGGAAGGGGATCTCGATGCCCTCGCGGTCGAAGGCCGCCTTGAGGCGGCGCAGGTATTCGCGCCGCACGTTCCATTGCTCCAGCGGCATCACCTTGAAGCGGCAGCGGATCACCACGGCCGAGTCCGCCCACTTGTCCACGCCGGCGATTTCCAGCGCCTCGAGGATCTTCGGCGCGAAGGCGGCGTCCTGCCGCAGTTCATCGCCAACCGTGCGCATCACCGCCATCACGCGGTCCACGTCCTCGCCGTAGGCGACGCCGGCGTCGATCACGGCATGGGCGAAACCGAGGCTGCGGTTGCTCACCACCGAGACGGCGCCATTGGGAATGAAATGCACGCTGCCCTCGTAATCGCGCAGGCGCAGGTAGCGCAAAGTCAGTTCCTCCACCACGCCGGCCTTGCCGCCGGCCTCGACGACGTCGCCGATGCGGATCTGGTTTTCCAGCAGCAGGAAGAAGCCGGTGAAGTAGTCCTTCACCAGGCTCTGCGCGCCGAAGCCCAGCGCGATGCCGACGACGCCCGCCGCGCCGAGGATCGGCGCCACCGAAATGCCGAACTCGCCGAGGATGACGATGCCGGTGACCACCGTCACCGCCACCGTGACGGCGTAGCGGATCACCCGCGACAGGGTGTGGATGCGGCGGGCGTCCTCGGCGCTGTCCTGGCGTTCCTGCACCGCCTTGCGCAGGCGCGAGAGGATGCGCGGAATGAAGCGCAGGGCGATGGCGGCCAGGAGGAGGATCAGCAGCACGCGGGCCGGCGTGGCCAGGTAGGCCGGCAGCGCGGCGGCGAATGCATCGAGTGTCTGTCTCATGAAGAGTCCGTCTTAAAAGGCCTGGTCCCAGCGCATGCTGAGGCGGATCGCGGAATTGATCAGCCCGACCATGCTGTAGGTCTGCACGAAATTCCCCCATTGCTCGCCGCTCTTCGGGTCGATGTGTTCCGCCAGCAGGCCGTGCCGGTTGCGCGAGGCGAGCAGGCGCTCGAAGAGGGCGCGCGCCTCGTCGCGGCGGCCCAGCGCGGACAGCGCATTGATGTACCAGAAGGTGCAGATGAGGAAGGCATTCTCGGGCTCGCCGAAATCGTCCTTCTCGACGTAGCGGAAGATGAAGTCGCCGTGGCGCAGTTCGCGCTCGACGGCCGCCACCGTGCCGGCGAAACGCGGATCGTCGGCCTGCAGGAAGCCGACTTCGTTCAACAGCAGCAGGCTGGCGTCCATCGAGTTGCCGTCGAGCGTGGCGACGAAGCTGTTGAGCTTGCCGTTCCAGGCGCGTGCGCAGACGACGCGGTGGATGCGCTCGGCTTGGGCTTGCCAGTAGTCGCGACGCTGTGCCAGGCCGAGCCGTTCGGCAATCTTCGCCAGGCGGTCGCAGGCGGCCCAGCACATGACGCTGGAGAAGGTGTGCACGCGCGCCGCGCCGCGCAGTTCCCACAGGCCGGCATCGGGCTGGTCGTGCACCTGCACGGCGCGCTCGCCGAGCGCTTCGAGCCGGTGGAACAGGGCCTCGTCGCCGCAGCGCACCAGGCGGCGGTCGAAGAAGACGTGGGTGGCGGTGAGGATGGCCGAGCCGTAGACATCGTGCTGCACCTGCCGGTAGGCCTGGTTGCCGACGCGCACCGGACCCATGCCGCGGTAGCCGGGCAGGCTGTCGATGGCGTGCTCTTCGATGAGCGAATGGCCGTTGATGCGGTAGACCGGCTGCAGCACGGCGTCCTTGGCGCCGGCGGCGATATTCACCACGTAGCCTAGGTAGCGTTCCATCGTCTGCGTGGTGCCGAGCCGGTTCAGCGCGTTCACGACGAAATAGCCGTCGCGCAGCCAGCAGTAGCGGTAGTCCCAGTTGCGCCCGCTGTCGGCCGCCTCCGGGATCGAGGTGGTCATGGCGGCAATGATGGCGCCGGTGTCGTCGTAGGCATTCAGCTTGAGGGTGATGGCGGCGCGGATCACCGCCTCCTGCCACTCGAAGGGTATCGACAGATAGCGCACCCATTCGCGCCAGTAGGCGGCGGTTTCCTCGGCGAACTGCCGCCCCGTCTCGCCCACCGCGCCCTGCAGGGTCTCGTCGGGCCCGAGGATCAGGGTCGCCGCGTCCTCGAGGAAGAACGGCATCTCCTCGAGGACGGCGGTGACCGAGGCGTTGGTGGTCAGGCGCAGTGTCAGGTCCGGCGTGACGTAGCGGATGTGGTTGCTGCCCCAGGTCACGGACGGGCGGCTGCGGCCATAGTCGAAGGCCGGCCGGATGCGCACCACGATGCGCGGGCTGCCGGCCAGCCGGCGTACCTGGCGCACCAGGGACATCGGGTTGAACATGCGGCCGTGCGAGCGGAAGCGTGGTGCGAAGTCGGTGACTTCCACGGCGCCGCCATGGCGGTCGTGCAGGCGGGTGACGAGGATCGCCGTGTTGGTCAGGTACTCCTGCTCGGCATGGGAGAAGTCCAGCAGGTCGACTGCCATGAAGCCGAAATCGTCGCCGCCCCGGCCCTCGCGCAGCAGCGAGCAGAACATGGCATCGCCGTCGAAGCGCGGGAAACAGGCCCAGACGACGTCGGCCCGCTCATTGACGAGGGCGCCGATGTTGCAGTTGCCGATCAGCGCCAGATCCAATGTGCTCATGTGTCGCTCCCCAGTCTCTCTTCGCGGCATTCCGGTGCGCGCGCCAGGATGGCCGCCAGCCAGGCGCGCACCGCCCGGACATCGTCGATGCGCCAGCGCGCAGACGTCTCGCCGTCGCCCACCTTGACGGCATCGCCGCCGAGATCGTTCACCACCCGGAAGCCGTACTCGTCGGTGACGTCGTCGCCGATGAACACCGGCCGCCGGCCGCGAAATGGCGGCTCCGACATGAACTCGGCGATCGCCGTGCCCTTGTCGCGGCCGGCCGGCTTGACCTCCAGTACACATTTTCCCGGCTGCAGCCTGATCGCCGCGCCGGATTCTGCGACGATGCGCCCGAGCGTCTCGCCGATCTGCCCTTCCAGGGCGGGATTTTCCCTGAAATGCACCGCCAGCGTCAGCCCCTTGTCCTCGAGCATCAGGCCGGCGGTCCCCGCGAAGGCCGCCTCGATGCGCGCCATCAGCCGCGGCCAGTCCACCCCTTCCGGCGCATGCCGGTGCATGCCGCCGGCCGGGTCGCGCCGCTCCATGCCGTGCTGGCCGGCGATCGGCAGGCGCAGGCTGGGAAACAGCCTGTCGATGTCGGCCACCCGGCGCCCGCTGATGAGGGCGACGGCGCCGCCCGTACACGCATGCAGGCGACGGATCATCGCCACCAGCCCGGCATCGACCCGCACGCCGGAGGGCGTCTCCGCGATCTCCAGCAGGGTGCCGTCGATGTCGAGAAAATAGGCCCGCCGCGCATCCGCCGCCGGCAGGCGGGCCATTGCGCCCTTCAGGCTTGCTTCGCCGGCCATGGTCCGTTCCGCTCCAGCACCTTTTCCCGGCGCCGCATGCCGGCCGCGTCGAGCAGCATGCGCCCGGCCCAGCGGTAAACGTTGAACTCCGCCACCAGCCCGCGCATCAGGCGCATGCGGTCGCGCTGCTCCGCCGCCGGCATGGAAAGCGCGAGATGCAGCGCAGCCGCGCAGCGGTCGGCATCGTAGGGATTCACGATCAGTGCCTCCGGCAGCTCGCGCGCCGCCCCGGTGAACTGGCTGAGGATGAGCACGCCGCGCCCGTCGTCGCGGGCGGCGACGAATTCCTTCGCCACCAGGTTCATGCCGTCGTGCAGGCTGCTGACGAAGCACAGGTCCGCCGCCCGGTAATACTCATAGACGTCCTGCGGCTCGTGGTGCTCGATCTTGAGGATGATGGGGCTGTAGCCGCCGCGGCCGAAGCGCGCGTTGATCTCGTCGGCCAGGGCGCGCACCTGCGCCTCGTAATGCTGGTACTCGCCGATGCTGGTTCGCGTCGGCGCGGCGATCTGCACGAAGCTGAAGCGGCCGATCCAGACCGGTTCCAGTTCGAGCAGCCGCTCGATGGCGCGGAAGCGCTCGAGGACGCCCTTGGTGTAGTCGAGGCGGTCCACGCCGACGCCGAGCAGGTGGTCGGGGCCGAGGCCATGCCGGCGCCGCACGTCGCCGCGGCACGACTCCACCGGTTTCGCCGTCAGTTCCGCCGGCGGCGGCCAGTCGATGGAGATCGGGTAGCGCTTGACCGCCGTCCGCTTGCCGCCGTAGCTGACGGTGAAGCTCTCCCGATCCACCCGCGCCTCCAGCATGCGGTCCACGGTGTCGACGAAATTGTTGCAATGGAACTGCGTGTGGAAGCCGAGGATGCTGCTGCCGAGCAGGCCTTCGAGGATTTCCTGGCGCCAGGGGCAGATGGAGAAGGCCTCCGGATTGGGCCAGGGGATGTGCCAGAAGGTGATGACGATCGCCTCGGGCAGGCGCTCGCGGATCATCCGCGGCAGCAGGGCCAGGTGGTAGTCCTGCACCAGCACGATCGGGTTCGGCTTCTTCGCTTCGGCGAAGACCGCCTGGGCGAACTTTTTGTTCACCTCGACGTAGCGCTGCCAGTCGCCGGTGCGGAAGGTCGGGCGCACGTGAGCGATGTGGCACAGGGGCCACAGGCCCTCGTTGGAGAAGCCGTAATAGTAGCCGGCCTCCTCCTCCGGCGTCAGCCAGACGCGGCGGATATGGTAGGCGGGCCGTTCCGGCGGCACGGCCACGCGGTCGTTGCCGTCCGCCACTTCCCGGTCTGCATTGCCGCTGCCATGCGCGATCCAGGTGCCCGAGCAGGTACGCATGATCGGCTCCAGCGCGGTGACGAGGCCGCTGGCCGGCCGCCGCACGTCGACCTGGTCGCCGTGGCGCACGTGGATGTAGGGCTCGCGGTTGGAGACGACCAGCACGTCCTCGCCGGAGAGCTCGCCATGCAGGATGGCACGCAGGGATTCGGGCGTCCAGGTGAGCTGGGCATCGTCGCGCGGGCGGAACTCCGCCTCCATTTCGCGGATGAGGACGCGCAGGTCGCGGGCGATCGGCCGGAACTCCGGCGCGGCCGAGTCCTTGCCCGGTTCGCGCAGCAGTCCCTCGCCGCGCAGCAGCGCGCGCATGCCCTTGATCCAGCCGCGCCAGGACAGCTGGGCGATGGCCACGGTAATGAGGGACACGACCAGGCCGAGGCCGATGAAGAAGTAGAAGACGTAGCGCTTGGTCTCCTCGCTGCGCCGCTCGATGAAGCTCATGTCGTGCACCAGCACCAGCTTGCCGAGCGCCTCCCCCTCCGACGCAATGGAATACGCAGCCACGTGCAACGGGCCCTGCCCGCTTTCCAGCAGGCGCATGGCGGGATCGCCGAAGCGGTCGAGGCGGTCGCAGCGGATGGCCGCGGGGAAGCCCTTCGTGGCGATCAGCGCACCGCCGGCGGCGGGACAGAAGCCGAGGCCGAACAGGCGCTCGTCCTGGATGAGCCGCGTCAGGTAGGCCAGCGTCCGCGCCGGCTTGCCGGCCCGCAACTGCTCCTGCAGGGGTTCCTGCAGGGAGTTGGCCACCAGCTCGGCGCGGATATCGAGGTCGCGCACGAACCAGCGCAGCGTCAACTGGTCGACCAGCGGCACGACGCTGTAGGCGATCGCCGCCAGCG
>Ga0208244_101072_pt1 | contig 17828 bp, 5 predicted proteins | sample SubbioCR12Aug_5A_FD_184828 | JGI IMG/M metagenome (GOLD analysis project Ga0208244, IMG submission 184828) | Serpentinite rock and fluid subsurface biosphere microbial communities from McLaughlin Reserve, California, USA - CR12Aug_5A (SPAdes) | ecosystem: Environmental > Terrestrial > Deep... | reverse complement strand
AACAACATATTGCGGGTCAATCTCAGAAACCCTTGGAATATAAACATGGCCTCTCTGTGCGAAAATCTCTTTCCATCGCGGCACCAAAGAATATGGTATTCCCTGGAGGTTTTCGATTTCCGGATTGGTTCCCTCATTGCACCATTCAAAAGTATTGTTGAGGAGGTCGGTATCTGGGTCAAGATCAAAAATGTATACCCGGTCAACCTCAGCGTATTCACCTAAACGGCTCAGTGTTTCATTTACGGACTGATGAATCTTATCAACTGCCGATTGGGCCAGGACCGATGAAAAATTGACAATCAGGTTATACAGGGTATTTAGTGAGGCAAAGCGTTCCTCGTTCTTCATGATCGTCATCTCAAGGTCTCCCGGAGCGCTTATAAAGCCAGTCGTCCTGACAACTTCATCGTTTTCAATCGATTTTGCAACCCGCAACTTCAACCAAACCGTCGTTTTATCCGATTGAATATACCTCAAAGCACAAGAGTTAACTGACAAATCAGGTGATTCGAGCACCGCCCGAACAGTTTCGTGACCGGACGGAAAGATTTTATCGAAAAAGGCCGAGGCATTCTCTAAAATCTCGTTCGCTTTTAGTCCCAAAAACAACTCAGGTTGCCCTTCCATAGTTACGAATTCGCCTTTGGAATCCTCTATATTGAATAGATATTCAAAAGCAACCAGAGGCAGTTTATAAAGAAGATTATCGTTTGATTTGCGTTGTCGTGAAGGTTCGGGTTGATTAGATTTATCCATTATTCAACATTTATTGCAGGTCTGTTTATAATTGATTGCAGGTTACATACTATAAATTCCCGTAGCTAAAATATTATTTCTGACCGGAAAAAATCACGGTGAAGCAGGTTCCTTTACCCACTTCGCTGTCAACGATTATTCGTCCGCTGTTGCGCTCAGCAAACTCGCGGACGAGCACCAGACCCAAACCTGTACTGGTTTCACCTTCGGTGCCTGGCCGGTTTGTTTTACTGTCGAGCTTGAACAACCCCTCGAGGATTACTGTTGGAATTCCGATTCCTGTGTCACAAACCCTGAATCCGGTTTCTGATGGCACAGTTTCAGCCTGACTAATGGTAATCCGACCGCCCCTTGGAGTAAACTTTATCGCATTGGATACAAGATTTCTTGTTAGAGCAAACAACATGTTTTCGTCGGCAAGGACGCGAAGACCGGGTGGCAGTTGATTGACAAACACAAGCGATTTTGCCTGAAGGTTTTCTCGAAACAAAGATTGTATTCGTTCAAAAAGCTGAAATAAAACTACATAGTCTTTTTCCACTTTCACCTCCTCCCGTTGCATTCTGGCCCATTCAAGCAGATTTTCCAGCAAACCGTGCAACGACCTGGCCGAATTGTTCATTTGTTTTGCCAGGGTTTTCATTTCGTCGGGTGTAATATTATAAGATTCATCGGCAAACATTTCGGTGAGTCCGATAAATGCCGAGATCGGTCCTCGCAAATCATGTCCGATAACAGAAAAAAGCTTGTCTTTCTCCGAATTCAACAACCTGAGTTTCTCTTCATTCAATCTGATCTTTTCCTGTAAATGGAACCTGTGCGTAATGTCGTGTATCACCATTAGCCTTCCCACCACCACGTTCTTGTAATTTAAAATGCCCGAAACCGATGTAAGGTATACTCTTCTGTCTTTGTCATTACCAAGGATTAACTCATATGTTTCGTCCTTTGCAGATTGAAGGTGCTGCAACAATCCCGGGTAATCAGACCACAAAACCGAAAGTTGTTCTCCGTAAGGTGTCCGCAGCCAGTCGAATACTTTAAGGCCGAAAGGATTACAGTCGATCAGTCTGTTTTTGTTATCGACCACAATAAGTCCGTCCGTCATGCTCTTGAAAACATGCTCACGGGCAATTGGCATCAGATCAAGCATTCTGAACCTGACAATACTGATCGACATGGCTACACCAGACATTGCGAATGCAAAAGGAGTGGGATCAATATTGTCAACCGGCATCAGTCCAAAGAAATACATAGTGAAAACAATCAGCGGGATAACCAAGGCAAGCAACAGAAAAAGCAGCTGAATCCTGAATAATGCATGTTGATAATACAGCTTACGGATGATTAGATACAGGGCGATGAAAATAAGCAAGTAGGAATAGACCACATGCACATAGTACCAGGGGCCAAACTGCAGTTCAAGCAAAGAAAACTTGCCTTCGGAAGCGAGTTCAATGCCAGAATAATATATGTTATGATACTCGTTGGTGATCGAGAAAAACATGGTAAATACCGGAATGATAAATATATAAGAAAACCGCGAAAACCGCGGACCGGCATTAAGGTCTGTAATGCGGTGTGCGAGCAGCAGCATGAGGGGGGTCACAAAAGGTATGGCGAGATACTCAACCTTGAGCCAGAAAACCATACCTTCGAAACTCGTGCTTGCCAGTTCGAGGCCATAGGCTGCCGACCAGACAGCAATGGTTATCATGAGTAAACTGAACAGACGACCATTGGGTGCAAACCTCGGCTTCCAGGCTTCAATGACCAAAAAAACGGAGATCGCAACCGGAATGAGCAACGACAAAGCATAGGGATTGGATTCGAATGCAAACCGGGTTTCCATATTGTTTTGATTCAGCGATTTCGCTCTGAGTGTTTTATTGAAGGTTCAGGCACAAAAGTAAAAAGTTAATTTCACAGTTAATCATGTACAATGAAATGTATTTGCTTGATAAGAAAGCATCAAAATGATTCTATTTCAATGCCATCCTTATTCAAAAACCAGAATTCATATCAGACAGTTTTTCATTTCGTTTTGTAAGCAGATCATTGATAATCAATATCAATTCAGCAGACTTGAATGGTTTGGCCATATATGCATCACATCCTGCTTCCCTTACCCTTCGTTCATCTCCGCTCAATCCGTAAGCTGTCAGGCCAAGCACAGGCAGTTTTGGTCTGATTGATTTAATGAGCCGTGTGGCTTCGAAACCGTCCATGACGGGCATTTTGATGTCCATAATGATCAATTGCACATCCGGATTAAGCTGACAATACTCCACCGCCTGTTGTCCGTTCATCGCACGGCTGATTCGGGCATTGAATTTCCTTTTCATCAGCAATTCAAGAACGGCGAAATTAGAGTCTTCATCTTCAGCGATTAATACCAACGGTTGTTCAGGCAACCTATTATTCTCAACCGTCAAAGTGCTGTCTTGTGCTGATAATTCGTGTCTGGCAACAGGAACAGTGAATGTAAACCTGCTTCCTCTGCCTTTATTAGGTTCGTAAGTCAGGTTTCCTCCCAACAATAATGCAATTTTTTGGCTTATAGCCAATCCAAGACCACTTCCGTCAAACTTTCGGATGTTGCTTTGATCTTCCTGCATGAATATTTCAAAAATTCTGTCGCGAATTGATGGATTAATGCCTATTCCTGTGTCGGAAACAATCAGTCGCAGTTGTTCTTGTCCGCATTCAAACCCGATACTCACTTGTCCCTCATGAGTAAACTTAACTGCATTATCCAGCAAGTGATTCATTACTTTGCCAATAAGTGAAGGATCGGTTTGCATACGCGACGGTAATTTGTCATCCGTTTCCCGACTGATACTGAAGCGTAAACCTTTTGCTGTGCAGGCTGTTTCACACCATTCATAAACAGGTCGCAAAGCCTCATGGATATCGATGCTCTGCAAGATAACAGGCATACTGTCGGAGCTCAACATCGAAATGTCCATGTATTGTGTTATGGTGCGCAACAGCCTTTGGGCGCTCAGGTCAATCATTTCTGCTATTTCAGGTCGCTTTTCATCGTCCGGATCCATCTCGGTTATCAGGGACACTCCTCCCAAAATTCCGTTCAATGGAGTACGAACTTCATGAGAGATGTTGTTTAGAAAAGCTGTTTTGAGCTTATCGCTTGCTTCAGCTTTCTCTTTAGCCTGAAGCAGATCCAGATTCAAAAGCCTGACCTGCCGGTTACTTTCTGCCAGTTCTTCATTCATCACTTCCAGTTCCTCGTTCTGTTGCACCAACTCTTCCTCGCTGTTTTTCAATGCATTCTCAGCCTGAATTCGTTCAGTGAGGTCGTGCATGATACCTAAAATAATCTGTCTGTTTTCAACCGGGATGGCGACAGTGCTCAGCTCAACGTCCCGTACCGAACCTGATTTGGACTTGATTTTTAAGGTGTATTGGGGTGGAACCTCTTCGCCGCATTCTCTTCGTCTAACACGTTCCTTCACCATTTCCTTACCTTCATCTGTAAGTAAATCAAGATAATCAAAGGATTCGTCTGTAAGTTCTTCTCTGGAATAACCGGTTAGGCGCTCGTATGAATGGTTTACATAGGTATAACGATTATCCTCCATCAGATACACAGCATCAAATGCATTCTCAATCAGCATACTGAACATTTCCTGGCTTTTGCGCAACTCCTGGGATGCCAGACGTTTTTCGATCCAACGTCCCAGCAGGAGTGCAGACTGATCAATTACATCAAGCTCTTCCTGCAGCAGACCTCCCGGAACTTCTGTAAGTGCCCTTATCACTCCATAACTTCGGCTGCCAACACCAATGTTCTTCACGTAAACCACAGGATTATTCATGAACATATATTTCGCATGATAATGATGTTGCTGGTATTCAATCTCAATATTAGATTTTTCGGGCTGTTGCAGCGACTCAAGCAGTATCAATGGTATCTCAGACATGACCTCAACTTCATTACTGCTGTCGTGAATGGTTTCGTTCACCTTCTTCAGGGCCGAAATCTCTTTAATTCTTTCTGTTAATTCCCTGGTTCTGTTATTTACCAGTGATTCAAGTTTGATTCGCATATTCATCGTTCCCCTAACTATCCAGCCGATCAATACCGTGATGACCAATCCTGCCAAAGCTATCAGCCAACTGCGCATATAGTTGAGGCTGCTTTCGAATTCATGCGAAGTATGACTGACTATGGCATATGTTCTGCCGAAAATGAAAACGGGGATGTTGCCGGAAAACAGAAAAGACGATAGGTGGTCATGAAAATGTTCATCTTGTCTGATGGTTGCATGATGTGGGGGAAAAGAAGCGAGTACAGCGGGTGTGGCATCGGGCATCAGGTCTATTATACCCACTGATGCATTCTCACCTTCCCATTTTAAGGAATTTAATGCCAGATCAAGTGACATCTGAACATCAACAGCAGCCAAAACAAAACCCTTTAGAGCTGAATTACTGTTAGAGCCTTTCGGGTCAAATACCGGATAATAGATGTTAAATCGCTGGTGATTGTGTTTTGATAATGACTCAAAAGGGTCCGAAGCGTAAGTCAGGCGCGCATCAAGTGCCTTCAATAGATCCTGTTCCCTGACATTAACTTTATTGAACAACCATGCAGTTGTATCCACAAAATCGCTGAATGCAATATATTTTATAATAAATGTTTCACCTTGAAATGTAAATAGCTCGCCAGAAGAGTCATAATCAGAAGCAAACCTTGTGGCATTTTGGCCAACAAGCTCGGCATATGCAAGCGACTTAAGCGAAGAATTTTTCAAGAGCTCACGCGTGAAATTGTCAAACTCCCCTTCGAAAACCTCATCACTGTTTTCAAAATAAACGCCTGTTATCCGCACATTCTCGCGCAACCTCTGAAGTCCATCACTTACAAGACGAGACATCTGAGAAGATTGCAGGTCGAATTCGGAGCGTTTTTCATTCACATACAAATCGTTTGAAACCATAACCCCCAAAAGTGTCAGCAAAATCCCTAACACTATTGTCAACATTGTTTCGGCATGCCTGAATTGTGTTCGGGTGTGCAGCCCCTGACGGTTTCGCCAATATATGAACGCCATAGAACCCAACATGATTATGACAGCAATCAAAGCAATAATTATTGAAAACCGTCTAAGCTGCCTCTTTGTCTCGTGGTATTCAGTATCTGGTACATCTATACCGAGCAATGCAACAATATCTCCCGTTTCAGGATCATTTAGGGGAAGTAAGGCCGACATCACCTCATGGCCATTTTTCAGATAAGGCCCAAAAGCATCCGGCTTTTGATTGCTGAGCATGCGATTCGCTATCAAACCCACATCATCATAAAGCCTGCCTGTTAACACATTGGCATCATCAGCATTGGTGATGCCATATATGAAGCCACTGTCAGAGGGAACCAGGCAATAAACATGCTCATCAGGATAATATTCATGATAGGCATCAAGTTGATTCTTAACCCGGACATAATGAGGATGCTTCCATCCGTCCTCCGTAAAACTCAATGTCAAAAATTGGTCGAAATTCAGTGCCTCTCTGAAACTGTACAATTGCCCAATTAGCTCTGATTTGTATTGTCTGTCAAGGTTCTGTTCCCTCCAGCCGGCAAAAAACATAACCAACCAAACCAACAGCAAAGAGGTTACCAAAAGTAAACCATACTTAAAAATCTTTTTGACAGTCCGTTTCATTGCCACAGTAATTTTATATGTATTTTCTGATCATTCTGATCAGATCAGTCTTACGTATCGGTTTTGCTATATAGTCCGTGCAACCCGCTTCGATGGCCTTTTGCCTGTCGCCTGAAAGCGCATATGCTGTTTGTGCAATGATTGGAATTCGGTCGTTCGATTGCCTGATCATCTTAGTTGCTTCTAATCCGTTCAGATCAGGCATCTTCAGATCCATAAGAATCAAAGCAATATCAGGTGTACCGGAGAAAATTTGCACAGCTTCCTGTCCGGTAGTGGCCTTAATCACCCTGAACTGCTCCGAAACAAGCATCCATTCAAGCACGGTGAGGTTGGTCTGATCGTCTTCAGCCAATAAAATCAGCGGGTTATTCCGGCCGGCAACAACCTGAACCGGTTCGACAGATTCTGCAGGGTCTTGCTTTCCGGATAGCTGATGAGGAAACGAAACTGTAAACAAGGTCCCCTTACCCTGCTCGGATTGCACCTCGATTGTTCCGCCAAGCATTTCTGTATAGGCTTTTGTGATAGACAATCCCAATCCTGATCCTTCGTGTGGCCTGGTGATGTTCAGGTCGGCCTGTACAAAGCGGTCAAAAACAGCCTCAAGTCTGCTTGCAGGTATGCCGATTCCTGTGTCCTTAACCCAAATAATTAGTTTACCGTCAACACTTCTGCATCCAAATGAAATACTTCCTTTATCGGTGAATTTCACTGCGTTATTGAGCAGATTTGTACAGATACTTTCAAATTTAGGTCTGTCGGTGACGATGAAGGCTTCCTTACCCTGTAAGTATTCTGAAAGTATCAGTTCCACGCCTTTGGATGCAGCATCTTTGTTGAAAAAATCCTTCAGGTAAATCATATAGTCCTGAATATTCATGCTTTCGTGGCGCACTTCGACCTGGTTGACTTCAATTTTTGAGATTTCGATGATGTCGTTAATGGTGTTCAGCAGACGCTGGCCACTTTTTTCAACAATTGAAATGTACTTTTCCTTTTCGGCCTCTGTCAGATCAGGCTCTTTCAATAAGTCAAGGAATCCGATGATACCGTTCATGGGTGTCCTGATTTCATGCGACATGTTCTGCAAAAAAACGGATTTCAGTCTTTCGCTTTCCTCAGCTTTGTTTTTGGCATTGATCAAATCCTGTTCATACCTTACTTTTGCTGTGATATCACGGGCATATACCGATGCCCCGATGACTTTTTCATGAACAAGAATCGGCTTAAATGAAACTTCTATATGGAATTCCTTTTCATTCGCTACAATACAGTCATTCAGCACAAACTGCTCATTGCCAAGCACCCTGTCGTATCGATGTTTCCAAACAGCAGCCAGATCGTGCGGCAGAGCTTCAACAACATTTGTTCCCCTCTCAAGTATTTTTCCAAATGCCTGCTCAAAAGCCTGAACAAAAATATCATTAACATAAATAATTCTGTAATCGGCGTCAATGGCCCATATGCTGTCTCTTGAGTTTTCGATAATAACCTTTAGGTTAGTTTCGCTTTCCTCCAACCGTTTCCACTGCTGGCGCTTTTCGGTTATGTCGGTGAAATTCAGCACCAGTCCATTAATACCTTCAACCGCAAGCAGGTTTGTAAATGTGGTTTCTATCCAGCGGTACGTACCATCCTTTTTGCGAAAACGATAGGAAATTTTTGGTTGATAGCCTGGATCAGCCATTACTTTTCCCAATTCGTTCAACACATAAGGGAGGTCATCAGGATGTGTAAAATGATCTCCGGGCTTGCCGATGGCCTCATCTTCGGTGTAGCCGAAATGTCGTGTTGCGCTCGGACTGATATATTGAAATTCGCCTTTTATATTGATTATTACAACTCCGTCGGCGGCATACTCAATGAGGCTTCTGTATCGTTTTTCGGTTATCCTTAACTTTCTTTCTTGTTGTTTAAGTTCAGTTATATTGCGTGAAATAGTGGATATATTAATCACCTTGCCTGATTCAGGATCTGTTGAATAAAAGAGATCGTACAAAACATCTATTGCTTCAGCTGTTTTGAAATGTCTGAATCTGAATTCACCTGACCACCTGCCACTTTTCTCCAACTCCGGTAATAAGGTTTCGCGAACAAAAGGCAAATCTTCAGGAAAGAAAAAGTCTTCAATAGATATTTGCCTTATGGATTCATGCTCATCAAGTCCGATCATTTTTCTTCCGGCCTTATTAATGTACATTGCATGATGATCAGGTGTCGCAACCCCGATAAAATCATTGCTGTATTCGAGAATCGAAGCAAGCAGCAAGTTGCGTTCTTCCGATTGTTTTCTTTCCGAAATATCCCTGATTACACTTAAAACGCACCTCTGGTTTTCGATCCTAATAAACTCACCAGAAATAAGCCCGGTGAAATATTCACCATTACTTTTTCGGAACATTGCCTCAAAATTGACTACCCGGCCCTGCTTAACAAGTTGATTTATGTAATTATCGCGTTGTTCAGTATTTACCCATAAGTTCAGTTCAATGGTTGACCGGCCTTTAAGCTCTTTCGGCTGATAGCCGGCTATGCGGAAAATGCTGTCATTCACATCAATAATACGGCCATCAGCGGGTGAAGTGATGATCATCACATCAGGGCTGTTGTAGAATGTTTTTGCAAATTTCTCTTCACTGTTTCTCATTGCTTCAAGGGCAGCCTTTCGTTCGGTAACTTCTTCCAGCACGCCCTCAATCCAGCCTTTCTCAGGGTGAATATGCGCCGAAAAAGACCCCCAGAAATAGGTTTTGTCCTTTTTATAGTAGCGGGCCTCATAATTTTTCACAAAACCCTGTTTCCTGATTAGGTCAATCATCTGTTCGCGTGCACCCTTGTCAACATAGTTTTCTGATGTTTTGTATTCCCTTAAAAACTCCTCCCGGTCGTCATATCCACATATTCTGGCCATTTGCTCGTTGCTTTCCAGAACCTGCCCGTCGGAAATCCTTGTCCGGAACAATCCGACCTGTGCGTTTTGAAACAGATTGCGGTAGGATTCCTCGCTTTCGCGTATTCTTTGTTCGGCAATTTTCCGTTCGGTAACGTCCCTCATGAAGCTCTGATAGGTTCCATCTGGCATTTTGCGTGAATTCATCTGGACATCAACCTTTTTGCCATCTTTTCTTCTGAGTAACCTTTCAGAAACCACATTCTTTCCATGTTCAAGCAGATCGAATCTTAGTGGTTTGGCAGAAAGCTCTTCACTTTCAAACAAATCGCTCATGTGCATACTCTTTAGCTCCTGACGAGTGTAACCGGTGAGTATTTCGGCCTGATCATTGCAAAGTATAAAATTTCCATTTTGGTCGCCCTGAAAAAAAGCATCTGGAGCCAGGTTCAACAGTTCAATGACATCGCTGGCACTAATTTCATCAGCTTCTTTATGCAGATGTTTCATTTTCCTGAGCTCCTGATTCGCCCTGATCAATTGTTCAACAAGTTCATCACGACTCAACTGTTTGAAATTTTCTGATTCTGACATGTGATTAATATCTTGGTAGTTCTACAAAAAATTCGCTTCCCTGGTTTTCCTGACTTTCAACACGGATATGGCCATTATTCAGTTCAACAAATTCTTTACACAGCATTAATCCCAATCCTGTACTTCGCTCACCTTCTGTGCCTTTACGGCTTTTGGTTTCATCCACTTCAAACAGATTAGCAAGTAAGTTATCAGGTATTCCGATTCCTTTATCCCTGACTGAAACTATGATTGTATTCTGCTCCGACTTGTATGCCTTAATCCGTATCTCACCCTTTCGTAAAGAGAATTTGATTGCATTACTCAATATATTCCGGAGAACTGTTTCCAACATCTTTTCATCGGCATACGCCAACATACCTTCGGGTATTTCGGTCAGGAGTTTTAATTCTTTTCTTTCCATTTGCTCTGCAAACACTTCCAAAACTTTTCCGAACATCTGTTTCAGCATGACAAACTGGGGTTCGGGCTTGATCATTCCGCGCTGCAGACGCGACCATTCGAGCAGGTTCTCAAGCAAGTTATAGGTTGATTGAGCTGATTTGTATAGTGTTGCAGCCATTTCACGCATTTCAGTCAGCGTCAATTGCATATCATTTGCCATCATCATTTCACTAAGTCCCAGAAAACTGGTGAACGGGCTGCGCAAGTCATGAGCAATAATGGAGAATAATTTGTCTTTGGTGAAATTCAACTCCCTGAGTTTTGCTTCGCTCTCTCGGATTTCCTGCTCCATTCTCTTACGTACAGTAATATCCCGGCTTACACCAAACACTTCCAGTTCACCTTTGCTGTTGTACTGAAACTGAGTTGAAGCCTCAACCCAAATAAGAGTTCCGTCTTTACATGGCTGTTTTATTTCAGTGAGTCCTCGCGACGACAAAACATCTCTGGTTTCCAGAAACAAAGGAAGGTGATGATTCATAATGCCTGTTATCAGTTCAAAGGATTCAGGAGCAAGGGCATCAGCAAGGCTTTCCTGCATGGCTTCTTCAGGAGTGAATCCTCTGAGATGATAAATAGATGGGCTAATGTAGGTAAACATGTTCCTGTTCAGGTTGAAGATCCAGATCACATCACTGGAGTTCTCGGCAATCAATCGGTACTTCTCTTCACTTTCCAAAATAATATTGTCTGCATGTTTACGCTCGGTAATATCCTGAAAAGTCCCGATAAGCCTGACCAGCACATTATTCTCAAAAACAGGCTTACCCAAAATCCTGACCCATTTATGATTACTTTTCGCCGTGATGATTTCAAACTCTTCATCGAATGATTCGCCACGCTCAATGGACTGTTTGACCAGAGCTTGTATTCTGTTGCGGTGCTCACCCTCCGGGTAATATTTCAATCCAATGTCAAGAGTAATTTCTCTGTCTTCTTCCTCCTCGTGCATCTCACGTGTTACCTTCGACCAATATACTTCTCCGGAAGGCCATTCGAGCTTCCAGCCACCAACCTGAGCCAATTTTCCCGTGTCGAACAGGAAGCGCTCAGATTCGGCCAGTTTATACTCTGTTTCTTTACGATTGCTTATGTTCCTCAATGAAAATATCTGGCCGGTGATTCTGCCCTGTTTGTCGGGAAGCACATTTCTTACGGATTCGACCCACACAAAACTTCGATCATTGTTTAAGAACCGAAACTCAAGTGCGTCCTCGTGCATATTTCCTTTTGCTTTGTTAAACCAATCAAGCACCATTAACAAATCATCAGGGTAAACGAAATCAAACAGCTTCATGGATTTCATTTTGTCGACCGTGAAACCAAACTGACGGCATGATGGTGTGGAATACACGATATTACCCTCCAAATCACTCATTATCAACATATCCGTCATATACTCCGAGATCAGATGCAATTCATCATCTTTAACTTTCAGTATTGACTCTGTCTTCTTTTGTTCGGTGATGTCAATAGCTGTGATCAGAAATACACGCTTTGCGGCTCTATTCATTCTTCGGCCAAACAAATTGAGGTGCGCCATACTTCCATCTGGCTTGAGAAAACGCAGAACTATCCCGTGCGTATCTTTTGAGCCTTCAAGTTTCTTAAAATAATGATGAAAATTGTCCTGATCAACCGGTAAAATAATTTTTCTAAAGTCAGGCTTTTGTTCGCAATCCCCTTCGGATCTGATAATATCACGAAACACCTGATTGCATGCCAGGGTTCTAAATTCAGCATCCAGCATCACATATCCAACAGGTGCTTCCTGAAACAACTGTTGAAACTGATCTCTGGATTGCTCCAACTCTTCCTGCACACGTTTTAATTCATCATTCTGAAATTCAAGTTCATACTGATAGACCTTTAATTCCTCGACCAATTCTTCAAGTGACTTTGAATAAGCATTTTCAATAAAAAGGTCCTTTTTACTGAGCACTTCATCTATTCGCTTTGCTAATCTGGATTTTCTGGAAGCCATATTTTTATTGTTATCTATTGTTTCTTGTGCTTTTCTGAACCTTGTGCAGGTTAAATTCTATTTCCTTGGTATGTGTTATATCGATCACGAGCCCAACCAAACGCAGGGGTTTTCCTTGTGCATCGCGCTCAACGATTCCGCCTTTATCATGATAATAATGATAATCACCAGTTTTGGCCTGGATGCGATAGGTTACATCATATACTTTTTTCTTGCCCTCCAGATGATCCCTCATGGCCTGCATGGTAAATTCATAATCGTCGGGGTGGATGAGTTTGCATATTTCGTAAACATTCCGGGGAAATTCTTCCAGAGTGTAACCGATCATGGTTGCTTTCTTCTCATGCATCTCCACGTTTCCGGTTTCAATATTCCACTCCCACCAGGCCATCCCTCCCATTTCAAGAGCAGATTGAAGCCGCGAACCGGCTTTTTCAAGCTTGTCGCGTTCTCTTTTTAGCTGAGTAATATCCACAAGGGTGATCAGGATACCATCCACAGCCTGAAAGTCTGTTCTGTAGGGAACAATTTTGACCAGATAGAGATGACCATCGGGGCGTAGCAGTTCCTTCTCTACCTTTTGTAGTGTTTCCTGCACATAATTGATATCAGCCAAAAAATCAGGGTATAAATGTGCACCGGCAATGTGAAAAATAGGACGTCCTGTATCAAACTCAAGAATGTTTGCCAGGCGGGCAAAGCTGTTGGTATATTTTCTGATGCACAGTTTTCTGTCGAGATATAATGCGCCAATTTCTGTGTTATTCAACAGATTGTTTATATCATTGTTTAGTTGCGTAAGCTCCTCAATCTTATTCTGATACTCAGAGTTTACAGTATATAATTCTTCATTTACCGACTGAAGTTCTTCATTTGTACTCTGAAGCTCCTCGTTTGACGCGATCAATTCTTCGTTTGAAGCCTGAAGTTCCTCGTTTGAGGTTTCCAATTCTTCAACAGTAGCCTGAAGATTCTCCTTAGTAAACTGCAATTCATTCTGTATTTCAGTAAGTCTGAACTGAAACTGTTCTTCAACATTTGTTTCCTGATGTGTTTGTGCGATCTGACGGTTTGCCTGATCAATCATTATAAACGAAATCAGGAACAATGTCTGGTCGCTATCGTAGTTAACAGCACAACCTTCGATATTAATTCTGAGTACATCGATGCCCTTCTTCAGTTTAATATTTTCAAAAACTTCCTTCCCGCCTTTCAGGCGAAGTTTCCTGATCATGTTATTCATGAGGGCCATGATATCAGCCGGCAACAAAGCCGACAAATTCAGACTGAACCTTCCGGCTTTTAACTGAATGAAAGGATTAACATCATTGATAAACTGAATAACATTCATCTGTTCGTCCACCAGTATTGACGGGGGCATGATCATTTCGAGGATCCGGTCTGCAATGCCTTGAAATTTTGCTGTTTTGTTTCCCTGTTGTCTGGGGAGGTCGAGACTCGATTTATGTACCGCGAACCCGGTGACAGCATGTTTGGCCATATCTGATACCTGATAACCAGCTTTTTTGCTGTAAATCTTGTGCTTTGAGCTTATGGTCTGGAAGGCCTCAGTCAATGTTCCGAGTGTTTCGCTGCTTCCCATAAACATATATCCACCAGGTTTAAGTGCAACGTAAAACAAATTCAGAACTTTGGACTGGCTTTCGGGTTTCAGGTAAATGAACAGATTGCGGCACAGAATCAGGTCAAGTTTTGAGAAGGGCGGATCTTTAAGCACGTTGTGCGTTGCAAAAATTGCCATTTTGCGAAGTGTTTCACCTACCTGATAGCCGTTTTCACGTTTAACAAAGTACCGCGCCAAAAAAGCCGGTTCCACATCGCTCACGATGCTTTCAGGATAGACTCCCTGACCGGCAAGTTCTAATGAACGTCTGTCAATATCAGTTGCAAATATTTTTACTTCAATATCCAGGTTTTGCTCATCGAGGTACTTTCGGATCAGCATCGCCAGTGAATAGACCTCCTCACCGGTGGAACATGCTGCCGACCAGATTCTTACCTGCTTTTTTTCAGCTGTCAGTATTTTGGGAAGTATCGAGTCGGCGAGTGCCTTAAAAGCAGACTCGTCCCTGAAAAAACGGGTAACTCCTATGAGCAATTCGCGGTATAAGATATCTTTCTCTTTATCACTTTCGGAAAGAAACCTGAGATAATCATCCAGTTTTTCGAAACGGTTAATGCTCAACCTGCGTTCGAGCCTTCTGATTATGGTATTTTCCTTATAATAGGAAAAGTCGATGCCGCAGTAATCGCGCAGCATCATCATCACTTTGGTGAAGCTGTCTTCGTCTCCTGTCAGGATCATGTCGGCCTGCTTCGATTGATCCACAAAAGGGTGTTTAATGTAATTTACAAGTTCTTCCGGCATGCGGTCAGGAGGCAAAATATAGTCGACCAGTCCCGTTGAGATTGAACTGCGAGGCATTCCGTCGAATTTGGCAGTTTGCTCGTCTTGTGCCATCACCATACCACCTGCTTCTTTGATGGCCCTGGTTCCCAGTGTTCCATCGCTGCCTGTTCCTGAAAGTATGATGCCGATTGCTTTCTTATTCAGGTCATTTGCCAATGAACGGAAGAAGATGTCAATAGGCAGAATGAGACCACTGCGCGATCCCTGGTCCTCAAGCAATAGCTTGCCATGAAATACTGAAAGATTCTTACGCGGTGGAATCAGATATATTGTATCAGGTTCAACCAGCATTCCATCAACAGCTTTTTTTATAGGAAGCTTGGTATGCCTGGCCAGCAGTTCATCCATCAGGCTTTTGTAATCGGGCGAAAGGTGCTGAATTACAACATATCCTATTCCCGTTTTCAGAGGAACAGCCTTAAAGAACTCCTGCAGTGCTTCCAATCCTCCTGCTGAGGCTCCTATACCGACAATATACTCAGCCTGTTTCTGCATGCTGCTCAATCCATTCTGTTCCTTCTTTTTCATGTTATGTTCTTTTGGTCGTTAATATCTCAATTTCAAAATATATATCCTGATTACTGATAAACATTTTTCACTAATTACTTATCTGAATTTCACTCAAGATGACTGATCTGTTTTATAGTTTAACATTATGTACTTACTTAAAATATTCTGGAGCATTGGTCTGGTTACCGGTTTCGCGAGGTAGTCATCACAACCAGCTGCCCGCACCCTTCGTTCGTCGCCCGACATACCATAAGCCGTGATGGCGACTACAGGCAAATCAGGTCTCATTGCCTTGATCAGTCTGGTTGCTTCAAAACCATCCATAACCGGCATTCTTATGTCCATCAGCACAAGTCCAATCTCAGGGTTGGACCGAACCAGATCAACGGCCTCAACTCCGTTTACCGCCTTAAGAACTGATACATCAGCCATTTTTCGGATAGCCATTGACAATACTGTAAAATTCGATTCTTCATCCTCTGCCAAAAGCACGGTATTTACCGCAACGCTATCAGGTTTACTAATAAATTGTGTTTTTCCTTTAGCGGATACTAATGGCAAGGCAAATCTGAAATTGCTTCCTTTTCCGGTTTCGGAAGTAAACCAGATGCGCCCATGGAGCAGCTGCACACCCAAACGACATATAGCGAGGCCCAAACCGGTTCCATCGTATTTTTTCAGACTTTCGTCTCCTTCGAGCATAAATGGATCAAACATTTTGCCTTGTAATGACTTTTCAATTCCACAGCCTGTATCTCGGACATAAAACTCAATCTCGTGATTATGTATCAGATAACCTGTTTCTATTTCACCTTTTTCGGTAAACTTAAGCGCATTGTCCAATAAGTGATCCAGGATTTTGGACAAGAGCTCTGTATCGGTGCTGATTTCAGGTTCTGAGTCATGATGCGGGACTACGACAGCGAAAGCAAGGCGTTGATTGTAGCAGAGTCCTTCATATCTTTCGGTAAATTCCCTAAACCATTGCGAAGGTCTTATGCGTTGCATGTTGATTATGAAATTACCCGAAGTAAGCAGCGAAATGTCCATATACTGAGTGATCGTCCGCAGCAAGCGGCGGGTGTTGAGGTCAATCATGTCGGCCAGCAGTTGGCGGTCATCCGCTGGAGTTGTTTCATCGGCCAGCAGGGTCGAAACGCCAAGGATACCATTCAAGGGGGTTCTAATCTCATGCGATATGTTATTCAGAAAAGCAGTTCTCAATCTGTCAATGGATTCTGCACGGGTAACAGCTTCCTGCAATTCAAGATTAATCATCCTTATTTTTTCGCTCGAGCTGGTTAATTCTTCATTCAGGCTTTGCATTTCCTCAAATTGAAGTTGCAGTTCTTCTTCACTGCTTCTGAGTGCCAGTTCGATATTTTTCTGCTCTGTAATATCCCTGGCCGACCCGATGATTGTTTGTTCGTCTGTGTATGGTATAGAAATCCACGATAACCATTTAATCGAACCATCTTTACATATATATCGGTTCTCGAACCTATATAATTCAACCCCATTATTCAAGGAAGCTGCCACTGCGTTTGTGCTCTCTATATCCTCCGGATAAACAAAATCATTCCAGGGTCTTGAGCATAATTCTTCTGTCGACCATCCCAATATTCTTGACCAGGCTGGGTTCAGCACTTTGAAGTATCCATCAAAACCGGCAATACAAAGCATATCCATTGAGTGCTGAAAAACCCTCGCACTATCCTTAAGGCTTTTTTCTGCTTTTCTGAGCTCCGTAATGTCCATAACAGTGGAGACCATGGTGTTTTGTTCATACAAAGGAATATTGACAGCATTTACAAATGCATGTGTCCCATCAGCACGGGTAATACTGATGTTTTCCCAATGCATACGACTCGGGTCGCCTGAAGAAATATCTGACACAATCCTTTCAACCAGCTCTTTACGATAGCTCTCATCCGGATAAACTTTCTCAAAAACTGATTCAATGTTCTCAAGGTCTTTCTCAGGCCAGCCATAAATGTGCTGAAACCTGTCGTTCATATATATTTTCACACCATCATCTATCCTGTTTAAAGCCAAACCAATAGGCAGATTATCAAGCACAGTCTGGATAAATTCATTCTTTCTCCGCAATTCCGTTTCCTGTCTGAGCCTTTCGGTGATTTCGCGCATGACCACCATTACCGCCCTTCTGCTTCCCAATTGAATGACCGTTGCAGCAACTTCAACATCTATCTGTTTGCCGTCGGGCCGGATGAGGCGTTCATTGATCACACCCACCTGAGCATTCTTATGCAGCAAAGCTTCAATACGCTCTCGAATAAGGGGATGATCGTCGGGATGAAAAAACTCAAAAGGTGAGATTCCATAAACTTCTTCAGGCTTTCTGACTCCAAACATCCGCAAGCCTGCAGGATTTATGTAGGTAATTTTATTGCTGTCATTAATAAAGATTGCCTCCTGAGAAGTTTCCACCAGGGCACGGTAGCGCTCTTCGCTACGGCTGAGTTCGCGGGTTACGTAGCGTACTCTGATTTTCAAAACTAC